>JGI24021J15306_10004758_pt1 | contig 15899 bp, 6 predicted proteins | sample Ectturendosymbi1_FD_15306 | JGI IMG/M metagenome (IMG submission 15306) | reverse complement strand
TGCCAAAAGTTTAGATAATTCACTTTGGAGTTTGAGCAGGAGTCGGAGTCCAAAACTTTAAAATGTGTCGGAGTATATTCAGCCGAAGCAGGATCGGAGTCAAAAATCTCAGACTCCGTACACCTCTGGTCTAAACCTGTCAGTTAGTCCAGTATGAACGAATAAACAAAATCTGCCCATTTTGGGCAAGGACAACAAAAGTGTTTGTGTTTAGAGGTTACCTGAGCAGGGTTAATACTAACAATAGGTAAGCTGTTTATAAAAAAACGATTCCGTGAAATGATTTTTTGAAAATAGTCCTCAAACACAAATATTTATGTCTTAGACCAGTTTATGAATTGGTCCTGGTTCAATTGTTCACTTCAGTTGCATGTTTTGCAAATTTTTTCTGGGTGGCAGTTTTAAATATAACTTATGTATATTTGCGTTTCTTAACGTCGGCGTTGTTTTAAATCAACAGCTGAGTAAAACTTTGTTTTATATTTTAGCTTTCCTGTTAGGTGACTCTGCTGTTATATTTAGTATTTTTGTTTAAAAAGCACGAACAAGACAAATACAAACGCGGTTGACTGACGCAAATAAGTTAGAACCTCTGAAAGCGGACCTGACATGACTACGAAGATATGGTGAAGGTTATTTTACTCAGCGTCTTCAAACATGCAGTGTACGATGTCAATAAAACTGTTGCTGTCATTGTTTGTGGAACCATCCTATACGTTCTTTACAAGTTTTAGGCACATCTTTCGTATATTCACTATATAAGGAAATTACCATGCTTTCTTGACGCCAGTGCTAGGAAAATTGATGCGACAAGCGTATGTGAAAGTATCTTCTTTGTCGAGACGTTGAACATCGTTAAAGATTGCTGCAGGGGTCATGATCACACAGCAAAAAATCCATAAGCCTCCCACTACCTAAAAATAGCATTGGTATAAAAGAAAAACAATAAATTTAATTTAAACAGAAATCAAGCTTTAGCTTTTGCGCAAAAAGTTATCAGTTAACAGCAATATTAACTTCAGTAATGTTTCCTCAATTATAAAAATACTTTTTCGAAGTGGAAAATTACACAGCTTACACAGCTATCGGTAAAGGGTGTAAACTTTTTTAGACCACACGGACAATTCAAGTCAATTCTTCCTACTGCAAAATGTCAACATTTTGGTAACAACACTTTGTCGGCAGGAAAGTGCACCATTGTTGAATATTCCGCATTAACAGTTAATCGCCAACTGAAAGAAAAAGCGTATTTTGATTTTGTTTTATGTCGCGCAATTTAATTTGATGAATTTGTGGTAATGTAGTGCAATCTGTAATAGTTGGCTTTTGATAGGTAGAAACAAGTGATATACCATACAAGGAAAAGTAAAAGTAACAGCACAAACGGACAAGAGGACTCTAACTTTCCCAGTCACTGAATCAGCGGGTTTGATGCGTAACTACTTTCTGTTACGTTGCTTTTTCCAATTGACAACAATTCTTCAGAATTGTGCAATCAGAAACATTTACGCTGGAAGCTAATCAAAATATTGCCTAACGTTTACTTGTGCACAGCACAAGCACAACAAGGAAAACTGGTAGCTTTTTACAATGCTGCTGGCGCTATTGTTGAAAATGGTGTAGATGTTACTGTCGGTTTGCTTACTCTTCACATTTTACAGCACAAGGCCTCTGTGAGAAGAATAACGCTATTGTAGAAAGCTTACGACGAAAACACTGTTAACTTGTTAATTCAGGCACGTTAATGTCTCATTTCTATTTAGTAATAAAGCAATTGATCTATAATTATCTAATAGCGAACATCAGAACTGTTATCATAAGCTAAATTAGTATTAAGCGAAGAAAGTGCGTATGTGCTCAAATGTACAAAACAGCTCTCCGCTGTTTAAATACTGGTGAAATTAGAATCTTTTCAAGGTATGCCACGAAAGCCTTTTTTCGTTTGCTGGTAAAAATATGTTGAAAATAAACCGCGTGAATGAAATTCTCTGTAGCAGGCAAATAAAAAACAAACGGCATCAGGCCAGGAAAACTTTTCACTAAAATATGTTTCGAGATTTACCGGACCGCTAAAAGTAAACGTGGCGATTGCGAAAAACTGAGTTGTTCGAAAATCCCGTCGATAATCACAAAGTGCAGGAAAAAAATCTTGCAGTGCATATCAGTATATGTGCCAGCTGTCTAGTCAGCATAGATAAAAAATTGACAATGTATTCTTAGAAGACTTGGCTGCTCCTTTTCAGCGAAAATGTAAATACTTGCCTTGCTTGCCCGTGCTCTCGTCAACCATCCTCGAGATGTTAGTGGATGGCACACAGCGAAAAATCTCTCGAGGGAAATGCACAGCATTGTAAAAGTTGAAACGGACACGGATATTCCTTAAACGCAAAAAAATAGAAGACAGCTGCTTTTTAGGAAAATACTGATTTAGTCAATGTTAGAAGTTTCTGTCACATCGCGCGGAATCAAATTGCGCCATTCCTCAAAAATTTCTCTCATACTAATTTACTGGCTTTTCTTCAACTTAAATGCCACTCACTGCTGCGTTAAAACAAACAGCAGAAAGGAGCTGTTGAGTAAGTAGCGATTATTGCACCTCAAGTGTTTCGATAACTCAAGAGTAATCATCGGTGTTCTGACGTGGAAGCTATAGAATGATTCAAATTCTTTCGATGCAACCTTGCAAAAATTGTATTCATAGCGTATTACAGCAAAACCTAACAATTCATGTTGCAGCAGGCTCGAACCCCTCAAGTTTTTATGTGAAGTGAGAACCCCCAAGACCAGCAACCATTGTGCCCACTAACTAGAAACGACAATGTTTTAAAAAATATTCTTGGAAGGTAAGTCACTTGATATTTACCGAAGTTAATATTACACATATATACAATGCACGGAACGTAAGCAATAAAAAGGCAGTTCACGGCATATAGCCTTACTGCAATTTTCTGCAGCGTTTTTAGATGGGTATTGAACATTAAGCGAAGCCGCATTCAGCACATTTTAAGTGTCCTAAAATTCAAAACCAAGATTCCACACATGGTTTAACGAAGGACAACCTTAACTCACAAAGTATCTGCAGCAGTTTTGTTTCATTCTATAACTTATGGTGGTTGACAAATAGCTTGCCCTTCCTGACAAAAACTCAGCTTGTATGGATATACAGCGTCTTCTAATATTAAGGCATAAAATGTTTTGGGTGAGATCATGTCATCAAACCAGTACCATTTCTACTTGGAGATGATATTATAATGTATTTCATAGAGATTTTTAAAAGTTTTGAAGTATTATCCCATGCACAAAAAATTGAAGTCAAAAAGAAGAATGTTTAGCCATTTAAAAAGCTATTCTTGCTAAATCTTTGAAAAAAGTCAACCGTAACTGCGAAACAACTTTTTCAAACAAGAACAGCTCCTTCTTTCGATTGCGGCGATTACTTTTTCCCAGTGGAATCTGCAAAAGTAACTGCCGGAACGCAAATCAAATGCAACTTTATTATGACCTGAAGCAGAAAACTCTTTCGAAGTAATACGGCTTACAGTGTTTTTGCAGAGCAGGTGGCACTAAAAACGTGAGATCAACTGAGAACAGCTTTTTTTCAGCAACCAAGAAATTCTTTTCAATGCGGAAGAAGGCGTCAAATCCATTATCAGATTTCTCGCTTTTGCCGAAAGCTACTCCTTTCATTTGAAAAAAGTAGTGGAATGTTCAATGGCTCTTTTGCAAGGTGAAGGCTTGGCATTTAACCCAGAATGTATCTTTTTCTGTACCAGGTCTTGTTTTAGATAGCTGCACAATAAAGAAACTCTTTACAATTTTAGCAGCAAAGTAGCGTCTAAATTAGTGGTTCTTAACCTTAACTTTTTTCTGCCACGCCTTCCTCAAGTAATTGTTCTTTGTTTCAAGCCCCCTGACTTTGAATAATTAAGTTGGACGGAACACATGCCCGTTCAACAACTTTCTATGTTGTAGAGCGTGTAAGGGCTTGCGCCCTCCTGGAAATTAATTGACGCCCCCTGGGAAGGCGTGTCCCCCGGTTAAGAACCACTGATATAGGTTGTTTTGAGTAATGGGACACTGTGTGTGTGTGGCAGAACCTGTAGAAGAGAAGATGATCGCTTTCAGAAATTCCAAAGCTAGCTCGGGAAAGGATTACAGTTACTAAGCTGCCCACTCATCATTAGACTGCATTCCGCATCCCCCAGGAAACCACATGGAAAGAAAGCAAAAAAGCTTGGCCAATTGTTGGAGTCAGGCTCAGCTGCAGGGACTGTCACTGCAGCGTGGAGAAATATTATCCACCAGCCTATCGGTTCTCCAAGCCCAGTCTGATTACATTGCATGGGTGAAGACCTCAGTCTACTCTTCAATATAACTATTCTATCCATAGCTGAAGCTCTGTCGGGATTCACCTTCACCGCTGCGAGCCATCACTGGATGCAGCTTAGTGGAATCATTGTTTAGCATTTTCAGCATTGCCAGAATAAAATTGAATAATTTTATGTGCAGCGCAATTGGCATAGTTATTTTCATTTTTTATTGGAATGTCCTTCAAAATATTCGGTAGGTGTTAAAGATAACTTCGTATGGCTTGTAGGTTTCTTATATCTTGAAGTGCACTACGTGCTGGACAATACGAAGTACAGTAACTTTTACACGCTGTAATTAAAATAGCAGCTGTCAGCATAACTTCCGCTTGATGGAAACAATACGTTTGCATGTTTCTTTTTTCTCCTACACGGATGTCTTCTTGGCCATTCAACTTGTGAATGGTAACGAAATTTGGGAAAGGTTAGTGCTTTTTAACGTGTTTTATTTTACTTCAATTTTTTCTTTTGTTTACATACATCTGACAGGTGGTATACAGGACTATGCGGTAAGGTCTAAAAGGAACATTTGGGAACGTATTCAATCAGATCTTCTTTGGTAGTGTTGGTGATGCTGCATGGAGGGACCAGAGCATGACAGAGGATGGGATTGGAAGTCTCCGCACACACAGTTTTAATTATCATTCAGCCAATCCCATTCTGTACAGGTTTGCGTTAAACCGGTCGTGTCCAGTGCGCAAGCGGTTAAGTTGGACTCATGCTTTGCGCGCCGCACTGCATCCTGTTACCATCATGCCAAACTTCAAATAGAAAGACATCTTTGAAAATTGTATATGGCGCCGTATAAAATACGCAAGTAAGGTTTGCGTATTGATTTCGTGAAAACGCTTGTTAAAAATGCGGGTTACTATCAAGATTTCCGTTGCAGAGTTCAAACCTGTATTGATAACGGCAACCCATCGAAAAGGCTGCATTTCACATATAGTTGGTTTTGCCCGCAATAGGAATTGTATCACCATAGAAATGTGCCCGATAATCTCGACCAGTTATGTCAAACAAAATTATGTCACTATCTTAATGAGGGTCGCACATTAGATGGCTTACTATGTTCTAAAAGCAAGCTAACCTTCAGTTATAGTTACTGAGAGCGTACGAATCCTAGCTGAAATGATACTGCATGATTGCTTGGCACCTTTTATCGCACCCTATCTGTGATATCACAGACACGCTTAGCGNCAATGAAACAACCAGGGTATTGAAGTCATTTATTGCTGGTGGAACAACAGGNGTAGAAAGCAGCAAACTACAAATCAGATTTGCACCGGGGTGTCATTGGACACATGGAAATCTGCCATGTAGCAGTGCAGACTTGACAAAGCGGCATTAAATATCACTGCACAGTGGCATAGCCAGCCCAACCTTTTGGGGATAGGTAAAAAATTTGGGGGGCCCAAGTGTTTGACTGAGGCGAGCAACAGTATTTTTGTTTGGGACGCCGCTTCTCAAAGCACAAAATCACTAGTTCTGCTAAAAATTGGGGAGAACGACCCCTGGTCCCCAGGGTATTATATAGCAAAATATTGCACAGCCGTTAAGCACATGTCACTTCATAACTGGTAATCTGTAATTACTACACAAAAACACGGGTTTCATCATTTGTATCGAGAAAATAAGAACTTACCCATAATATATGACATTATTTTGCACATAGCACGGCCAAAAACAAAGCGTTGCAAAACTTGTCCCGTTATTGACACAGGCATACAAACTAATGCCACAAGCAAATCGCTGACGGCCAAACTAAGCATGAATATATTCGCTGGTGTCTGGGCCCTTAGATTGCAGGTCAACGTTGCAATCACTAAGACGTTCCCGACCAGAGCCAGAACGAAAAAGACTATGTAAAGTATGATGCTGGTAAGAACTCTTCCTGAAAAAAAAAACATGTTGCATTGTTTCGTGTACAGTTTACTAAAGAATATGCCGCATATGGCATATGATACATTAACATTCAGACAGCTGTTAAACACATTACTTTAAGCATACGCTGTTAGCATCTCCGGAGCTCTTGTACTATGCATTTGAATGCCAGAAAGCTTAGCTATACGAATTTGACTGATCTAGAAACGTATACAAAATCTTTCTATTCTGAAACAGCATACGAAATGTTGTCACAAAGTGAATAAAACATTCTTTTGTGCAAAAAAAATCGTGTTGCTCCTACTGAAATTAATTTTTAAGTCTATAAGTTTTGAACCGTATAAAACTAAAACAAGAATTGCTTCTCGTCATATTTTAACCCGTTTCTTCCACGAAGAAGTTTACTTCAGGAAAGAAACAGATTGGCAGCTTTAATATTGCTGACCCGCAGCCATCACGTACAGATTGCTACCCGAAAATTCTTCTGGTGAAATAACTTAAACAAATGTGGAGGGTTTGAACTTTGCAATATAAATATGCTCATTTTGTAAGTTCTTGGGTCCTTCACAAGAATTTGACTTCGAATTAACTACGGCTTCTTCAAACAATTTCTATTGCATACCACACATAATAAGCGCATCCATTTCTCACTGTTGCCACTTCAAGACGGCATTTCTCACCTGTCATTTCTCGACTTAAAAGCTTTCCTCCTTCCTCGAAGATTATGCTTGTAACATTCTCCAGAAGTAAGTAAAGCTGGTCGCTTGTAAGCAAATCTTTCACGGTTACAGAATTTGTTAAGGTGGAATTTGCCATTGCCACGTTGGCGTTTTTTTCACCAATCCAGTCCTTTTGACTTTCGTTTTCTTGCCAGCAATATGTCAAATATCAGTGAAAGGAAAGATTTAGCAAACACCTTTCGGAATGGTTTCCTTTTTTCTGCTTAAATAAGCCTCGCACAAGCTTTCCAAGTTTCTCACGAAACTATAACAGAATGCTCAACCTAATATTTGCTACTGCTTAAAATTTAGAGTTTCTTCCACGTGAAAACAAGTTTGCTTTAGATAGGAAAATGAATTAGACAAACTTCAAAATTCAGAAAAGACAAAAAAAAACTTATTTCGAACAATTTTTAAACTTTTATTCGATTTTGTCATTAAACTCAAAAAGATTCTGTTAGTTTTCTTGTTTCGCCTTTTCCGAACGTAATCACTGTCATAAACCTTGAATGTGCTTATCATCATATATGGCACTCCCAAAAAAACTAATTTATTTTTGTTACAAGTGATTGTTTCTCGGGAGACACAGCTTTTGCCTGATTTCCAACAAATGCACCTGGATCTGGGTAAGGCTAAAGCAAAAAAATCTTGCGCTTCGAGTTGACTTAACTACACTATCAAAGACGAGCAAATTTGGCCACAAGGCAACCTTAATTTTTTCTTCGTCTTTTTTAATGGCCTCTGAGGCACACGAGCTTGAAACCTGCTTTGCGCGCGCATGCCAGTTACATTCAATTAAGATCGATTGGGCCCTTGAACACTTTGACTTTTCAAGACCGGTCGCAATAAATAGTTAAAGAAAAGCGATATCAGGCCTTAAAGCTCCCCGTCCAAACTTTTCAGCATCTTCGTTCAAGCCAGACGATCTTACGGTGTTACTTCACCATGTTCACCGTCACTTGCTTTGCATAAAATCAATGATTCATGTTGTGAAAGTATTGATCATAATGCCGCACTAATCTGGTTGCGAAATTGCGAAAAGCACGTCCTACGTATGCAGATGCTGTATAAACCAGCGCATGTTGTTCTATTGAATGTTGACGGCATTGCACAGCATCTTTTGCTATAGCATCCTGTCCAACCGCATTCTAAATGATTTCTGTAACGACGACTAAGTATGAGTACTGTAGAAATGATTGAGGGTATCAAGTGATGGCACGATGAGCCAATTAACCTGAAAAAAAAACAATCAAGAGTTTCTCAAAGTGCCTTTGCCCTTAAAATTAGTTGTATAAACAGCCTGCACCCCAGTAATAAAACAAAAACGTAGAAACAGACAATATTGCAATTATGAACCGATTGGAAATATCACATATAGTGGTTCAATAATTCTGCGAATTGCAAAAATATAGAGGATGGCTGCGTAACAGCGAGAAACAGAGTATGAGAAACCGTTCCTGCAACCTGCGGTATACTTAGGCTACTCAGTGTTCCAATATTATGTTGGTTGTAATGGTTAAGATTTACAGCTGACGTGCTGTTCTCTCGATGTGTGAATTATCCCAGCGGTTGTCAATTACATTCCTACCAGCGTTTCCCCTTGTTTGTATGTCTCGTTCGATGATTGCAGTTATCAGCACCGTGCAACTGTTATGTTCACTCTGAAACCAACACGCAACGAAATCTTTTAGGTTGGAATTTGAGATTTTACGGGTGCCATGGCCAAAGCTTTACGGGTAGAGAATTCTGCGCTTGTGAGATTCCTACCAGGTAGGCTGTGCTTAAGTAACACTGATTGTTTCTTCCCTTGTTGACTGAAGTCTGCAACCCATTTGTGGTTTTCCTTGTTTCTATCGCGAGTTTCTTTTTATCACGATTTTACTGTATAGCGAACTTGTAATTGCACATGATTTTACACTAAGAATGAGAAAAGTGAAGATTAACTTCTGACTTGCGGGAAAGTAGTTTCATATTTCACAAAACAAAGTACCAAAATTTTTGTCCCAATTGACAGAGTTTAGCTTTCCCATTATTTTTCCCAGGGTTCGTTGGTCTGTAAGAGATACGGTAGGTCGTCAAAAAGAGAACCACCTTATTGTTGCCTTGGGCCTAGGGCGATGAAATGACGCAATATATAGTTTCGCTGTCAATATTGCTAATTTTCTCGAAAGATTTGCTTTCTTCGCTTTGAAATTTCCAGATGGCGTGCAGCTGCGTGTCGTCAGCAGTAGCGTGCAGAGTTCTGGTGATAACCAGCGCGACTGCTTGATTTTATCCCCCTACCAAATTCTAGTATCAAGCAGTAGCACATGGTGGTCATTGTTACTGGTATACGCTGTTTGTGGCGTCACAATATGAAGTTATATTCACGTTTGCAAACCAACGTTTTGGCGAAGATTGTTAACACAACATGCATATTATTCAACACACATTCTCCTTACTGGTTATTGTACAATGTGTCACTGTAATTAACATAAATCACCAGCGCTCCAAGTTAGGAGAACGGAATAGAGTTGACATATGCTTGACAAAGAATATGGCAAGTGTTGGTCAAATTTATAGCAAGGTTTTGGCAAAAAATGTTTGACAACGGCAATTTTTTCGCAATATTGTTTTTTTGGTTTTCAATGTTTTTTCCAATTAATATTTTTTTCAATTTTTTATTTTTCAATAATTCAAGCACACTTTTCAATCAAATTTTTAACATTCAATATTTTTTCCATACTTTTCAGTTTATTTCGTTCAATTTTTTTAATCACGACGCCTACTCAGTAGACAGGACAAAATATATTGCCTGTTTAATTCATAGTCTCTGATTCTTAGCTATGAAATAATTTCTTTTGACTCATAGGCCTAGTTAGAAACAGGAATTAATATTTCAGTTTAATTATTAATCATTATTCACAGACACATTAAAACGCCACAAACCAAAGCATTGCAAGACCTGAAACACAATAGCAGCAAGTCAATTTTTAAATAAATACAGAATTAAGATTCGTTGTGAATGAAAGGTAGCACTGCAATTGCTACAGCAATTCTTTAGGCAATAGGTCTACTTATATGCAGACATATTATTTTGTGCACTTGTAGAAGATGTTAAGTTGTATTTTCTCTCTAAAGTTTAGGTATTCGTTTGATAAATAATCCAAAATGGACTGTTTTGTCAATACTGGCAAATGATATTTCAAAAATGGCAAAATTTTGGCAATAAATAACACTGCCAACAAAATTGACAATTTTTTTGGAAAACAGTGATTTTTGGCAACTTTTGCCAAATTTAGCACCATATGGCAACCCTGGACTGGAGCAAAACACAGCACTCAACGCTAAGACAGAGCAGTTCACAAATGCAAAAATATCCGGCAACGCGTTAAAACAGGGGAGTAGAACACACTCAGTGTGCTAGCCTTGCACTATAGTGCGGTGTTCGCAACGATTAAACTGGTTTCGGCTATATTTTTCTGCTTTGTTGCAATGTTGGAGTCAACTATAGCCAACGAAAGTGTTTGAACAAAGTTTTTGACACTACTGCTTTGCTTCTTTTATGTTTCCTCAATAAGATCGTATTGTATTGCTTTTCAGCCTTTGCCGTTTGTAGGGCTTCAGCTGCCGGGGCCCAAAATTGTTGATTGAAACATTTCTGTCAAACTTTTTTTGACTCTGCTAACGTTCACAACAGTGTTAAAAACTGCAGGATTTAAGTCCAAACAATTGGTTTGTTGAAACTTCTACTTGGAGAATAACAAATTTTTTTTTATATATTACTTGATGTGGAGATACTGTTGTGAGGTGAAAGAAGGTACGTTGCGAACTGGTTCCGAGAAGGACTGTCAGCTCAACTGAGAATATTATTTTTAATATGGATGTTCAAAACACCAACCGGACCTGCTTATGTAAGCCAATGCAGTACATATTTGTAAAGAAGGAAGATCATAAATACAACAAAGTCTTCTCAGAAAGCACGCTTGACAAACGCCGGGATACTTCTTCAAGTTTTTGCACCCCAATGCAAAGTCTGTGTTTGAAACACCTGGATGATATAGTACACCGAATGCTTTCTAAAATGTGTTCATTGCTGTATGCTATTTTTTGTTTTTTAGCATAAATTTTCAATTGGAAAAAGTCAGATAGGCTTGCGAGTATGGGTGGCTTGCGAGTATGGGTGGTATTGACGCAACTCAACTTTTTATGTGCTATTGTGAAGTTAAAATTGCCTCACGCTGTACAGATGCGTGAGTACAATCTGATTTCTTTTCAGATTTACAGCAGCGACGNTTATAATGTATTTATGCATTGTGATACTGTGTTTGTTTTAACAAATATTTTGGGCGCCTCGACTNGACAACTGTAAGGTTGTTTCAGCATACTAGTTGCGAGTGCAATGTAACAGTGTTTGCTTCTTCGTTGCTATGCTGTATCGTAACAAATAATCGCTACTTTATATCTTTTCGAACATTTCCTCTTACGTTAATTTGATGTAGTTTTTACCTTTTTTTCAACAAATCTTTAACTTATAAATGAGCGAAAAAGTAAACAGCAGCTTTACCGATAAACTCAGCGTCACTGCTTTCGTGGGCGTACAATCTGGGGTTTGGGAGAGAGGGTGCCACCTCCAGGCGCCTGAAAAATGTGAGAATTAGACGATTAAGGGCCCTGCTTGTGAATGTTCAGGGCAAGGAAACGTGTTTTTCAGGGCCACAAGTCAGGGCAGACAGGGTAACGGCATTTGCGAAATTGCACGTGGAAGTAAAAACGGAGTGATGCCGAGAGTTTTCAGTAATACTCCGGTTCGTAGAAACGGAAGACCAGTTTGTTTGCTCTTCGCTGTAATTTTCGGAAAAATGCGTGGAACATTCGTCATGTTTCAGTCTTCGCACGAAAATCCTTAGTCATAATAGTCATAACCGAGGCCCTAAATGCGGGAAGTGACACGTTTTTCCGGCAAACAGCTTCCGCCCTTTCCTTGACAAAACCCTACGCACACCCATATGACACTTATGACAGTGTCATTCTCGCCAGGCTTACCCTGAAACCTCAAACGCAGAAACTTCAAAAACAGAACTCCGTTCTCAACAACCTTGGTTGCAGAGGGTCACATGGGTCATGCCACGCACAGAGGTGAGTTCGCATTAAGTTCTAACTTTAGCAGTTGCAATGTTATCGTGGCATAGGCAGTTATTTGTTTGCTTATAATTATAAGTCTTCTCCAAGAATCGAGGTCCATGCAGGGGCGTAACAAAGGGGGGCAAGGGGGTCACAATTCTCCGGGCGCTGAATCACTACGGGGGCGCCGAATCATTGCGAGGGCCGCCGAATGACCGCGAAGAGCGCTGAAAAGTTCCAACAATGTCACAAGCACTTTCTTCAATACAGCACATTTGCTTCCGAAAGACCTCAGGTTCGAACATGGGGGCACCAAAGTTCTTGCCTTGGGCGCCATCTAACCACGTTACGCCCCTGGGTTCATGTCTTATGAAAACATTTACTCACCACACGACACAGAATTACAAAATGCACACAGGCAGGAAGTTTTGGGTTCTACCTATGGCCCATTCCGTCGTTGACGACGATGATCTCCGCGCTTCTCCATTTTTTCTACGCTGTTTGTAACAGAGAATGAATATCCGTCATTCAGGGAGGCACGCCATCTGTCGTGGCTGGCAGCAGGTGTTTCCCAGGAATGTGGAGAGACTTGGAAGCCAGCCATGTCAGGCTTGATGACGTCCTTGCAGCGCAGCTTCTTAAGTTTGATTGTGAGGTAGTGATTGTTGCAAACCCGAGAACTGAGTCGCCTGAAGTTGGTGAAAGCCTTTCCAATTCGTTCGTCGTCCACACTATTGGAAGAGTTGACAACAGCAGATCCCATACAAGAGAATTTGTCGACAAACTGTAAGCAGTGAGCCGTTGATGAGAATGCGTGGTGGATTGAATGTACCGATTGACATTAATAAGACAGTTTTCTTCAAGCTGATGGTCATGCTGAAGTCAGTGCAGGCCTCGGCGAAGTGATCGCGTAGGTATTGCAAGTGCGGCTCGGAAAGCAACTAGAGCAGCGTCATCGGCGTATAGCAGTTCACGAATCAGTACGCGTCTGGTCTTGGTTTTAGCACGCAGCCGGGATAGGTTGAACAACCTGCCCCTGCTACAAATGTGGATCATGACTCCGTCCTCTTCTGGAAAAGCATGGGTGAGAAAAGCTGAAAAAATGATGCCGAACAGCGTCGGGGCTAGGACACAGCCCGGTTTTACTTTCTGCAAATGTGAGTTGTAGACATGGAGCCGGCAAACTGGATTGTCATCTTTATGTTCTGGTGGACTGCTACAAGAACGGAAAGTAGCGTTTCAGGGTAGCCGGAGCGATTTACCGTATAAACGGCTTTGGTCATGTCTATGAAAACCACATACAAGGGACAGGATCGGTCAATACCAGGGTTGCCAGGTTGGCCCTTTTGGGGCCAAATTTCAGATTTTGACCCAAATTTCAGATTTTGGCCCCAAATAGCACTTGTTGGCCCCAAAATTTTCGTTAGCCCATTGGCTCTTTTCTGGCCCTTTTCCAGGATAGACTGGTCCCTTTCAAGAATTAAATCTGACTCTACGTCCTGTCTGAGAAACCATATTTTTTACTTTTTTGACTAATTCATTGCAGATTTTCACGAAATTCCTATATTTTGAAGGTTTTTGATCACAAAATTTTGTTAGGATCCTTGAGAGTTTCTGAGTTATCTGTGAAAGTAAATTCATCAGAATACCTGTTTGTCGCAGCCAGATGTAGAAGTAGCAGTGAGAACTGTTACGTTATCTAACTTATTGTTTTTCAGGTGTTGCACGTGTTTGTTGGTTTTATTCAGATTGTTGTTGCATTAGCACTTACCGAAGGATGGTAAATTTATCTCAGTTTATGGCTACACATGGAAATTAAGTTGTTTTCTTACGATCTTTCATCACGTACTTCTGCTTGTTTTGCTGACGTGCTACAACTGTGACTTAGGAACATTGCCATTTAATAGGTTGCTAAGTTCATTTGACTTTGTAACTGCTGATAACTTTGGACAAAATGGTTGGCCATTTTTTGGCCCCTTGTCTTAGAATTTGGCTCTTTTTTGGCTGTTTCTGGACTAGATTTGGCCCCTTGGCAAAAAGTAGATCTGGCAACCCTGCTCAATACTTTTCTCCTCTGACTATCTACGTGAGAACACCATATCAGCTGTACTTCTGGATGTGCGGAAGTCGCACTGACTCTTGGAGAGAATCCTGTCAACGATCTGACGAACAGGGTTTCCACTTTTGGGGAATTTGTCCCTAGGTTGGGAGTTTCAACGTCTTTTGGGGAAAATCTGGGGAATTGAGGAATCTAGGGATTTTTTAGGGAAATGGCATTTTTGGAATGTGGCAATATTTGTGGTCACAAGCAGTGGCGTACGCAGAAAATTTTCATGTGAGGGGGTTCATTCATAGGTGGCGGAACCGGGGGGGCGCATGGGCCTAGGCCCCACCCAGTTTTATTTCTGTGGGGGCTTGGTCCCACTTTTTTGCCTAAATATCCTAAGTTTAAGTAACACAATTAGTACTGGATCCACTGACAAAGTAAATCGTTTAATGAAAAAAACGTTGCAGAATTTTGGCAGTATTTTGTCGATATTATTTCTAACATATTATTTGTAAGTTGCCAGTGAATTTGGCAGGATTTCGTAATAGTTTGGCAGAATACACCGTGCACAGACTGTCGTCCTGCTATGGATTGCTTACCGCATTGGTGTTGTTGAACAGTATTGCCAGATGGTGTAATACAACAAAATTTCTTACAAAAATGGTGTAATTTTACATGCTTGTATGCATGGGCGTCGGAAGGAATTTTTCCAGGGGGGGCCACTAGTGGATTTTTCCAAATGTGTTTCTACGGGAGGCCAAAAGTGGTGAAATTTGTTTTTTACCACTCGAAATTAAGAAATCAGCATTTTTTGCTGAAATTTTCAAATTCCTGCTCCTCTTCCGACACCCATATGTTTGTGTGTACAAAAAGTTCTTGCCACACCATTAAAAAAACACCATTTTAAAGGTATTTTTTGAAACATAATTCATATCGGACTGAATGTTTTTAGAAGCCATGGATTTGTATAAAACATTGGATTTGAAGTTCAATACAATGGACAGTTCCCATTTCGAGAATAATTTCAAATGAACGATGAATTGTCCAACAACTAGGGCTTATATGAATGAGCCTAGTAAGTGGATGACTTACTGGCGTTAGAGTGGCGATTCTAGAATGAAAAATGTAGGGGAACTGCGGGGCCAAGGAAAAAAGTATGGGGGCCAACATAAATATCTCTCCTGCATGGTGATTTTCCACTGTAATGAAGATTGATTTGCTATGATTAAACTTATCAAACCCAACGTAGGCTTGTGAATATCGTCAGAACCGTGGCCAGCAACTCTTCAAATCGTTCAAAATTTTGCTGGCTGAAAGTTATCTGCTGTATATGTCAATCAAACGAACTTGAAAGTGAAATGAAGCAAAAAACTGGGAGGGACAAGCAGGGGGGCAGCCAAAAATCTGGGAAGGCCATGGCCCACCCAGACCCCCTTTAGAACCGCCACTGCGACGCTATCATTGCTCTGCGACGTACGTTACTCGACAATGGAGAAGTTATCATGAGAATTTCTCATTTATTGTTACATAACATAACGTCACAGGGCAACGATAAAGCCAGCCAGAATGAAAGCAAATGGAAATTTCAGTGACGCAAGCGTTTAACGGTTTTATTCAGTCAGTCAGAATAAATCGTATGATGAGCCCGAGTGACGCTGATGACCTGGCTCGCCCCTGTAACAGCATATTTGAATTTCAGGTGGTTCACCGATACGTTTTCATAGTGGTGTAGTTTTGTCTAAAATAGTGTAATTTAGACCTTCATATGGTGTATATGTNATG
>JGI24021J15306_10004757_pt1 | contig 15902 bp, 7 predicted proteins | sample Ectturendosymbi1_FD_15306 | JGI IMG/M metagenome (IMG submission 15306) | reverse complement strand
TGAAGCCCTATTGAAGGTTTTATAGAGACGGTTGTGGTTCAGCCCTGAATGTAAAGAAATAGGGATGGGAAGGCGAAATTTTTTGCTGTGTTTCGGTTCCGCATTAATTTTTGGGAAAGAAGGAAAGAAGCGAATAGCTTTCCTCTACATTAGGCTCAATAATAATAATAGTAGTGAATGTTAGCTGAAACCTTTCAATGTAGGTTCAGCAATAAATAGGCTAGGTAGAAAAGCCGAAAACAAGCCAAGAACGTTCTTTGTGTTTAGGCTGAGCAGTTACCACGAAGTGTAAGATAAAGGGAAGGAAGATGCAAGACATGTACTTGAAGTGACAACATATTCGTTGAAATTATTAGGCTAAATAAGTGAGATTTCACGTTGTAATATCTACAACTTTCAACATCCCGATAGCAAGCATTTGTTTCCAGAGATGTATTTCCTGAAAGACGTTTGTTTCGAAAATTCAACAAAGTGAAAGACATTCTTTTAATATTGAGTTCAAATGTGTTTGTTGAACTATTGTACAATTTTGAAAGCAACAGCGATGTTTCAGCCAACTTAGCCTGCAGTAGGTTTTCATCAGTGCAAGTGGCAAAGGGAACAGGAAAGCAAAAGATGTCACTGAAAGCCCGTGATTGCATGACGTAATGATAATGACGGTGAAAAATCAATGTGAAAAAGTGAAAAAAAACGGTGAAAAAGCAATGCCTTATTTATTTCTTGAACAATGATGTGCATCACGCCGATACCTGGATATGTCCGTCGTCACGTTACGTCGAGCGAACAAGGCAAAGACACGATGAAAAGTTAAAAAACTTGCAAATGAAAAACAAAATGGCAACAACAATTTAAGACTCTATTAAGAATGCTATTTAAAAAAGCAAACCGGACGCAACTGTTGGCAAAGGAAGCAGTCACTGTGACCACAGGACTGGATACTGTTCGTAAAAGCAGTGTGCAGCAAAGGAACAGAATTGCACAAAAGTTAACTGGTCTTTCATTAAAACGGTTAATGTGCACATATCATGTAGCAAAAACTATACAAAAAATCCAGTTGTGTGTCTGTATTTTTGCTTCCCCCAGTAAAGGAATGTGCCTGGTATCATCGCTGCCACCGTTACATTTTAAATAGCTCTGCTTCGTTTCTACGTATGAATTTAATATAGAAACAAAAATCTTTTAGGCAGGCGGAAAAATATACACGAAGTATGAAAAATGTCCTGTAAAGACTATTACAAACGTAGCAGTTGGACGCGTTGATGAATGGGAACACACATAACTTTCCCGTGTTGGTTCAGTGATTGACTTGTTGTCTGCTGAAGCCAAGCACCAAGACAAATTTCTTATGCCGATTTCTTCACATTGCCATAGGAACGTCAACCAGGGCGTCCACAAAACAATGTTCTGACCGAGGCTAATGAAAAACTCTTGCCTCAGTGAAAATGATGAATAGCAATACTCCACCAATGAGCAACTTGGAGAATATTTCACAATTTTCAAAACTCTATTCCGAAAAGACATTGAAGCAGTCCCGTTATGACGGGAGGACTTTGGTGGGCTTAGCCCCCCAAACAAAGATCCACGCCCACCGAATTGAAATATGAAACACTATAAATAAGGAAAGTTTTTGTCAAATTTTAGAATGTCAAGCCCCCCTGCAAAGGCGTAAAACGTCCGTATTTAATATCTTCTGGTGAGAATTCTGCATTTAAAAAAAGCCTAAAGGAGATTTGAGGAACATGTTCCGGAAAAAGATCAGCTGTTTGTCGCACAGACACAGGATTAAGGTTCTCAATAACGCTTGATATGAGAAAAGACCACAAAACTCAGAAAAATTTCTTTTCAGTTGCGTAGCGCCACGATTACATTTGAAAAATAATGATAGCGCCGTTTGTTTCAAAGCAGCATTCCCCACTTCTAAACTCAAATTTAATTCATTTGTTTATGAGCAGACACGAAGTCCATAGTATAAACACACACACTCTGCAGAACGCAGGTTGATAAAAACAGACAAAACAGAACGTAGTACAAGACATTGAAGCCGGCGAAATCACAGGATTACAGACACTTTTTGCAATTCCATTGAAGATAGAACCATAGGGTTACAGACACATTCTTAACACTATTGTTAGTTAACACGTAACACTTGTTACAGCACTACTGCGGAGTAGGGCGTTAATTCCTAAATTGTTCTAGTCTAGGTAAAATGCAAAAGCATTGTGGCTTGACACGCCATCTAAATTTCTAATTCTATTCTCAATGAGATTCGTGCAAATGACTTAGACGCGATGATGTGCAGAGGTCATGCTTATGATAATGTTTCCACAATGTCAGGAATCCATTCTGAAGTACAACGCAGTATAAAGGAGATAAATTCAAAAGCAATATATGTTTTTGTGGGAATCACTCGCTCAATCTTGCAGGCGTTCATGCAATGGGATCTTCTGAGCTCTCTGATATCTTTGCACTCCTACTTCACGAAATGTGATATTATTAGTTCTTTAAGCTTCTATTGCATGTTGTGCTGTGTAAAGAGTTAGTAAACCGGTTGAAATCTACTGGTTGCAATGGCATTCTTCTCTCATCAGCATACACAACACGCATTTGGATTCTTGCACTGCGAGCAACATTATAAAAATATTTTAGCAGTTATCAGCTATGCTGCACAGCGTAGGATGGGGGCGGCAGATTCGCCGAAATCCAGGGCGGCAAGCTATGCTGCTACGCCACTGTTCCCTACACTTAGTGCTGAACCTGAACGTAGGGAGAGTCTTCGTCTTGCCTTCTCTATTTCCCTACATTTAGTGCTGGCTCTAAACGTAGGGAAAGTCTTCGCCCTGCCTTCCCTTATTTCCCTACACTTAGTGTAGAACCGAAAGGTAGGGAAAGTCTTTGCCTTGCTTTCCCTACATTTAGTGCTGAACCTGAACTTTGGGAAAGTCTGCGCCTTATTTTCCCAATTTCCCAACATTTAGTGTTGAACCTGAACGTAGGGAAAGTCTTCGCCCTGCCTTCCCTATTTCCTGACATTTAGTGCAGATCCGAAACGTAGGGAAAGTCTGGGCCTTTCTTTCCCTATTTCCCTACATTTCGTTCTGAAACTGAACGTAAGGAATGTCTTCGCCCTGCTTTCCCTATTTCCCTACATTTAGTGTAGACACTGAACGCAGGGAAGAAAATTTTGTGGGGAAACACTTCCCTATGTCCCTACGTCCCTTTTTCCCTACAATTAGGGTTGCCCAGTGTCTTGTTTATCACCTTTACCACCAACAGTTTTTTTGAACACTTTTTTGTGGAGTTATTATATGCGTGAAGATCACATTTAAATAAATAAAATTATAAAATATTTTCCTGCATGATGATCTGTGCAGTGTTAGTGTTGCATATTTCCATTGCATTGAACCAAGGGTGAACTGATTAAATACTGTGTGTTGAGGTGGACCTTTTGTGTGTTAGGAATGTTTAAATAATTCAAGCAATGAATTGTTTGTTTTTGATAGAATGTCAAAATTTTCCAACATGGCTAAAACTATAAGTTTTGTTACTGGGAATAAGAATAAACTTGAAGAAGTTATGTCTATCCTGAAGGGAAATGAGAGCATTAAAGTGTGCAGCATTTCTATTGATCGTAAGTACATTTATTGGTTGCCTGTAAAAGGCAGAGCTCTGTAAATAGCGGAGCTTGGTTGCGGAGGTTTGATGATGTAACCGGAGTTGTTAAAACTGATATTTTGCATTGAGCGATGAGAACTAAACGGAAGTAAAAATAATTGCACTACAAAAGGTGATGTTACACTACGGTAAAAAAAGTTTGTTTTTAAGTTTGATATTTTTTGGTAATCTGAGTTTCACAACGGTTTGGGGACAAAAAATAGGTTTCAACAGTTGTAAACTTATAAAATTTTAAACATCGCAAACTTCCATGCAATCCATTTGGGAGAAACGCATAGTTGCAATGATACAACATTTATCCTTCACTCTTTTTACTTTTTTTGCTTTTGCAACGCAACTTTTTTCCACTCCGGTTACGTCATTAAACTTCCGCAACCAAGCTCCGCTATTTATGGAGCTCCGCCTTTTACAGGCAACCCATTTATTTAGTTGTTACTTTAAAAACTATAATAATATCTCATTTAATTATTCCTGACATATAGTACTGCACTTAGAACATTTTGTTAACAGTTAAGTGCAACTGGTATTTGACATTTTTGTGACTTAGCGAAAAGTTTTTGTAAAGAAGTTGTTTGAAGATTGCAATGCAAGGAGTCACTTTTGAAAAATACAAAGACAACAAAATATCGTAAAAAAACTAAAGTGGCTATTGTAACAGAGCAGAAATGTCTTAAAAAGTTAATGCATTTTTAGTTTTTATATCATTTGTCTTCACCAACATATTTTCCATAAGGTCATAACCAGTGAAATGTTTTTCACATTTACTAGCTAGAAGATTTTTAAAATCTTGACTATCTTTTTATAAAACTATGTTTTGTAAGCTTGGCTAGTGATGTAATATGTGGTATAACCTTTTGTCAGCTTGTGAGGGTCACTTGGGTCATTAGTAAAATCTGTTACACCAAATGTTCCTGTTTAGTACAGTATGGTTGCAGGGAAAGATTATTTCATAGCTAATATCTGTATGTTGGGATAAACATAAATAAATAACATGTTGTTTGTAGCTTTAAAAAATGCTACTGCTTTGGTCATGCCTGTGTAGTGCGCATCATTGAGTTACTATATTTAAAAAAGTGTTGGTTCTACACATAGCAATGCATATTTTTTGTCATTGTTCAGAATTCATTATAAACATTAAAAACATTATTGATTAAAACCTTAAGTGTTTATTATTTGAAAACACATATTTTTAAGGTTTGCTGTTTGGATTAATCTGTAGCAAATCTTTCCAGATAAACCTGTCTATTCTTGAAAAAAAATATAGCATGCTGTTGTTTGCATCTAAAGATAAGTGTGAATAGTCTAATATTTTGTTTCTGCATGTGACCAGTTCATGAAATGTTGCAGTTTCCTTTTTTTATCACATGAAAAACTTGGTCTGCCCCATGTGTTTTTCCATAAAAGTGATTTGCATAGTTTTGTGATATTTTTCATTATAGTTCCAGAATATCAAGGTGAACCTGATGAAGTATCAACACAAAAATGTGCCCAAGCTTCTGAACAACTGAAAAAGCCAGTTTTGGTTGAAGATACATGTTTGTGCTTTAATGCAATGGATGGTCTACCAGGTCCTTACATGTAATACAAATTTGAATTGAAGTTGTCTTAAATGGCATAGTGATTTTCACAACTGCATGTGGAAACCAGTAAAATGCATAAAAATTTTAATTTGCAGCTTTAGAAACGCATTTCCATGTTTTTTTTATATTGTAGTATGAAATTTGGATGCTTAACTTAAATCATTTGTTGTTGTCTGCTGGTATTGCATCATAATTTCACCAAGTTAGAACAGCAAGTAAGTTCTCAGTTGCTTTGCTTTCCTCTACCCCAAAAGGAGTTCCTAAATGGTGCTTTGGGTGAGCTTAATTCAAATTAACATTTAAATTTTTAAAAAAGTTGTTTAAGGCATGGGTGCACCAGGGAATTTTTTTTCTTTTAACACAAAAAAGTAATTGTCAGGACCCAGAATTGTTTTATGTGGTACAAAAAGCACTTAACATGTAGTATCCAGCTTGAAAAGTATTTGCCATAACAGTGTTTCACACTAGTTACAATTTCATACTCAGATCATCAGTGATGATGCTCACAGTCCAGAGGACTTAGTTCTTAACTCTGATTTTGCAAAACTTGTGCTTTGAAAATGTAGTTTGTTATGCATGTTGTTTCATATTTTCATGGTGCAATCAATAAGGCACTTAAACCTAAAAATAAATTAGTCAGGTGCTTTTGAATGTGCTCATGGAATCATCTTCAAAATTCTTCAGACATATCTGTTTTTCAGATTTCCTCCCAGCATGTAGGTGCTGCTGACAAAGGTCTATATTTAATCTAGACACTTTGTGAAATACAACGAAAATTTCCCTCAGAGTTCTTCTTCGTCTTTTGAGCTAGTTGTTCAAACCACTGCTTGGCTGCACTAGATCTCAGGGCAGATGTTGAACAGTCATTTGGTTGTCTCATTGTCCAGAGCCATCAGGTCATGCAGTCCATGGGGAGGTTGATGGATTGGACATCAGAAATAGTGGTCACCAATCACTTCTTGCATGCTATTTCTTAAAATATTTACAATGGAGCCCCAGACTAATTTAACTCTGGTTGCTTTTCAGTAGCACATAACGACATCTCATAAATTCTACTAAGATGGTAAATTTACTTCACATTCAATCTATAACTGAATTATTTATATATATATATTAGAGTCCTGCACAGGGCGGGTTAACCCGTGCAGGTTGCAGGTACCCACATTTGCAGGTACCCACTGCTTTGCGTGTGGATATGGGGCAGGTGTGGGTTGAACTTGTTGGGGAGCAGGGCGGGTGCGGGTTGTACTTACTACGGGTACAGGGCGGGCGTGGGTTGAGAAATTCTTTGTGCGGGTAACTGAGTGTTGAGCAAAAGCACGTGAACTTAATCAGCTCAAAAATCGCAAAACACGTGGATGTACAGTACCAGAGTTGTTTGCCAGCATTGCGCTTAGGACAGTAGGCCTGCAGCAATCATAACGTTATGATGTAACAACCCAATGTTGCGAAACATTAGCTCAGATCCTTGCCATGTGGTGGGCAAGTGAACATTTTCCAATGCTACCATTGTACTAGGTGAGGAATAATTCAGTCTAGCAGCACTTCTAAATGGATAAAATAACACTTAACGCACAGCTAGTCACAACTGAACTAAAACGTATTTTGTATCACCTCAAACCTGTTGACTGCGAAAGATCAGATCTGTGGAAAGTTTTGGTTTGGTTATCAATTAAAAAGGATGAGTAGCTTGATTTTGCTGCTTGTTAGACTTGTTTTCAGATGTTATGACTAGGGCAAGTTTTTCAACTCTTTTTACAGCTTCTAAAATACTCAGGATTTATGTAGTACGATGAGCTGGTTGCAGGAATTTTGTATTGCAACTTTTTCCTTTTTCACATGCAACTTTTTATCAGTAGGCCTACTGTGTAATATGTAAAAGTGTGATTTAAAAAACATGCTTGAGAACTATTGCAGTATAGTTCTGTTCTCTTTGATAAACCCATCCCAACTGAATGATGACCTAAAAGCAATTGCAGAAATGACCCGGCCAAACAAACATCAGTACAGAACTGTAGGCCAAATTGTTAAATTGCCAAGCAACTTTCATGCAGTGTGGAGCGAAGCTTTAGCATGCTACGCAAACTGTTGGTAAACGATCGGCATTTCTCGCCAGATAATATTTGGAAATATTTAGCATTAAATGTAAATAAATCGCTTGAGTAAATCACTGTCGTTTAAAATGCTTGTGCATTAAATGCAACTTTTTACTGCAACTTTTGTTAAAAATAAATGCATATTTCTTACGATTTTATTGCAACAAAAACATGCTCTAGTTATGAATTTTTAGTAGTTTTTGGACAGGTGCGGGTTTGAGACCGAAAAAGTGCGGGGCGGGTGCGGGTTGAGATGGTCTGCGGGGCGGGTTAGAAGTGTGAGGGTGCGGGGAAGGTGCGGACACAAAATTTTGACCCGTGCAGGACTCTAATATATATGTGTGTGTGTGTGTGCGACTTGCAACAAAGAAATTATGCATATTGCTTTGTACAACTGATTACTTTTCTTTTCCATTTACTCTGCCAAGTCAAATGCAGCAGTTTAAACTGATTTTTCTTAGGATTTTTGCAGGCATAAAAAAATATTTTCCTTAAAATAACAACTTCCTCGCACCTTTTATCATATAAAGTCCATGTTTCCATTGAAAATGAGAAAGTTGAACAGCTTACTGCAGGAAATAAAAATGTTTTCATATAGATGCTTCCAGTCAAGAACAATTTTTTTATTTCTGTAAAACAAAAAATGTCAAGATCAAGAATGATAATGACAACAAGCTTTGCAATAATTTATACTGAAATTCAGGTGATCCTTTCAAATGATCAACTGTAAACTTATATGGAATGACTGTAAACAGTCATTAATGCCCAGAGACCTGATTCATCTGGAAAGTTCATACGTGGTGGGAAAATTTTGCAGAAAGTGACTTTACTGGTACTTGTAGATTAGGTCATTCCATATAAGCTTGAATGGGAGGTGTAGCTCTTAAGTTTCAAAGTTTCCTTGCTTTTATATACGTTGTTGCCTTTGCAAAATGATTATTAAAAAACTTTTTAATATCTGATAAGGTTCTTGAGATATGGCCAGTTGAAATTTACACAATTTATGCATGGCTAGGTTACCCGCAGAAAAGTTAGCAACTGCATGTTGTAGATGCAGTTGTTTCAAGTTGGTTGGCATCAAAGATTTCATTTGGCCTTGTCTCAAGTTGGTCGGCCTCAAAAAATTCGTTTGACGTTTTGGCTCCATTTTTGCTTTTTATACACTGCAAAAATTTTCTCTGTAGAAAAATATTTACTATTCCATTTTTTTGGCAACACTTTTGCAAAATTTTTGTGATAAATGCTGTATTAGACCGGCGCCCATGTTCTGATGTTGGAAAGATTTGAGGGATGCAAGATTTTAAAAAAATTTTGTGTAATCACTGGAAGGGTGCGCACTATGCAATATGCAATGTGATGTATGTGCTAAGCAGGCCCAATGCTTGCAGACAGGTCTACATCTCTGCCATAGGCATGTGGTAAAGACATCGAGAAAGTGGAAGGGCTCATATAATTCTGGTCATAACTAAAGGAGTAAATGGGGATGACTTTATATGGGTGCAAAAAATTGCTGATGGATCAGTATGCAAACTGTGGCACCATTGTACCCAAAGTGTGCAACCTCAGAAATCATAAAAAGTCAGAGGAGCATCAGGAATGATTCCACTTGAAGGCCAAACAAGACTTAATCTCATTTTAAATAAAATTTCCAGTGATATTCTTGTAATTTAGTTGTTTTTTGTGAAAAATGAATAGCAATACCACAAACAAAGTTTAAATTTTTTCTGGCCTTTAAATAATTCGTTTGGCCTTTTTTAGCACTGTTTGGCATTTTATTTAGATTTTCATCTGGCAACCCTGATGGTGGGCATTCAAGAGACGTCGTAGGCTGGCTGTTTTAACATTTCATTATAGCTTAATATTAAAATAAGGGAAAATGGAATACAGGATTTAACGGCATATTGGTATATTTTACTTTACATCCAGAAAGTGGTTTTTGAAAAAGCTGGGTCCTGAAGGCGTGTACAAAATGCTTGATGGGTGGGAGGACAAGTCCGCATATGCCTTATGCACTTTCGCCTATTGGGATGGCGAATCGAGTGAAATTCAACTGTTTCGTGGAACGTGTGAAGTGAGTGTTGATCGTTCGTTTTTTCCTTTGAAGTGACTAATGGTTTAATATTTACTACATTAAAATTGTTAATTGCTACTTACAGGGCACCATCGTACCACCACGCGGTCCCCGAAGCTTCGGATGGGACCCCTGTTTCCAACCCAAAGGTTTCAATTTGACGTAAGTATTTTAAAATACGATGTTTCGACTAGATTAAGGAACTGGTATGGGGCACGGGTTTCACGTACTAAATGTGTTTATTGCTCTTGTACAAGAGAGATTTAGCGATTTGGCAAAAAGACAAAAATCAAATTGATTTACTATTAGGCAGATCACAACGTTGAGATGCTTGCCTGTGGTCTGTGACGTTCAGCTCTTTATTGCTAAGTGTAATGAGCTAGTGTGTTTTGATTTCACATGCTATCCTGCCTGTGCAGCTGCAGTGTTTTGTGTATACTCGTTGAATCTTGTGGGAAGCTTTTTTTCGGAGAAGCTATACGGTTTTCTTCCAATGCTAGTTTATAATTCTATGCTGAGCTGTGACCAGTTGCAGTTGAGTCTTTTTGCGTGAGTTTTCTTTTGTGTAAGTCGTACTGTGGATCGTATGTTTCAATGTCATTGAAAACGCTTGTTCGCATCTTTGCTTTTATCGTACGTTTGTTTGACGTTCAAAGGTATGAGAGTTCGCGTTCGTCTAACACAGCGGTTCCCAAACTTTTTTGAGCGCGACCCAAATCTGAATTTGCTGAACGCCTCGCGACCCATGCCTCATACAGTGTATGATAAAAATAATCATTGTATGGATGATTTTTAGCAGTGAGTTGCTCAGTTCGTTTTCACTGTCAGCAATCTACTCTTTTCTCAAGTACCTGCACTACAGACAGACAAAGACAAGCAGTGGTAACGGTGGAAATATACAACCCAGGTTTAGATCGCCTCCGCGACCAAAAAAATGTGTTAGACACAGTTTTTGACTCTTTGCCACCCATGTTTGGGTCGCGACCAGGCCCGTAACCAGCTTGGACACCAGGAGAGGCGAAAAGTTTTCCGAGAGGGACCCAAATTTTTTGAACTATGTCCAATATTTTTAAACTGTGTCCAACACATTTTTCTAGGGGGGGCTTCGTCCCCCCCTGGTTACGGGCCTGGTTGCGACCCATACTTTTGGAACCACTGGTCTAACAGAATTGATAAAATTTTCATCGTTTTTTCGAGGCAGCTTGTTTTTGTTTTCCTGTCGAACGATTTTGCTGAACGCGTGGAACTCACTTTTGCGCAGGGCGAAAATCTCAGGTTGAGAAAATTCGTTTGTTGGTGACATCGAGTGCACCTTTCGGGTGGTGACCTCGGGTGCGCTCTTTGGGTTTTTATTAATCCGGGATCTGCTCGCGAAAGTATTCTGAGGGGTGAAACGGGTTTTGAACGTATTGCTTGACCTGTGAGGTTTTTGCAAAGTTATTAAGTATCGCCCGGGTATTTTTGCCCAACTATTTGTTTACGATGAGTTTCACATTAGGCAGGACTTTTGTGTTTTGGTGCGCCCATCTTCAAAAATCATTTAGACGAGCAGGTTTGACATTTTACGAAGATAAAATCTGTTATGCAAAATACTGACTATTTAAATGTTCCCATTTCCAACAGTACCTAACGCTGCGCATTGTGGCCCATTTAATTACAATACGTGTTGCGTTTCAACTGTCACTAGCCAGATACACCACAGTCTTAGCGAAAATTTCATTTATGTGAAATTAGTCCATCTTGAACATAACCGCTTATTCAAAATGGCTGTAAATAGCTTCGGGTGCAGGTTAAATTAACCATATCTACTCGCATTATTTTGAAGTAAGCTGTTGAAAAGTTTCCAAGTAAGTCTTTCATTGTTTTAGAGGTGCCTACGCAGAACGAGCGCTTTCTAGCGGTAGGGTTAACACGTGCAGTATGTTATTTTTTAGATATGCTGAAATGCCATCAGAAATGAAAAACAGCATTTCTCATCGTGGAAGAGCTCTAGCAAAGTTGAAGGAATATTTCAGTTCTACTGCAAACAGCTAGCGTGTCAATTGCCGTCATGTCAACGCAACAATTGAAGACAGTCTCGCGGTAAACAGATGCAATATACGGTTGGGGGACGTTAGGAGAGGATATGCCGCCGTTGGCTACCTTCCAGAAACTTTGTCGCATACGACATTTTAATTGTTGTGCGTACTCATCTTCTTTAACATTTGCGTGTAATACAGCTGAAACGTTCAAAACCAAGTAGTTTTTTAGAAGAAACTTTTGGGTTTGAAGTGAGATAGTTTTGCCCCATCAGAGTAAAAAATTCTTACGTTTCCCATCGCTTCATTGGATACAAATTGGGAAAACTTGAAAAATTTGTTTGCGCTCTTCATTTCTGTTTGTACACGCATTGACTCGCTTGAAAAAGTTGATACTATGAAATTTTTTCATCACGCTTATTAATGAGGTTGCTACATTTTTATGAGTTCAGAAGAAGTCGCAGTTGCGAAAATGACAAGCAATTTGCAGCTTATACAAATTGGATTTAAATATTTGCTAATTATCGTCCAAAAATGGGTGAAATCTGGCAATATGTTTTTGTTTCGGTTAACCGTTTTCTAATTACAAACATCAATAAATGATAAAAGTTTGTTCGATGTCTTCTCACCCATATGCAACGAAGTACAACCCATGCGTATGTGTTGCTCACAAACACCACACTCATAGATGACGCTAACATGCTAACTTTGATACTGAACATCGCTATATGTGGCTGCAATAAGGCCCAAGCGAACCGATTTGTAACAAAGAGAAGCTACTTATAGCTTATTAGAAGCAAAAGTAGTTTAATAAAATATGAGTAAAACTCTGTTTGATCCGGAATATGAGGTTTTAGGCTAAGTGCGTAATGCGTTTATATGATAAATGGAGTTACGATGTCAAGAGATGCGCTGCATGTAGATTTAAGAGCCTAAAACAATGGTTCTTAAAGGGGTACCCAGAAGGAATGCGAAAGTAAACAACTTATCCACCCTTCAGTGGCGTGCAGAGAGGGGGCGAACGGGGTGATGGCCCCGGGCGTCCAAGGCAAGGGGGCATGCAAAGAGTGAAATTTACAAAAATTTTATTTTATTAAAATGCTGTGACGAGATGCTTCGTATTGTTAAGCTACCAACACATACTGCATGGATCTGATGGAAACTTCCGTGAGGGGGCATGCAAGCCTAAGTTAAGTGACCCGAGGGAGAAATGAAGCACTGCCATCGTCACCTTAAGGCCTTACATTTTATGTCTTTCCCCCTTGTAGGCTGGCCAAATCCTAGCCTAATTTTTACCTGCATCTTCAAAACACAGTATCTTTCAATTTTCTCCAGAGCAGGGGATCTCAAACACGTGGGCCGCATGTGACCCGCGAAGGCCTTTTATGCGGCCCGCGACGCTTTTTGGAAATTTTCAAATCGTTTAACAGTTACGTTGCCAAGTGCCTTGAAAAGATGCCGCGAAATAAATGAACCAATGCTGAATGATACCCAGTGCGGAGACCAAATTTCACTCTGCAGCAAATTTTTGAGAAATGTTGGGAGTATGCCAAAAACGTCTACACATGTTTTGTCGACCTCGAGAAAGCATACGACCGGATTCCTCGTGAAAAGCTTTGGGAGTGTTGCGGGAGTACGGTGTTGACGGTCGCCTGTTACTGGCCGTCAAGTCACTGTATTCCTGCTCAGAAGTTTGTGTCCATGTCAGGAAAGTTAAATCACGACCGTTCACCGTTGGTGTTGGACTCCGACAAGGGTGTGTGCTGTCACCGCTCCATTTCATAGTCTCCACTCAGTGGCGTAACAGACGGGTGGTCAGGGGTGCGCGCCTGCCTCCTGGCAAGCCAAATGTAAAAAATGGGCCCCCTCTTGGAGATTTCACGAACTACAGAATGTTAAAGTTGTGCTGAACGCAACCATCAGCAACCACTGGTTGGCTTTATTAAACTAAGAATCGCTATACACTCTGAAAAGCAGAACGAAACAGAGTCAGTCCACCAGCACGCCTTCAAGGCCACACACGAGTAATGCAAGACGAGCAAGGTAAGTCAGGCACCAACCGCGGAGTTTCAAGTAATCAGCCAATAAAGCGCGGGTGCAAGAAACCAATTAAACGCACAGATTTCATCACACTCTTCCCCCCAAAACAGAGACCGGGGTGCAACGTCCCAAAACAAACAAGTAAAGCACAACTACGAATACGGAACTGCGCCGCATCTCTCGACTGGTTTCAGAAGGCGTGACGACCTGCGCAACGGTACTGTTGCAACCTCTCCGGTGGTGCTTCCTTTAGCCTAGTGCGTATGTGCGCAGGCAAGCCGCTTCTTCAGTACGTTGTGCTCAGTGTCCTTCGCAACAGATTTTGTTTGCCCATCCTCATCTGGCGTGATCGCGTCACTAATATTCGGCCCTGCAGATCCTGGCGTTTTTTCTTAGAAGCTTTGCGCTTTTCATAGCTCTTGATGGCATTACAGGTTTCGGCATCGCGCAAGCTAGACACTGCAATCTCGTTTTCTGTTCTTTAGTTCTACGAATCGACTGATTGAAACATTTTCTGACGGACCACGCAATAACAGGTGGTGTAAAGGTGCAAATGGCTTGATTAGCTTCATATGTTTATGATGTAACACAACGATAGTAACCATCGGAAGAAAAGTGCGTTTCCACCACACGTTACCCTTTGTGAGGAAACAAAGGTGTATTTCGGCTGCAGCTACCTCGAGACTACACCAGAAGTTCGGGATCATTGATACCAGTGTTGCCACTTCCGATATTTTAACATGACATCAGATGTGATGTTCTCAGATACATTTATGATGTCTGATGTTTTGGCGACAAATCTGATGTTGACAGGGTTGTTTTTTTCTCATTTCCTCTCATTTTAGGACGAAAATAAAATATCTTCATGATTTTTAAGTTCCTTTTATCAATCTCTCGCCCTAATGTGTGCTTGGTTATCGTTTCAAACTAAAGAATCTGTCTTCGCTGCGTTGAGACTAACATTTTACGTAAATTACAAACGACTTCTCCATTCAATGGCGACATTTCGCTCTGTTTCAGATTCAACGAGGGTGATCGCGCTTTGTTAGGTATGTCAATAGTAGCATTTAGCTTCTAGGAAACGGTAGCGAAAAAATTTGACATTGTCTGATGTTGAAGAAGGCAACAATCTGATATTAACGAGACTGATCCCAGAGGCAACACTGATTGATACTAAACAGCAGTCAGCAACCACTAGCTTTAGCACGCAAATAGTAACGTTTTCGTGACATTTGTGAAATCGGCGTGATGCACGAGCAGAGAGTCATACCCCCCATGCCAAAAGAAAAGATTATCAGGAAAACGTTACCAGCGTGTAGTGGTCACACAAGTGCCACTACATGGAATTCGGCTAAGTCAGAGGGAACTGCATCAGATGAATGTGCCGGATGTGAGGCGCAGATAGCGAGCAATTGGCATTAATCACTTCCTCGGTCGGAACTTCGAACGGCAAGCGGGGCAGACCGGGTGTTCCGCTTCAAGCGACATCAAATATATTTGCATCGAACAAGACCGAAAATACTTACAGGTTTCTCAGTAGCGATTACTAAAACTGGTAGACAATCAAACTTGTAGAGAAATCGGTTGCTGTTGGGGGCGCTTGATACTTAACGCAACATAGGAATATAATATAGAGTTGTATTCTTGTATTGCTTCTGAATCACGAAAATTTTTCAAACGAGTATTTCATTTGTAACAAATAAATTTCATCACGGGGGCCCTCTTGCAGCGGGGGGCCGGTAGCATTTGATCGCACCCATGCTCTACGCAGATCAGACGGTCACAGCCCGTGAACATCACTGGCTGCTTTCCCTTATGCAGATTATTACATATGTCGTTTCTATGTTTTGATGATATCTGTTTCTTCCGCAAATATTGCATTGTCGCACGGTCGCCATATCGTTTCAGATCATCCCATTATCACCAATTCTCTCTTGCGAGGTTTCGCCGAGTCATGCTCTTCAGCTCCTGCCTTTGAATGTATTTGCCAGTTCCCTCTGTGTTTTCTTCTCTGTCAGTAGCTTTTTTTCAACCCTTTACCTTCGGGCTTTCATCTTTCCTTTGATGTCTGTTCATCACACACAATTACTGCTTTTACGATCGTCTAACTACAATTTCACTTTCCATGTGACTTTTTTCCAGTCAACCGCTGTGCACGGCACCACTGACGAGTCCATTCCTTAACGTTTCGGATCGATTTTTGCAGTCAACGGCACAGATGCTCCCATAATGTTGGGCGTGTCGGTTGGCATTTTTTACTTTTTCCTATTCTAGGTGTTGTCGCTGAACACATTACTGCTCATTTTCCTCACTTCACCAGCTGCTGCTACCTTTCAACACGCATTCTTACCCAGTTGGCCTGTACGGAAAGTACGGTAACATTCTTACGTTCCCTGCAGTATGGCTCGAAGTTTGGTCTTCGGCC
>JGI24021J15306_10004755_pt1 | contig 15903 bp, 8 predicted proteins | sample Ectturendosymbi1_FD_15306 | JGI IMG/M metagenome (IMG submission 15306) | reverse complement strand
TCACTCCCACACGCAAGGCGCTTGAATTTAAGCATGCATCGCAGTAACATGGACTACGCAAATACATGAAGGAAGACGAGGATACATACATGGCGGTAGTAGAGAGTATAAGCTTGATGGCGCAAATACATTTACTTTGATGAAACACAAGCTTTTGAAATATACGCATGAATGACGTCATCATGCTTATTATAATGTAGTACTGCGATGACTTCCAAGTACATCGATTTAAGAAATGCATGAGGGAGTGGGAGGCTGCGAAGGACCAAGGGTCATGTAGGCTGCAGACCTCCCCAGGGCGAAACTGCTTTTTTTGTATAAGATTAATTGCAAGATGTATATAAGGGCCCAGCCAGTGAACAGCGAATTGCATAAATTAATTTGTAGTCTTACATTGAATGAGTTATTTTGACCAAAAATATCGCATGTAAATTCTTACGTCAAAAATTGATTGAAGTGTTTTGAAACCACATACGTGTGCGTAACGCATGGTCTATGGCGGCATCTTGCGGTGAAAGCAAATTAGGTGGTAGCTGCGCTGAAAATAGTTGCTTGTACGGTATGTCCTGAGTGCTAGTGGAAGAGTTGTACCAAAGAGGAAGGACCTATGTAATATTCAGGACTGAAGGAACGTATCTCGTTGAGGGCCGCTACCACCAATTTTGGGTGTTGTTTAAATTTGCATGTTGTTATCATATGCTGCAAGCCTTTATCAACTAAACGCATCATGAGTCTCGTTGTTTGAAAGCTAACGTTATACCAAGGTTGTCTTCATAGGCAGCTGACTGGCTTACAAGATGGTCATTTCGTTGCCTTCAGACTTGGAAACGCATGTTGACGCTTTCGCTTCCGAGTCGAAAAAGCAAGTTCTACTTATTGCTTCTGCATCAACTCAAGCACCTGACAGCGAGCTGTCGTCGCTAAACCTTGCATGTCTACTCGCTGCGACCTTGTAAAGACTGTCGACAGCGCTAAACAATATATCTATCAGGCAAAGTGATCGAATAGCAACAGTAGACTAGAATCCACAACAGTAGCTGACTTTCATGAATGATTAATCACAACCATGGTACAATGCTATTATTTTCTTATCGTTTTTAATTAAGATTTCAAAGCTCTGGTTTTTATCTCAAGGCATTTTCTGGTTTGTAACATTTTTCTCTGCCCTGACTAAATTTGATTAAAAAAAGAGACGAAAGCAGTCAACTAAGCTTCTTGAAATAATTTCCGCCAAAGCGATCCTCTGTAGCAAAACTTTGGAGCGGATTTCAGACTCTTTTGCCAGTATGCTGTAGTCTGACAAGTCGCCCATGCCTCAAACAACATGCACATCTCAAGCAAACTTTAGAAAATGTCACACGGTAATATGTAACGCCTCACGATTGCACTACGAATCTAAGGTTTAAACATGTCCCAGACTTTACATATCGATACAGACATCGGCATGAATTACACACCCTAAACTGCATACCTTGCAGAACACCATAATCGGTACATTTGATTCATTTTCGCTAACTGACCGACAGATGTCGCTTTTTCTTTAGTTTTGAAAAATGTACACTAAATGCCCAATCCATGGTATTCAGTGCGGTTTTCCTAACCTGAAAGAAAGATCCCACTGCTAACCCTGCATATCTTGCCCATTCTGCATTCCTTTGAATCCCTCTTATCTTGTATGTAACGTTGCAGCAGTGTAGTTGAGATCACACGTGGATTGGCCTTGAAATGCGACTATTACCCAACAAAATACTGATCTTGCATATTTAACGGTTCCTCGATGAAAACGTTGTTGTTTTGCCTGATTCAGAGTTGGTTAAAGTTAAGAAATCGTTTCTTGTTGGAGTATTGATTTGATTCAACACGGCAATAGACACATTTGAATGAGGTTTTATACTCACAAATACTTAAATGTAGTAGTTTTCTACACCTACGTTTTTGGCTGTTGTTCCCTTGCAACTGTTGCACATGTTGTTACGTCTGACTGCTGTTCATTAGTGGGAATTTTGGGGAGAGCTAGCTAGGGTTGACAAGCAAATTTTGTTTGTTTGGCCGAAATCTTTTATTTCACTATCGCATTGTGGTCTCTTTAGAAAAATGGCTATTTGCAGCTGAATGCAATGCCGCAGCTAAAGTTAACATTGATATTCTCTGCAAAGCGTTACTTCAAAGCATACACATATAATTTTAGCACTGAATATTAAGTTATATTGAAAGTACTTCATAGACGAAACTTGCGAATATCACATGCACAGAACAAAATTATCCAGATCGCAACCAGAACTATGAATTTAAGTGTGCTCACCGTGCAGACTTTCTCGTTATTTGCAAATACTGTATTTAAAATCATGGATACCACTTTTCTTTTTCCACGGTATTATTTGTAAATGTTGCGTTACATCATTTTTGCTCGTGACTACCATTTCTGTCTCTTTCATCGAACAAAGTTGAATACATCGGCAGCGGTTGCAGAAATTGCTCAAAGGAAAAAATGCTGTGCGAGGAGACGTTTTATACGCGTTTTGGGCTGAATCCAGCGTTTCTAAAAATAACAAGAACTTTTCAGATGTTTGGTATTGTTATTTGGATGGTATTTTCGCCTTTTTAACATTATTTAATTATCCCTGGAACTTAATGTGAAGTCACCGTGAATTTTTGTTTGTCACAAGTTGATTATATCTGGCATTGCAATTGTGTTTTTAATAGCAACTGTGTGCTTTTGGGTGAAAATTGAAGCTTGAACATGAATTCAGAAGACATGAAGTAATTTTTCCTCACGAAAGGTTTTATATTTTCACGTTAATGATTTGGATATATTTGACAAAAAATAAATCGGTGTACACGGAAGGCAGAAGTGCTGAATAGTCTAAAAATGAAAATAACAGCCGAAGCAATAGATGCAAACGGCATTTTCGTAAGACGTTTCGGTAACGCCTACTACTATCGTCAGTAAATTTGCAATGGAACTGCCTATGACTTCCTACTTACCATAAGAACTTGCAGCAAGATCACGGCAGTTCAACTGCTATGCACTGATGATGGTAGCAGGAGTTACCAAGAGGCCCACATTTCATTAAATCGGTGTAGTTCAGTACTTCTTCCTCAATTTCCAAACCGCTGCGACTTTTACTAGCAAAGCACTGAAAATCAAATTTCAACAGTTCTGTAACGTTCCGAGTTGCAGTTTCAAAGATTTTAGGTGAATTAAAAAATATCTAGTTGTGTCTTGATTTGGTTGGCGTAAATGTTCCTGGTTNTTTTTTCATACAATATAACAAGTATTATAGAGATGGCAGTAGATTTAGAAAATGCTCTTTTCTTCAGGTAATCAACGCAACATTCGTATACATGTTAGGATGCTAACGAAAGAAAGCTCAATCTAAAGGTTGTGGTGCGTGTGGTGTATTTTCGTTTGAAAATTAATTATAACTCTCAAAATCCTTTAGGAAAGTTGGCGAAATGGGAACAGGTTTTGTGAAACTGCACTCTCCAGCAAGCTGAATGCTACTAGGGTTGAAAACAGCATGCCATAAAAATTCTATAAATGTACAAAGCCCGAAAATGTCACTTAAGCACAATTCTTTCAGAAATGTTAAACACATTTCGATTTTTCATGTCCCTGCCCTTGTTAGGAAGATTTATTCTGAGTTGGACATTACAAAACCAAACATTATATGTCGCTGGATATTTTTCAAAGCAGCAGAACTCTGGGCGTTACGAGAGCGAATCTACAGCCATATTTTTCCTCACCCGTTTAACCTGAATTTGATTCACACAATTTGTACTAATGCAGTTCATAACTACTTTCAAGTTTTGATTGTTGTCTAACAAACAACCTGTTGTCCGGAAATTGTTGTCTTTGATATCAACATAATTTTACCAAGCGCCATTTAAGTTCAAAGCATCTTTTCCCGCTTGTTATTCTGCCATTTCATCTCAATGAAACGGTGGGAAATTCAATCAATAAAGCCATCTGGCATTTAACTCTATATATTTAGACATAATATGTGTCAGACGGTAATTCCCATGCTGTTGCCTACGTTCACTCAATCCGAATCGATTGAAAAGTTTTACAGCGCATTTGTGTCTTGCAAATGCTGAAATAAAATGTTACATCATCAGCAAAAAAATTTGCTTCAAGCGTTTTTGAAATGGTAAAATTAACGATTCGAAATCATTTCTTTGCATCAAACTTTTGACATTTGCACATTTTTTGTAACGAACTTTAAATGAACAGTTAATTGCTTTTAAAACTCGACATTCGGGCCCCTACCACCCTTATTTGATCAGTTTGCGTAATTTATATTCGTTCACACAACGTAGAGAGCAAATGATTTTCATAACCATGAATATGTGTCAAGAAGAATGACAATAAATTATTATTTCTTTGTGAAAGTAAGGCCGTATTTCTTGTACGTGCCTCACTCCCCCAGAAAATTTAATATCTTGCTCTCACCACTTTTCTGAAGCAAGCAAGTTTAATTTTAGATGGACTGGTCTCAACATCCGCACACTATCCAGGTTGAGTTTTACGTAACTTATGCTTCCACTCTTGTGGAATCAACGCCCCCGTCCACGCCTATGGGAGTACGACAGTTGAGAGTCTAAGTCAAGCGACATGTGTGCGCAGAATTGTGCGTGCTGTCAATTTGACCATCTTTGCTGGCCCACTGGTAGCTCTTTGTGTGTGGTGCGTTGGAGCCAAGGGCACATTTACATATCCATTAATGCTTTTTCGCAAAGAGAAATACACGATATGGCAATGAAAACTTATGTGATTGGAAGGATTTGACAACGCGGCCCATACACAACGCTGCTATCGCCAATCATGCTGAAGATACTTGTATTGAGAGCAGCAACACCTGTTTATGTCTTGCACATTTAAGGTTTCATGTCATTTTATCTGACACTGGCCTCATTCTGTATCAGCACATAGACTGTGGTGTTTTTGGCTTTGATTTTGCCAATTCGATCTGGAAGGGGCATCACGAAGACTCATTTGTCCATAGAATTGAACAAACCCCAGAAAATCTGGTGCTAGATGCCTCGATTTACTGTAACGATGAGCTATTCACGAAGAGTAGATAGTCATGTGGTAAGCGGGGAGTGCACCTGGTGTGGCGTCACCTGTTGTTCTCGTTTGAGATTTTGTTATGATGGCAAAGATGTTGAATTCAGCGCTCATCTCATGACATTTTATGAAGTGCCTTCTTCTTTCTTATTTCCAATAAATGTGCTTACAGTAAGCCCACGGTCAAACCGTGCGAATGTGCTTACAGTATGACCACACTCATATGCTATTCGCAGCCCCGTGTTTAAAGCAACACGTGTCATTTCACGAAAACGTAACTTTCTTGAAAGGTGATCATGGCGTGAAAGAAGAAGGGTCGCGCGGTAGCAGCCTGTTGTTGCGAGCACGGTGTGCTTCCAACGCGGCGTCGAGTCCATGATGTCATCGCGCGTGTAATCGGGCGACACCTGTCGAGCGTCGCGGGAAAGCGAACATTCGCTGTTTGACTGTGAAATAATGCAGATGGCGCTTTCACTATTGGCGCGGACGGCAAGAGTGTTATTTTCTCATTTCTAGAATGGAAAACCAGCTGGGCAGAAGACCACAATACGACACACATTATTATGCTTTCCACAGTGTACGCTGCACACTCGTCAAATGTGTAGATCCAAGTAACTGAACGTCAACGTGTTCTGGAACTTTGTTTTTCATTCGCCACTTGAACAATCGTAATTCAAGGTGAAGGTTAACTTTCCAGTGTAAAAAAATTTCAGTTTGCCAATATAAAATGAAATGGAGGTTTTACGTAGGTGCGTAAACCTTTCTTTATTTTCGACATTGCGAATTGTACGCTAGGTTTCCTTCTGGAATACTAGTAATATTGAAAAACCGGAACAAGAAAGTGAATTGCATTTCACCTTTGACATCATAAACCGCGTTTTTTTTATGCATGGCACAGCGAAACTTTCCAGGAATCGAAAGTTGAATTTCTCACCAAAGTTTTGCTCAGGCGTTACTTTTTATGTAAACTGTGAGGCGAACACATATCTCTAAAAATCAAAGTGTTCGTTTTTTTCTGTATTTTCCTTTTTTCCCACAGTGTTTGCTCCACCTTACNGCTGACCAGCTAGAAAAATCATGGCANTTTTCGTCATGAATGTACTAAATCTGATNTAAAGTNCGTCAAGTTTCGTCATGAGTGCTACATGAAAACATCGGTTTTTACGCATGCGCGCTCTTTGCTAAGCCAATGCACTATAGGCAGTATTTACGAATGCGCAAAAAGCTGGCGGATAAGAAAAATGCTGGCAGATTAACTTAACCGCGTCGCTAAGGAAACACCCATGGATGGAATTCACCGAAGCAACTCAGACTCCATTGACAAGTTGTATCATTCCCACTGTTGAAAAGTAACCTGGAAAAGCATGCCTTAGGATGCTCAGCTATTTTGAAGTTATCATATGCTGCAGAAGGATTTCTTTGTGGCGCACCTCTTACAGCTGTGATTCTATGGGTTTTTATTAGAATGGCAGAGGTGTTCCCGGCATTGATTGCGTAAAAATCATCACTTGCTCAGTTATGCAACCCTGAAGTTGTTTTTCTCCGAAATTCCCCCTCACAAAGAATTTTTGTAGGGACTAATTCTCGCTAATATGTGGCGCGCATATTGGAGCTTAATTAAATACAATCCTCTCGCAAAGGTTTTTAACGACCTTCATTATGATGATAAAGTTTGAACCTTAAAATTCTACCAAAACGCGAGAATTAAACGCGTTCAGTCAACGAAAAGCATTATTGAGACTGTTTCAAATTCATTTTTCCTGGATTTGCAAACTACACTGTTATACGTTTCAAGGTTATTTGCATTAATCTATGTTAGCATTGTGCTGATTAATCAGTAGTTACAGTATTCCTAGCGGAACGTCTATTTTTTAGAAATTGATAATTGAGAAACTTAATAGAATCAAAGCAGAGTGAAAATTTATCCTTACAACAAATGTTTTTAACGAAACTGTAAAAACTAAACAAATTAACTGTAATTCTGAAAAAAAACGTAGCATAATTCTTGTTACAAGTTCTAAATGTAAATCTATTTCTTCTTATGAATTTTGTGTTACAAGTATGTGTCTTTGCTTATTTCAGTTGAAACGAAAACAGCTGAATATCAACGATATGACTCTTTTAGGGAAATTATTTTTCTAGGTGTACCATGACCCAAGCACCGGCAGTTTATAAGAACAACGCCATTTCAAAAAATGATTGGATTAGTATGTACATCTTTCGTTTCACGGAAGAATGAAAGAATTAAATTTTGTGTTTTTCGTTTACTGGTGTACCTCGAACAGCTTTCTCAACGTAACTGTTCTTTAAAAAGATACGAGTTGAAACACAAAAAGTAAAAGCTTCTGAAAAATGCAGTAACATTTCGTTTTCTGGAGATTTTCGTTTTTGAATCGTTTGTGTCTACGGAGAATAATCAAAATGTTGATGTGAATCGCAACAATTTTCTTGAATTTGTCTCTGTTCCAGTGGGAATCGGCAAAGCTATAGAAACTTAAACGTTGCAATATTTTCAGTACATAAACACCAAGAGTTTTGAAGGAAACATTTAACAAATCCGTAGAAAGATTCAGCAGCAGCTACGTTCGTGCTGTTGATAGCAAGCAAGCCCGTCGTTCTCGAGTGATTAAGCTGATTGCCCACTTGCTGCTTTGTTCTGGCCTTTAGTGCACCTGGCAGAATTAGAGTTGAGAGTGTGTTGATTTGTGTGGTTGCGCTGAGCTCAGCGCCAAATGAGTTTGGGCACGTTCGGCAGATGTTTCCCTATTGATTTCGTACGTTCATAAAAACGCCAGATGCCGGCGTTGCCTGGCCTGCGCTCGTGCCGGTGCTCTGGCCCCGAAGTCTTTATTTGCCTGCTTTCCAATGCGCGGAGGTGATAAGGGCGGCAACCAGTGGCGAGCACAGGCTCTGTGACGTCACAGACGAAAGGCAGAACTCCGAGATGAGGCTTCGAGGCATCTCTAAGAGAGCAGGACTCCGATCGAGACAATGGCCAGAGCGCTGCCGGGCCGAGCCCTGGAAATATTGCCAGACGTGCCAGGTTTCACGGCAGGTTCAGTTCTGGTCGAAACGTCCACGAGAGTCACAGAAACAAGCGTGCGAAGTTTGCAACATGTTGTAAGGGGGCTCTGTTTCGTGTTGTGTGTTTCTGTGATAGCTCAGTGCTGTCGGCATTTGAACCTGATAATGGCAATGGTGGGCCGTGCCTTCGGCGTGCTCTTCAGTCACATTTGCGGGCAACGCATGAGCCTAGGGAATGCAACGCTTCTGTCGATTTCACGAAAACATTCCTGTTAGTTTAGGACGTACCTTATATTGCACTGAGATAAGCAGGATGCAGTTCTGAAGATTTCAGTTTTTGTTATCTCCGCAAGGATGGTGTTGTCATCTAAATTCTCTAGTATGCACAGCAATGTTTACACTGTATTGAGGTATTTTTAGTGAGTGGTCGGCGAAGTCTCAACAGAAAACACAAGTCAAAGCAATTATCAAATTGGAAAAGTATGCATCTGCATGCATGCGGTTTACTTGTTGCAATTTTGTAGAATTACACGATTTTAACTTCATAAACCTAATGAAGTCAATGAATTATTTCCGATTCGTATAAATGAAATTGGGCGTGGTAGAAATGCGCCATTGGGTTAATCTGGGTCTTCACAGAATTTGTTTGCAAGGATTGACTTCTTACATATTTTTGAAAACTTTCCGCAAAGCAGGTGAAACACAACTTTCTGTATGGTCTATTTGTTTAAATAAGGACAAACGCATACGTAACATGTCATAGAGAGATGTGAAAACCCCAGTTTGAATTTAGGTCAAAAGTTGTGATTTTTGCAAGGTGCAGCATCTGCAATGATAAAAGAAGCGTCTGGTTTGAAAAGCTAAATACATTTTCACGATAATAATTTCACCTTTTATGAATGCATCAAACCGATTGGCGGGTTAGAAATGAATATTGGCGGGTTAGAAATGAATTCATTTCAAATGTTCTGAAGAAGAGGAAAACGGACAAATGTGGTGAATTGATGCGTATCTTCACTGCTAATAAAGACATCCTCTACTAGTGCGTGAAGAACAAAGTGTTCAAAAGCCGTAAAACCAAGAGGTTGTGAAACCTCTTTGGTTAGTTAGCGTACTGTGAGCATCTTTTCCAGAAGGGAATTGCCACGTGCAGCTGCGCAGCATATGCAAAGCTAATCATGGAACTATCGCTTAGATACCATAATCATCAAAAATTAAAAAATGTTATGTTTTAGAGACAAGTCTAACTTGTCCTGCCGTCCTTCCATAAAATAGCGATGATATGTTTAGTCTCGCGTGAGCGAATGAATGGCTATGTCTGGACCCTGACAGTTACCAAATAAAAAACTTATGAAAAAAATAAAAGCACGGTAATATAAATCGAGTGCATCGGCTATATTGTAGATAGGTGCTGTTTCGATTCATGTGAAGTATTTATTTTTGGGTTGTTTATGATACATCTGTAACTGCATGAAAACGTGCCAATGCTTTTTCAGTCACATTTTCATCTGTTGGCGCAAAGTTCCTTTGATATAAAGGTATTGTATCAAGTGTATGAGCTTTACAGTGGCTGGTGTTAGACGCGCAACTTTTTCGGTGATAGTATCGCTGCTTACTGAGGACATGACTAGAGTGCAAGGAGTGAAGGAAGCACATGAGGCGCCCACGAGTTCATCTGGGATAAATTTTTAGGGGCATGCTGTATGCTTTTCTTAATTTCGTTTTGCGGTCTGTGGGCTTTTTAATTGCGGAAGAATTTATTGCACTTGCAGGTGGTTTGTCACAGCGTGAAAACCTTGGTCTGCGCTTTGCCTGACCTGGAGAAATTGATCACTGCGGTATCGAAAATCCATACCACTCTGCGCACACCTTATGTTCGCCAGAGCCAGGCTTCACGAAATGTGGCGTTCTCGAATCCAATCATCGTCAGGCAGATGTCGCGCGAAAAACATCGGGCCTCGCAAAAAATACTCGCAGCCGTTCAAATAGTAATCACATTAACCGGCAGCAGATTCAGCTTCTGGTGCCGTTTTCGTTTCATCCAGGACTCGGAATAACAGAATACCCCCTGGAACACTACTAGCATACTAGATTCAGGTTAAAGATCAGCCCCAACCTGTGAAATCGATAGGTTTCTGAGAAGAGGGAAAAATTGATCCATCGTTGTTTCATCCAAATCTTCTCAGATAAAAATATTAAAATATTCTTGTTTTCATTTCATGAGTTTGTTACGTCCGAATGAAACAAAGTAGGGATTTCTTCAAAAAAACTTTCTCTTAAAAGTTTGAGGTGTCTTCTTGTGATGTTAAAGTATAGTCTAATCTTAGTACACGCTCGGTGCGTAGACGGATTTGTTCAACAGAAAAATGTCAAAATCAGCTAAAATTGCATTTTCCAGTACCACAAGTAATTTGAATGGCTAATGTAAGAAAAGTTGAATGACAAATGTTGGTCAAAAGTTGTTTCAAAAATTGTGACGGTTGAATATCGATAAACTGCTTGTCACTTTAGAAAGGGTTGATATCCTATTTTATTCAGTTAAACATAAATCCATTTAAACGAAAATTCTTATCTGTTCACCGTGGGCTAAATTTTGTGAACAGATGAAAAGCATTTGCTAGTCACGCTTCAAAAGACAGGCAAATAATTCTAAATCCCGACAATGTTTGTGGTCGTGCCCAAGCAACAACAGTCAAGAAATGCGTGCACGGTAAAAGAAAATGCGCTCTGCACACAGTTGTTTCTAACTGCGGTATCAATATAGTCCAGTAGTTATCAACATTTTTGTTATAGTAGACCTCTTGCACTGTCCCGCAAGTAATTACCATAGTTTTGTCAGCTTTTTTGGGTAATTCAAAACCGTGATTGGTCATTGCTCATTAAAAAATGCGGCAATGTGTGTTATATCAGATGGTCATGGAACACAACAACTATCCTTAAACTGCAAAAATTATTTTTCTTATTCAAAAACCTTCACGTGAGTGGTTTGTAAAAGCAAGGTCATTTAGTTCAAAGCGATTTCTTGTCTGGTTTTGCAACTCAGTGGCAAATCTGGCAATTCGTGTTGGCATTTTCACTTTGTTTCCATGCTTTGATTTGAAGTCCACTAGGGTAGCAAATCTAACTTCTCAAAGGTATATGGACACAAATGAGAGAGGTACGCAGAATATTTTCGTATTAGACAAATTTATGTAAAAGCTGTATATTCGTTGCAAGGAAAATAGTTCTAAACACAACTGCAACAAATATTGCTCTTTGTTTGATTGACAAACTATTAGTTTTCATAAAACAAACTGGTTCTAAGATTGAAAGCAAAAATTTAATAAATTGAAACAAGTTGTGCTGCCAGATGCTAGTTTACGCATGCAACAGTTTGGAACTGTAGATTTTGTAACTCTGACAATCGTCTTATGACATTAACAATATGGGTACTGATAGGTTTTCTCAATTGCCGCCAAACTATTGTGTTTGATACACCTTTTTGACCAGTGAAGGGTAAATAAAGATGTATCCAACGGTATACAACGAAAGTCTTGCACAATGTTCTACCAAACGTCATACAAACAGACTTCGCGGCTCCCTATAGAAAACGGTTTGCAGATCCCTGGTTGAGAACCACTGATTTAGACTAATAAGATTTTTGTTGTGTGCATTGTGCATTTATATTTTTTAGTAACTTACATTTTTATTTCGTAAAGCAATTACAGAATACAAAAAACAGCTTTTGTCCGATTGCCTTTCAAAAATCCAACGAAAAAACACGAGGAAAAAATCTTTCGATTTCAGCATTTTCTTCGTGCTAATATCCACAAAAAAGCGTTTGCAGCGCAGGCGCTGATTCATAATTTATAGAAGTTCGATCGCTTACGTGAAAGGCCTTCTTTAGGGCTGCATTTTTCCAGTTTTAATATTGGCTACGGCTCTGACATGCCGCGCTGCCTCTTTTGGTTGCGTTGTGCGACAAGTAGACTTTTCATTTTACAGTCTGTATTGCAGGTGGTCGGATCTTTGGATCTTTTAGTTAATCTGGTCTGCAGACTGCAAGTCGTAAGGTCTATCCGAAACAGAAATTCAAAAAGGAAGTAGATTAAATGACAGGTCAAAAAACCTTCGCAAGTACAAGTGTTTGAGAAGAAACGAAGCACAAATTGTTGACATGTTAATAGTCTTGTTGGCCAAAATGCTTAGTACCGACGTTCTACATTTTTTGTTAAATCTTTAAAAAATGCTATAACAACCTGGATGGCATGTTTGTAAACACTTCATTTCATGAGAAAGAGATGGATCAGAGACCTGAAACAATTTTTGAAAAATTGAAATTATTTGGATACGTATTTTGTCGATTGAANCAATAAATTTGTGTGACGATCAACAAAATAAGAGCAAACTACTCAGAAATGTTTGATANCACAAAACATCGTACAATTTTCAGCTAGCACTATTAATCTTCNCACGACTGGCTCTATGCAAATCCATACCAGGCAATGCTATTATCATGCCATGCTATAACAATTATTCCTGTTTTTTTCAGATCATTATTCCTGTTTTTATGCAGAATCACACGTTTGCTTCATATGCACGAGTGTGTTTTCATACTTTATAAGGAGATCTATGAGAGCACATAAATATTGAAATAGGGAGTAATATAACAATTAGCTGTCACAATTCCAAGGCAAAGGAGCGTAAACAAGTTCCATTGAATTGTAAAAGGAGCCAAGCAAGAAGTGAAGGTAACTTGTATTTATTCTACACTTAAGTTTTTCTCTTAACTTTGCTTTGTAAAAACCGTTAGAAAACAAGCAGCGGGTTTCTTCTGGGTTTGGTTGCAAGCGGCAATCAAGATATTTTCACTTTCGAAGATCAAAACAAGTGTATACGTCCTTTTTTGCGTACAATTTACGTTTTAGAATTCTCTTAGGAAAGTAAGTGAAATCAGGATAAATTAGAAACTTAGCATATTTTCAATAAAACTCTCAAAACCTGGCAACCACTACTGTTACTAGATGCAANAAAATCACTCAATGTAGGAATGCTTTGGTTTTAATTTTGACATATTCACTTGTAATTTTACATAGCATTATCCCTTATCTACATTGTACCTAATCTTCAGCTTACATTGAAAATGCGCTTTAAAATATTTAAAATTCGGATTATATAGTGATTTGCATATATGATAGTCAATACTCTCACGTATGTAAATCAAAACACCCACTTCATTGGTGAATATACGATTATCCGCACTGCTCAAAACTCTGTCTCAATATAGGGGAAAATTTGTCTACATCAAAGTAAATGACTGTAGGCTTAAGAACACTTTTTTACGAAATACTGATGCTGCCAACTAATCGCGGTTGTTTTATGTCATGAAGCTGTCCTCTTCATTTTTATCTGATCGCTCTGACTTTCCGATTAGACAGAGAAGATACATTGCATATATCATTGGGTCCGCATATGCATTTTTCACAAAANTGTTGGTCATATCGTAACGTATGTTTTTCAAGTCAAACGCCTTGTAGTTCAAAAGGATAGCTGCTTTCGTGGTTTTGCGTAAAGGATATTTTCTTTAGGATATTTACTTTTGTTCAAAGGCGGATTTTTAGCTTTTTCGAAACCCCTGTTTATAAGAAGACGAATTCACACTGATTCGTCTCTATTTTGTGACGTCAAGAAACAAACATTTAAAGGAATTGTCTTGCAGTCAGAGCTAAAGATTAGAGAAAGATATCAAAAGCAGATGTTTTACTTCAATCTTTTGAAGTTTGTTGCTGTGAGGCATTTCCTCATGGTTTGTTTATTCAAACAGAATTTCACAAACTAAAATATTGCATAAAATTCAAAAGCTTTCAATCATTTCAGTCATTAAAGGTTATACCTGTCGGGAAAAGGATAGAGATTGTCTTTAGGCGGGTCTAGGTCTATGCCAGTAAAATTTATCCACTACGCAATGTATTTTATTGCTTGATCGGCAGATAACTTGCGATGAGCGTACGTCGATTTCCGTGTTCCAGAAGAGAGACTGTGCTGCAAAAGCATAGCAAGGCTTGCTCAGCAAGAAGGTGAGAACGGGATTTCCAATTTGCTAAAAATACAAGCACAACCTATTTGTATTCATAGTTCAGTTGGGCGTTTTGATAAATACCGTAAAACCTGTGCTATACGATCTATTCTGTTCAGGAAACGACAACACGCGATGGCGGTGGAGCGAGCGTTCACTCGTCTCAGGCATTTGCTTCCAGCTGGAGGTGAAAAAATGACAAAAGTGGAAGTTCTGCATCGCACTGTCCAGTATATCATCTTTCTCAACAAGATGCTGGTCAAATAACACTGCAAGCAACTTTTAGACTGTGGCGAACTGTTCAGGGCAACCACTCTCTCAAAGAACTTTTGGTAAAGTTCACAGGTCGTCGTTTACAAGTGGTACACATTTGAACGATCCCAACGTCTTTACCAGATAAAGTCTAGCACAGTAATGTTTGCAAAACTCGTTTGTCTTCAAAGTTCAATGCGTTTTTTGTTGCATGGTTCTACTTATTATTTATTTTCTTTGATACGGGGATCCAAACTGACCGTCAGATGGTAGGTACAGTTTGAGAAGAGAAATGAACCTCGAACCTTAAATAAAACCTTAGAAAGAAAGCTTTCGGATTCACTCCAGGAACTGCGAATGGATTTACTATCAAATATATATATGTATGTTAAGCAGTTCATAATTACCTATACATATATTACATGTCACTTTTTGTTGAAAGAGGATCGCATTGGTTTGAATGAGTGTACAATGTGTTGACGGAAAGGGTGTTAACTTTTAAAACAGGCATTGGGAAAAGCAGTTTCCACATCAAGACACTATTTCTACACAACAAGTTGTGAAATTTTGAAGACGCTTTTCACTGCTAAAACAGCTTGTACTCAACCTGTGAAATAGTGGGTTATTTCATGGTTTTCCTGTGTCGATATTGTGACTACGGAAGAATGTGCAATAAGCGCTGTCACTTTACTCGGTTTATAGTGCAATGTTTTTGTTTGATGTGAAGTGAATAGACTGTAGGTTGTACTTCATACAATATGTAGTGGTTTTGAGCTTGCCATGCATATACCTAAATGATTGATAACGTTTATTTCTTTGTAGTAAGCCTATTCGTACTCAATAAAACGAATGGAAATTAATAACCCTAGTGAAAAACCTGTTTCATAAGTTGTTTCCACGACCACGTGGCAACATTTGAACATCAACTGCCTGTTTAGACCAGTAATTATTAGGAAAGGTTATGGAACCAAACTAATCAATTTATTCAGGTATACTTTTTTCTTGAAAAAGGGACACCAGTCAGTGCACACCCTGAAGTACTCAACATGCAGCACAAGTTCATGCCGTTCATAGCAATAATAATGAAAAAGAAAATAATGATGATAGTAATACCTTGCTATAGTTCACTCTATTCCATTGCATAGTAAATATATATAATTGTTAATTGTTTTTCCCGAAACTTCCTGACAAATTTGCTGATCGTGATCGTGGTGGTGTAATTCTGGGATCTAAATCAACGTGAAACCACACGATATAAACCAGTAAGAAGGTGGGATTGGTGGAATTCGTGATTGCTCCTTTCGTCCTACGAAAAATTCTTGCGTTTCATGAAATTTAGTCTAATATTAATCAATACCGAAGCTCCGAACAGTGCAAGACGTAAAGAAACTTTCGGCGAAAAAAGCGAACAATGTTAGTATGCTTGCACACAAACACTTTTTAAACGACTGCAAAACAACGCTTTACAAATTTTCAAGTTAGGCGTAGAGCTCCAACTGGGGTT
>JGI24021J15306_10004753_pt1 | contig 15905 bp, 13 predicted proteins | sample Ectturendosymbi1_FD_15306 | JGI IMG/M metagenome (IMG submission 15306) | reverse complement strand
AGCTTACACTTTTAATCAAGAACAAAGTTTGAAAATTTATTACTTAACAACAAACGATTTTATTAATTTTAGGCCCTTGAATGGTATCTTTAATGCTGGACAAACTAACTAGATTTTTTAGCAGGTTTTCCAAATGTGTTGTAACGGTTTTTAATGAGAATACACAACTATTTTTGCAGCACGTGACCACAGCGTGTTACGTGACGAAGACTCTTGTATGACCTAACAGTTTGCTCTTACACGTTTTTGAGAAATTGATCTTTTATAAAATGCTATATTTTTATGGGAAATTTTGGCGGGTGTCAAAACTAACGGTTAAATCATCCATCAAACAGAAAATTGTCTTGAATTCTCAGGTGTAATTTTCAAGGTCGTGTATAAACTTCTCCTCACTTTTGGGAAATTCCGCGTCTTATATTGAGTAGTGGTGCCCTCGGTGACATAAAGAAGTCTTGAATTTCTTGAAACTAAACCTATGCCTGACCCGTCAAACACAATAGATAAAACTTGAAAAAGACTGAGCATTTTTGTTGTTAAACTGATAGATCAAATATTTTTCATGTTTTGTTGAAAACCACATTTATCATTAAAATGGTAATGAAGCGCAATAACCTGACCGGTCTACGCCAACTTAAGTTGATTATTTTACGGGACGAAAAAGTTAACTTTTCACGATATGATATACCTTTGATGTTTTTAACATTATGCTGGAAGATTTCGAAATTGGTTGGTGACCAAGGCTGATTTCGTGGGAAGTCTGGCTTCCGTCATCATGTTATCGACGTTGCGTCAACTCATGACACAACAAAACACTCTTTCGTCACCTAGTCACATGACTGTACGTGCATGCCACGAGAGAANCTGATGTTTTGTCAAATTCATGTTGCTCAGTCAGAGTGATGTTGCAAGTCACGCTGAGCTCATATATNACTATATTGCGTTTAAGCTCCATCGCGAAACAAAATATTACACTGGCAAGCGACATGCCAATATTAGAAAAATTCCCAAGTAACTTTGTGGGTCAATCACCACAGCGCACCAAAATATTTTGCGGTATTTCATGAACAACTTTTAAGGCGATAGCTGTAGAAAGACTGTGCTTTCGACACCATCAGGCAAGAGCTTTCGGCCAGACCAAAGTAAGCAAAACTACTATGGAAGTCCCAAGTCATGCCATAATCAAATACAAGGTGGTTCATAATGATGCATCCATTTTTGGCGAAGTAGCATTTTGTATTGCCAGGAATACTTTTGCAATATTTTTCGTAGGCCTGTTTTACAGACACGTAATAAGTTTTGCGTGGTGTAAGTTTTTTGTCCGGCACCACCATTTTGCGAGTGCAGCTCAATATTTTATAATGTGCTCAATTCAACCTCCTTGGCGCGAAATCGCTGTAGGTGCACAGTGAAGCGTTGTTTGAATAGCACGATGATAACGCGACAGCGAAAAGATTCTACTTGGCCAGTGGAGCACTACCTTTTCGCTATTGCCGGCCGCATTACATTTGTTTTTGTGAATTACGGCCGCCAATGAGATCAAGATAATTTAATTTTTCTAATTGCTTCTGTTTGCACACACTGAGCCTAACCTGCTTCCAAACGTCTGCTTGGCCGTCTTTCTATTAAGTATCCGCGTACAGTAGACAAAGGGTTTTTATTAATGCACGTCTGCCATAACTTACATTTTAAATCACAAGTACACGGCCGTATAAATTTTTATCGAGGGTCGTATGCGACCGTCCGGCCGCAGATTGTGCATCCCTGTTGTTGGTGGGCATCGCATGGCGCGCGGTCGCAGAGTAGAAAACGAAAAGACCGAATTTCGGCGAAGTACATGAGGTGTTGGATAAAAACCGTCACGTGACCATGCGCACGTACCACGCAAGTTTACNCAGGTTGTGACGTGCGCATACGATACGCACAAACAGTATTGTGCCGTAATGACAATCGACGCTCAGCAACTGCGGCTGCTACACTGGCAAACATCTCATGTGGAGTGGTAACATCCTGACCTCAGTTCGAGTGTTTTTATTGAGCGCATCAATAGTTTGAGGAATGTTCGCGATAGCATAGACCCTATCATTTAGGTGTCCCCACAGAAAACAATCCAAAGAGGATAGGCCTGGGNAATATGCAGGACAGGGGTGATCCGTAAGACAGGAGATGGGCTTGTTTCCAGGAAAGTAACGGTAGAGGTTCGAGTGAAACACTGGAGCAATGCGGTGCTGCTCCATCCTGCTGATAAATCACAATATCCATGTCCACTCCTTGCTTCCGTCTCAGTCCCAGGATGAATTTTCTTTTCGTTAGTTCAATTTAGGTTATCGCTTTGTGTTCACAGNTACGGGAGGTCGAAAGGCACAGCTCTCAGCTTTATTTACATCTGTCTGAAGTTGTAAAATCTGTATCGTATACGGAAACAGGTGAAAATCCTAGGGCATTATGCGCATAACTGAACTACTTGAAAGATTTGTCTCTTGGGACATACAACTTGTGAACTTCCTTGGAGACCGCTTCAAACATTGTCACACAGTCACGATGTGATTTTCAGTCCTGAGTGACCGTGGCCGGACGGTCACTGCGGCCTTTAATGTTATCCTGTACATCTCCTGTCTCTCTGAATTTGTCCACTAGGCGTTTATTGTGTGTCTGGTTAGAGTGTTTCTTCCTGAAAGATCCCTCTAAGATTGTTGTTGAGTTTGGACAACTGATTTTGTCGCGAAATAGGCTTCTACAACGTTGATCCTCTCATACACGGAATATCTTCCTTCTTGAAGCATTGGAGCGAGGAAATATAACTTCGAAACTCTAACTATGATTTACCTGGAAAAGAGAAACCTAGGTTAATTTGATATGAAATCATAGCGATAATACAATGGATGCATCTTTTTGAACCACACTGTATTTGCTGGCATTGTAAACAAAACTCCTTGCTGTCAAACTAAAAAAAAACAAACTAAAAAAACTAAACTAAATGAAATGCTGATTTAAATTACTACGACATAAACGAGAATTATCATGAGGTACGACAAATACAAAAATCACACCTTTTACTTAAACCTAATCCCTCGTCTGCCGTTTGGAAATCTATACGGCGTGCCACGTTGGACACACGTGTCCTCTGTTGTGTACCACTGTTCTCCAGAATTGCGAATATTATCCTGAGATAACTATCGACAAAACTGAGTATCATGCCGATCGTAATGAATGTTGTACACACATCCAGAGGGACCTTGTAGCGAGTAAACATTTGCAGCAAATTGCAGTTTATATGTGTGGACACATGCAAATTACGTTTATATCTAAAAATTCTAGTTAGATAGTTCTTTTCCATAAAATATCTTGGCCAACTTCACCAAAAATATATAACAAAAGATTTTTCGCAAAATAGGCAACGTTGCAGCATAATAATTTTTTCCAATTAAAAGAGTAAGATATTTATTGTAATCTTCAACGACTTGTCTATCGGTTTATGTTAGTGGAAAATGAAATTTAAAAAACTAAGAGAAATCGGTTTGCAAATTTCCTGAGTCGACGGCAAGCATTTTCGTGATCAATGATATTTCTTCATGCGCTAGCGCACACGCAAATGTCTAGCAGGGCAATCTGTTAAATCAGATGAATCTTTCACATCTTTCGATTTTTCGCTTGAAACCAAATTAGACCATTTTTGAAGGTTTGGAAGATTATTTTCGACAGAAACGAACGTCATAAACAAGGAAAATAGACTGTAGCTATTGATTTCAGCCAAGTCGTATTGCAGTTACATTTGCAGGTTGCAAATTCAACTGGCAAGACACCGGTGCTTTTTGGCTGCTTTTTACCAGGAGCCCCATTCAGTGGGAAAGCTCTTCGGGTGCCACGCGACCTCTTAAAAGCTTCCAATCTGCATAGCTACATCAACTTTAATCTTGAGGCCACTTTTGGTGTCAGCAATCGTTTGCAAAAGATGGGTCTGGGCCTAAATAATTACAATTAACACCATGTGATTCAACGATAGAAATTATTTGGTTTCACTGGGAATTTCATGTTTGTTTACTGTACACCAGGGGTCTCCAAACTTTTGTGCCAGAGGGCCACATAAGCGGTTACACAACAGTTCGAGGGCCGGACAACTTACGTAAGGCGTTTGTTTCGGGATATGTTAAACTTTGCCAAATCAGCAAATTTTTCCTAAATATATTTTTCATTATTGACGAAACGGCTTTGAGGGCCGGATGAAATGCCTGCGCGGGCCGAATTTGGCCCGCGGGCCGTAGTTTGGAGACCCTTCTGTAGACGGTTGTACTATGAGACAAGTTGACAACAGGTTTTAAAAGCTCCATTGCGATCAAGCAACTATCTGTTTTTTGTCTCGATGAAGAAAACGCAGGGTACAACAGCCGTTGGGTTGCCGGAAAGTAAAATTGAAAATTTGAACCATCGGATTTTTTTAGTTGCCCACCTGGTGTTTCTTTATTCTATGAGCAATGTAAAACTGCTTGCTTTTTTCATACAAAGTTTGCGTCTGGGATAATTCAATGAACTTTTTTAGGGTGTTTATGATGAAGTTCAACACGCATGATAACGGCATTTTTGGCAGAAACATGTACCCATTCTGTTTGTAGCGTTCCTAACAACCATGACATGTGCGATACAGCAAAGGCAATATTACAGGCTGCAACAAAAAAAGTGAGATGGAGTTTTGTTTATGAGATGACAAGCATTACTTGTCAAAGATCATTTACATAGTGATAGACAAATCGCTGATGTTTGTTTGGTACGTCTGAATAGTCCTAATTTAAGATTTTACTTGAGTTGCGAAATCTTTTAAAAAATTTGCTGGATATCACAAGATATGACACTCACGTAAAAACGTGCTTTTGCCTGCACACTAATAAAAAAGAACAACACCAGCATGTCCAGCAGTTGCCGGCGTGACGCAGCAAAAGACCATTATTCTATTTATAGTACTGCATTTATTTTCGAGACTCGCCAGAGGATTTTTACAATCAGTCTTTAATTATTGAAATTGAGGCTAACCACACAATTCGCGAATGACTGTCTAGTGCGTCGTTTATTTCCACGAAGTGAATTTATGTTTTCAACGATATTCATAAAGCTTTTCGACGTCGGCTATGTTACAGGCAACAAAAGTCAGTACTGTGTTAATATACTGGGTTTTAAAATACGCAACCAACGTCTGTACGTATTTGTAACTTAAAAAAACGAAGCTTTTGCAGATTGGTTTCTGCAACTTCACTAAAAAAAACACTCGTTCGCCTTCATAGTTCTCGACCAGCCTTCACAAACGCAGTTGCCTTCATAGTTCTCCGCTTGCTGCTGTGCTGTATGAAAATGGTCTGTTGTTTTACAAGTTTATTCTTTAATGCCTGATGACCGCCCTAAAAGGAAAAGGAAAGGCAGCAGTAAAAATAGGAATGCAATGTGGAAAACTTATTACTGATTCAAGATTTTACAAGCCTCCAAAATGAAAACGAAAAGCCAGTTTCAGGGCTATTGCCAGTGCAGTTCGTGAGTCCGCAGTTTGTATGCATCGTAGTTTTGCAACATGAAAGTGAGTGGATGGGCTTCTTGACGGAACTAATCTCCAGATTGACAGGGGCGTAACGAGGTTAGATGGCGCCCGGGGCAAGATACAAGCTTGGCGCTCCCGTTTTTGAACCTGGAGGTCTTCCGGAAGCGAATATACTGTATTGAAGAATGTACGTGTGACATTGTTGGGAATTTTTGGCGCCCTTGCAATCATTTGGCGCCCCTGCACTATTTCAGCTCCCCCAAAGTGATTCGGTGCCGGGAAGTTGCGCCCCCTTGCCCCTTCGTTACGCCCCTGCCGATTGAACCATAATGCAGCGTGTAAAAAGCTACAAATGTTTACGTTAGCAAACAACTTGCCGCTATGTGACAAAAATGCATTGAATGGACTCGATTAGCTCAAAGAATTATGACCTACGTAACTATGCAATTGTGCAACTCCTCACTATATACATGGACAACGCAAAGCAATATTGAATTACTGTTAGGGGCGCAACGAAGTTAGATGGCGCCTACGTAATCATGCAATTGTGCAACTCCTCACTTCATATACATGGACAACGCAAAGGAGTATTGAATTACTGATAAGGGCGCAACGAAGTTAGATGGTGCCCGGGGTCAAGAAGGAAATTTGGCGCCCCTATGTTCGAACCTGAGGCCTTTCGAAAGCAAATGGACTGCACTGAAGTTCTTGTGACATTGTTAGGACTTTTCGGCGCCCCGCAGTCATCCGGCGCCATCATAGTGATTCGGCGCCCGGGGAATTGTGCCCCTTGCCCCCCGTCGTTACGCCCCTGATTACTGCGCGCAGCGACGCTCCTCAACAATCATGGTGCAAAGCTCTAACCAGAGGCATACGGAAACCTTGAGCTTTAGGCGGGGCAAAATTTTGAATTCGCCCGAATTTTTGCGCCACTTTGAGGAAAAACGAATAGGAGAATTTTGCAGGGCGATGGTTCTGTTTCAGAAAAATAAACTTGCCCAAAAATATCGGGAAGTTCTTCCTGAATTTTTTAATTTTGTCCTAATCTCCCCCCTACTTCGTACGCCTATAGATTTAACGCAGAAACTTTGGCAAAATACTAGCTATCTACACCTTAGTGGATTGAATTATTGGTTTTACGTGGTCATAACAATTTTTCTCAGCACTTGAATATTTGCAGTCCAAAATTGGTGGAATGACGGCGCCTTTTACCCCCACCTGGCGACCCGTCAGGCAACACTTATTGGTGGCTGTGTGGGTTTTGAACCTTTTGTTGCAACTGCTAGCCCGTACACAACTCACGCTGGCCATGAAAAGAAAAATTTGGCATGGTTAGCGAAATCTGCAACCGACAGAAAAATGCTTAGCTTAATGGTTCTTAGATCATTCCGCGTGCATCATATAAATGTGAACAATAAAGCAATCTTCTGGCGAAATTTTTAACTTTTTTACTGGTGACCGTGGTGTTGGCGAAGGTTCGTGGTTTTACATTGGTGATAGGCTGATTCTCCTCTGTGTTTTCTGGCCTGGCTGGATAGAAGCAGATCCATCGCCAGATCAACAATATTGGGGGTGGCTTTGAGCTTTTTCTGGGGATTCGTAATAGCAAACAATAAATTGAAAAATGACTTCATGGGGAGACTAGAGCTTGACTTTGGAGGTATTGATTGTGAATTTGGGGGGCTCAGCCCGATTGCTTCCAATTCTGTTGAAAAGTGTCACAACTTTTTTTAATAACCTGGTCTAGTGGGATTAATGTTTTTTTCTTCACATCAGCAACCCAGTGTCGAAAAATGTGAAACGGTATTTAAAGACTTGATTGAAAATCTACCTTTATAAGTGGCGTTGAATGTATTTTAGATCAATATGCTTTAAGGCCCAGTGCAAATCTATCATGTGATTATAAGATCATTTTTTACGATAGTCAGCAAAGCTACCTAAAATGGCAGTAGTGTCCTGGCAAATGCCTTTCATTCACGTGTTGTTTTTGAATTGTCGCTTCAGCAATATATGTCTTTAATGTACATGTAAATGCACAAGCTTGGCTTGGAAACATGATCGTCATTTAGCTTTTTATTTGAGTCTTATCGTGGGACATGAGTTGTCACTTCCAAGTCTAAGAAGAACCCTTCTGTTTCTAACGAGGTCGGGAATGCGTTTCAGACACTTCTTCACTGATTTCGCTAGGGATAGCCAAAACAGTGGCAAACGCTTGCGCGTAGCATGCTTTGATACTTTTTAAATACATTTTGTAGATATACGCAATCTGTGCAGCTTGTGAAACACGAGGCCCAGTGTTTGGGACCCGTTTCAAGCGTTTTCTGAATTACTGATATAAAGCGCTTTTAAACTGTGGTTATTCCCTGAAAAATAACATAGTTCGACAAACAAAAATAGCCACTTTTTGACCTACAAAAGATAACCTCTTTTGTGTGACACACAACGATTGTCGCAGACAACCTTTGGTATTTAAGCAAGTGAAGACATTTTTGCCGCCCCCCAATTTGACTGCCCATCCCCCCCAAACGCCTGGTCTGGATCTGCCACTAGCTTCTATATATTTTGCGGAAACGTCAACGGGATGACATTTTTCCGGAAATTTTATACAAACTGGTAATGAGCAGGTCCACAACTTTTTGTCACCAAAGTTTACTTGTGCACTTCTTCGTCGTTTGAGCCAGTTCTTCAATCCACTGCTTGGCCGCACAAGATCTCGGGACAGGTGTTGAGCAGCCATGTGATTGTCTCATCATCCAGAATCGTCATCCGCCGAGTGCGCCGCACGTAGGTTTTTATTGTCAGATGAACTAATAAGTTGTTATGCGAGACGCCGTGCATTCGCACCCGGTGGACAGATGAGCGCTAAGTAGAGCAGGTGTCCAGGCTCCATGGCACGACGTGCTAGAGCAGGGCTTCTTAAACTCTGGGTCGCGACCCAAAATAGGTCGCAAAAGGTAATTGTGTGGTCGCATTTTTATTCGCTTTACTGTTTCCATTGCTGAGTTCTTTTATTACTGTATGGTTATTTTCATGGATTGTGTGCATTTGTATGATTTCATCATAGACGAAAATGCCGCTTGAGATTTCTAATGGGCGGTTTACACGTATCATAAACTGTAGGCTGTTCATCAGTGGGGCGCATAGAAAATTATTTTTTGAAGTGAGGTTCGCAAAACAAAAAAGTTTGAGAAGCCCTGTGCTAGAGAAAGTGTAGCTCCTGTGCGACGAAGCTCACCAGGTTGGATGCCTGCAAGAACAGGAAGGTTGTATGCTGGTGTAGGACGCAGGCATCCAGTCACAATTCGCAAGGCGTCGTTGATGGCAGGGTCAGTGAGGCGGGTATGAGCACTACGGCACCAGACAGGAGCGCAGTACTCTGCTGTTGAATGGACCAGGGCAAGGGTGGCTATTCGCAGCGTTGTTGCTCTAGCACCCCAGCCAGACCCAGCTAGTCGCCTCTGTAGTGCGATGCGTTATGTCAGCCCTTTTCGAAGTGACTCAAGGTGTCGACGATACGTGGGCGACCTGTCCAACGTTACTCCGAGCTATTTGGGTTCGGAGCAGAAGAGCAGGATTTTGTTGTTGAGGTTGACATTTAGCTCACATTTGGCTTCCTTGTTGTTGAGGTGGAAGATTGCTGACACCGTTTTTGTAGTGCTGAGCTTTAGCTGCTAGGTCTGGAGGTATTCATCTACAGTTGCCATGTCCTTGCTCAGCACCCCTTACACTGCCTGCCGGTCTTCATCAGCATGCATGATTGCTAGATCGCCAGCATATGCATACTTTCTGGAGACGGTAGTTGGCAGGTCAGAGATGTTGAAGAGAAGGGGTGCCAGGACGGATCCCTATGAGACTCCGTTTTTGAGACGTCGTAACCTGCTTCGTTTGTTCTTACCTGTGGTGAGGGTGAAGCTGCGATATCCAACCATCTCCATGATCATGTGGACCGTGTTTCTTTCAGGAAGCAGTCGCAGAAGCTTGCAGGTGAGGCCGCGGTGTCATGCAGTGTTGTAGGCTGGTGTGAGATCAACAAACACAGCTCTCATGAAGAGTTTTGCTTTTGTCGTAACCGCAGCCATGCCAAAACTTCATGAAAAAACAGGGTTGTGTTTGGTTCTGCCGGCATGGAGAATGTTATCAAAAATTTTTGCGAAAATCTCACAACACGTTCTTGGAGGCCAACAGTATTACTTATATCGTTCGAGAGCATAAACAGCTAGACAATTGACTACTTTTTATTAGTTGCAGAAATTCTTGAGCCCATTGTAACATGTTGACTTGTCTTGCCCATATATGGCGTCTAATTGTGAACTTGGTTTATGGCTGTCATCAGCACAATGCCAAACGTAATAGTTGGAAAAACTGTCGCAGAACTGGTGCAAAATAGATTTTTCACTCCAGTGTTTGGAGGTCAAACTCAATTGTTGTTGTGAAACGTTGACTAAAAAAGCTTGAGGCAAGTGCTACCACTTGAAATTTTTCGCAGTGGCAGAACACTCATCACGAGAACAGACAAAACAGCTGATCGTCAAATGTCAGCTGAGCCATTTATCATTATCTTGACTTATCGCACGATCCAACACACCGGAAGGTAATTCGTGGCACTTAAATTAGCCTCTGCATTAACTAAGGTTTGCGAAGTCCTTAAGGTTGTGGAATATGTAATTTGCTAAATTTTTTTAAGTCAAGCAATTACATTAAAAATAACATGTCTATAGTTCCTCTTATTATTTAAAACCAAGCTTTGCTTCTTTACGTGGTTTGTAACCGGATTAAGCTTCTTTAGCCTTTCTCAAATGAGTCAGTCAAACACACCACTTTTGCAAAATCAGCACTTCGCAGACATCAGTTTGGATTCCAGTTACGTTGAAGCTGATGCATTTACCTTCAGATAGTGTCACAGATTTCCAGGAGTAATTCTTAGGATTGGTGTTTTTGATGAAAGCAATGTACATAGTAACAGATACGTGTAGGCTTAATCATGTTTTCATAGACCTAATGCAATGCTTAAAGTTGAAAGACTCAGAAGGTCTGTGCACCGACAGAACAATAGCAGAACAAGGCTAAAAAATTCTAAAAGTGCATATCTTTACCGACCGATTTTGTGACAAATCACATTTCTTAGTTTGCCAACTTATACCCTAGTCATTTGCAGTTCTGCAGTTGAACTGCTAATGATTGGCCCCAGGAGCTTGCGTGAAAGAAACGAGAAAGTTTTCCTGAAACCCATCACATGTATAAGCAGCGGCTCACAACAGCAGGCGAATATGTTTAGACCTTCTTTTAGACTAGATTTCTGTTCCTTCGAGTTAGCCACTGTGTTTACAGCGCAAGAGCAAAGGTAAATTGAATACATGGTGTTTCGTGTTATTAAACTGGAGATCACTTGATGCGAAAAAGGGCCCCTGATTTTTTGCGTTGAGCGCAAATAAATAATCATGAAGCTTGGCCATCCAACCAGTGAACGAGACAAATAAAACTTTTTATATCTTTGTATCATCACTTTTCACAGGCTGTGGTGCCAAGATCAGGTTTGGATTAATTTTTTAACAATAAAATGATTTTGCCATCTAAAATACTGAAGATTTTGGAAACCTCTTCCCATTCGTACGGCAAGGCCAAGATATAGATGTTTTGTCGAAACAAATTATCAAAATCTTTTGGAATTCGTTAAGATTCAATTTCTGGTTTAAAATACTTTGANATTATTTTCAAAACAGATAAAAAATTATGCTGTCGAATTCATAAGGCTAACAATCATGTGTAGCTGAATGAAAAAACAANCAAAGATAAATTNTTTGAAAGTGAAAAATCTAATCGCACGTTGCGATAATAGTTTGCTTTCTGTCCCAAAACACAACGTTCAGTGGTTATTAAGATCGTATTTGAGCACTTTGACTCTTTTTTCCAATGCAGTTACGAACTAAGCTGGTAATTAAAAAAAATATTTTTCACCCAGAGAAACNTGGCATTGTTAATTTCAGGATGAATAGATTTGTTTTTTAAGATACCTTAATTTCTNAACCTACTCATCTGGGTTGCAAATATGTTTCATTTAGACAAAACGCATGCGTTGAAACCTAAATACCGAANTTTTCCTACATCAGGATCAGACGTAATTCATTTCATAACAATTAAGTCATTCTTATTGAAGCGACCTCAGATGACACTTCATCAAAGCTAAAAATCATTCAGCTGCTTCATACGTCATCTTGTTGTCCTACACATCTACACACTTCTTCTTACTCCAGAATGCAATTTAAACAGCTGTTATTCTCCCCGTCTACCAGTGTGGTGGTCAGAACCCATGTTTATCATATCAACGCGTGTTTTCCAAAGAAACACATTACCAAACTTGGAGATTTTTGACCTACTTTCAATTTTGCGTCCGTATTTTCCAGTTACCACGTGACTTTGCTGAGAAATCGCAAGCGTTAAGCCGCGAAACTGACGTGCGCTCATTACAGCGGTGACGTTAATTTAGGACTTCCGCTAACTTCCCCAGCTTCGCGTGCAGAAGTCCAATTCATACCGGGGGATGCGAAATCGCACGCCCTTTTAAACAGATTCAGATTTCAACACCGAATGTAGCTGGCAACTTGAAAAAAATACACATCGGACTTTGTCATTGCCTCCTCAAGTATGACGTCACTTTCTTGTATCCGCGGGCGACAGCTTTCGCAAGAAAGGCCAGCTGAACCTCTATAAAAGTTGCAACTAACATTTCAAATGGACATTAATCGATGTAAGTGTCTTAACTTCTTAATGTCTGCAGATTAGGTTTCAGATGGTGCCACATATCAGCAATACCATTGCACAACCTTACAAGAGCACTTCGTAGCGTCGTGCTTGATCCGATTATATAGGTGAACCTGTTTGACGAGAGCGCGAAGCTAAGCAGAAAACAACTGAGCTTGAAGTGAATGCCAGGTATAGTGCAAAACATTATCAAATTTGTGAATTGTTTGTTAGTAAACACTTATAAGCATCAGAAAAGAGATAAAATTAAAAAGTTTAATAGCTTTGCGCAACAATTATTTAGTTTTTTTTTTCGTGTACGCCTTGCGCTCCGGAACTTCCCTAAAGGAGTGGAAAAGATTAAGATTCGGCAGGACAGAGTTTTCTTGGCCAGAACTCCGGGTGACCCAAATCGCCTTTCTTAGCTGATTGCTGGTGCTGAGATCCCAAGCCTGCTTTTTCCTGTTCGTGGTTATGCATCGTTACCGCTATCAGAAACGAAGAACAACAGCAAAAGCGTTAGTAAACAATGATATGGCGAAAGTTTGATGCAAATCAGGCACAAAAGAGCTTTTGGATTGCATTTGTGGAAAGCAGCAAGCACTTTGAGAAATCATGAACTGCAAAAGCTTCGTAGAATGCAAAATAGCTTTAGCTCATATTTTTAGCAAATAGCTTTCTTCAGACTGTTGTGCGAATTTGGGAAGACCTTTATACGCACTGCTGTTAGTACGTGTTTTTCGTAGATCAGATACAGTGCAACACGAACGATTGCTATTACCCAATCTAGAGCAGAGTGGAAACACTGATTCCAAATGGACTTCTTAAATGCGTCATGATGCTCATGTAGTGAAAGAGCTCCTGGTTGATTGCGATGATACGCTCTGAATTATCCCGAAACACCGCACGCGTTTACGAACTGCTTTGACGGAGAAAACCTTTACTTTACAGATACAGAGACTTTTAGTGTGTTATAACAGCCTTCAGTGGTTAAGAGAAAGCTGCCCAGAATTAAAAGATGTTAAGGTAAGTGGAGCTGGGTTTCTGCTCTTTTGTGTGTTTTCTGCTTTCATAAGCAGCACCTGCTCATTGTTTACTGCTTTTGCAGGTTCTGTTTAACTGCGTTTTTCTGCGTGATGATGTTATTGTCGCCTTCACTAAGTGCCGGTAAGTGCTTGGAAGGGATAGGAGTATCTCTCGTATTCGGTAATCGAATTCCTTCTTTCAAATTTACTTGTTTTCTGAAAATTATTAATAAACAAAGCTTGGAATAGGCAAATCGGTAGTTTTTAAAAATGAAGTGATTTACCGTTCTGCACTTCTCAGTCTCTATTGCGCTAACACCATCGTTATCTGTATCATTTAGTAAGAACGCTGTTGCTGCTTACAACTCTAGAAAATAAAGTTTTGCTTTTTCTCAGATTTTTGCCTGGACAAGTCTTCAGACTGCCCGAGATTCGTGAAGTATTGCCGTTATAACGACAGTCGCGTATACAAGCTTATGAAGGATTTGTGTCCTCTCACATGCAGCGTGTGTTCACAAAGTATGTTGCTACTCTATACATGGTAGAGCAGGTTGCTGAACCAGGCTATTCATCACAGTAGCTCTGAGCAAGAAGTAGTTTCAGTTTTACCATTAGAGTAACGCATCCCATCGCAATGGAAGACCAAGTCCTGATTTCAACTGTGGTGCATTTAACTCAAATTATTTTAAACAGGACGACCGTAAAGGAGTGTGTGAGTGAGTGTGTATGTGTGTTTAACATGGCAACAAGTATAATCACCAACTTGTTTAAAGCAGTGTTGATCCTATGCAGCGTAGATCCCACTGCCTGTTAGAAGTAATAAACAGTTATCCTAGTTATCCTAATGATCGCAAAACGAATTGTGAAAGATGGTTGCAAACGTATCATTGTTTTCATGCAAGCGGTCACGGACTTCAAAAGAATTGCTCAGTATATTTTGCAGTCATTCAACCAAGGTTTCTACAACGTTTGTAAATTCTCATTAAAAAACTATCGTTACATCTTTTTCCATCCAAAACAGAACGTCGTCCATTAATTTATAAGTAACCAATTTACAGTTCATTTCGAGACAATTTTACAAAATGTAAAATGAAATTTTATTTATAATTCAAGTTATGTGGGATCTTCAAAAAATTGAAGGGAATTTAAATGGTTTCAACACTTGATACAAGTTTCTCTCTGATTTTTGTCCTACATGTTTTCGTAGTTGTAAAAGCGCAAAGCTAAAATGTAAAAAGAAACGAAAAGGATGCAAATGTTCATTGACCTTCGTGAGTAGAAGGAATTTTTTAAGTAGGGAAATTGACTTCGACTTTTTTCAACATGATGCATGTATTTGAAAATTTCCAACTTTTACTTAATCCATTAGTGTTTGGTTTCCTTACTTAAACTCATAAAGTAGTTCTTCCTAATCCACTTTTTCATCTTGCAATTTTAGTCGAACTTAAACGGCTGCGATGTAAAATGAAAGAACGTTATCTTAGCAGTGAATTCAACGTTCAAGCAGGTTCTCAGAAATGATCTATACTAAAATTTGTCATTTATAGACGCAACCGATTTCTCAAAAACAGAATAAATGCTAGATATAAGTATTTACGGGATTCAATATAAACAGAATAAGTAACTTTTAAATCAGATATTTGCTGACAAACTCAATGACATTGCACTTTTCCAGCCTCTTTCTCATTAATTTTTATTCCCATCGCATAGCTTTTAACCGTGTTTGGGTGATTTCAACAACCATAGTCTGGCATGCTCACCGCTTCTCAGCGCTCTGTCGTTCGTGGGTTTGTTACTTATCTGTTCATATTGCTGCTGACAAACATTACCTTTCAATGCAACTGCTTCGCAGATCCCTGTTTTCAAGATACGAAAGGCGGTTGCAGTGACTTGTGCAGTTGGGCAAACGATACCGTTACCTGCAGTTGTCACCCTGGTTTCAAACTCGGTACCGACAAGAAGAAATGTATTGGTAAGCATCCGGTTCTGCTCTACGCTGGTGGTATCAGAGAGGTTTGATCGTTATTCCACAGAAGCTTCAGAATTTTTTTCAATCTTTTCTCCACTGAAAATAAGGTGGTGTTTTGTCACACGTAAAAGACGCTATGCCGTGTCAAGAAATTAACTTGATTTGGTTTCACTGATCAAAAATGCCACCAGCTGGGCCAAAATTGTCACTTGCAATTGGACTTATTTTATTCACTGCAAATGAGATATGTGTTGAACCCTCTCTGTGTGAAGCTACTTCTATTCCCCACAAGAACTCAAGTTTCGCATTTATCATGATATATGAGCATGAATATTGCGGAAAGGCTAGAAGTAAAGAGATTAGGCTTATGTTTACACAATCATGAATTGCAAATGGTATAGACAGGGCCGGCCTTAAGCCAATACAACCGATGCAGCTCCATTGGGCCCCGCGCCTCTGGGGACCCGCGCCATGGTGTTTGGGTAGATTATTCATTTTTGCCAGATACACCTTGCGCTTGAGAATTCAGCAGAAACGCCATATAAATTTTGTTGTTAACAAAGAACGCTCTCGTCAGAACTAGCAAATTTTCTATCGAACGTTAGCAAACGTGCTCAATTCTCGTGTTAGTGCTGTACTGCATATCTGCGCTCTA
>JGI24021J15306_10004752_pt1 | contig 15906 bp, 10 predicted proteins | sample Ectturendosymbi1_FD_15306 | JGI IMG/M metagenome (IMG submission 15306) | reverse complement strand
GTGACTGACCTACACCTCCCAGTGGACGAGGATTCGTTATAATCGACTGAATATTACGGGGAACGTCAACAGCAGTTGTAACGAAAGCGCAAAACTGGGACAACATCAATTTGTAGCAGTCCAGGTACAAGCACCAGTAAATGGAATAATACGATAGAGATGCTTCTTGTTGTTCTCCAAAGTCGAACAGGCCGAACTTTGAGGTGTTTATATAATGATTGATAATTGTCCAAAAATGCCTTGCTTCTGTGTGCTGGAGGTATTTGAGCCTACAGTAATCTCATCGTTTATCTGAAGCACGCTTGTACGAGATGCCAATCAACATTAAAATCAACCTACTATCTCTGTTCAACCCTGTTTTACATTAATCACCGACTGCAGGCAAGAACGTTTGTCTCTTTTCTTTATTTAATGTTATGACCAAACTCCTGATCTCTCCTGTTTGTTTCAGTGTAGTGAAGATTCCTAACTTACCTTATCTGGTCCGTCTCCGAGGCCAGTGTTTGGGGGGACCCGAGACAAGACTGAAAAGGGGGACCTTGTAATGACGCCATCATACTCAATCAACCGTGATAAGACCTTTTGATCAAGCCTAACAAGGAGATATGCATGCCACCCAAGGATACGTTTCTGAGAATACAGCATGACTGACATAACAAAAAATGCAAAAGGGTATTCATGATACACTATTTTAAAAACACTGAAAGTTACGAAGACAAAGCTAGCAACACAAAAAAGTTAAGCGATAGCAAGTTGGAATCGCCTCCCATTTCTCTGCATTCACCATCAATAAACTGGAAAGTTTATAACACGCTTTCCCCCTGAAAAAATGCTTGGTTTCCTGAATTTGTTCACAGCCATGTACTTAGGGACTCCATGAAACGACAGGCAACAACCAAGCAATTTCAAAAAACTAAATTTGATTTAAATCTCATCCTTTTAATTACATTCAAGAACATGGCATACATACAAACTCATCCAACCTGAGACTTGTCTTGAAAAGCTTTGAGGCTTGATGAGACAAAGCTGCCCCCACCTTGCATTGACACGAGTTGTTTGAAAAATATACAGAAGTGGCAAATAATTCATCATACAGTTTTGCAAACATTGCTACCACTGAAAGTAGGCTAAACAAATGTGTGTTAAGAAAAAACGGTTCAAGAGAGTACCTACACATTACAGGTGCTGTTGGGGGCCCTTCAAAAACAGAATACTTATGCATTACAGTGGCTATTAGGGCCCTTTTGAAAGCACGGTACCTGCACACGGGTTTCTCTTTGAAAGCAGAGGACTTACTCATGATCTGCTTCGGAGGGACAGGCCTATTATATAAGTGGACAATAAGTTTTTCACCAAAAATGAGGAAAATTTACGCCCGAAACAACTCAAGGGGGCCCCTGAATACGGAAGACCCGGCGCAAATGCCTCGCTCGCTTCCCTTTAAATCCACCACTGCCAATGTTGACCTGTATGATATGCAGTGGCTGTTCTACGGGGGGTCTGGGTGGGCCATGCCTCCCCCCAGATTTTTGCTGGCCCCCTGCTGGGCCCCCCAGTTTTTTGTGCTTAATGTTACATTCAAGTTCGTTTGATTGACATATACAGCAAATAACTTTCAGCCAGCAAAATTTTAAATGATAATTCAGAAGCCCTCTTGCCATGAGCGTCCGCAGAAATTTTTCCAGGGGGGGCAAGGTTGACATGTTGCCTATCGTTTTTTCAGATTGCTGACGATACAATGTAGAGATGTTCACAAAACGTTTTATCCTTTCTGCAGTCTGCACCACATAGAAAATGCTCCATGTTACGGCAACAGTCACAAAAAATGCGCTTCGTTGCAGTAGCGTAGCCAGCTTACAAAATTTTTGCGGGCTAAATATTTTGAAATTAAAGCAAAAGTATTTGGTTTTGGGACACCGCGTCTCGAAGCAAAAAAACACAAGAAATGCTAGAAATTAGGGGAAACATGACCTCTTTTTCCCTCCCCCTAGCTAAGTCTGAGCTTCGTTGGCAGCAATAGCGAGGTCCATTACGGTAATTTACACAATTGACTAAGGATGCCATGCGATCGGAATTTCCCGGACATGTCCAGAATTTCGTTTTTTAAATATGTGTATAGAAATAATTTCAATAAAGCTCTAATCTTCGGATTTTGACAGGTTCAGAGGATCTCATCATTCGATCCTCTGAAAAAAAATATATAATCAGGAATGGGAGAGGAAAACATGCCTTTCTATATTGTATCGCTTTTAGCCTATTACGTGATAAAATCTGTGGTAGTGATACTGTTTTGCGGTGGATTGGGAGTTGTAAGAACATACTGAAAAATGCCCTATAGCGCTTGTTTATTGTCGCGAAAAGTAACCATTAAAACTGTCAGGAATTTTGCCATTTCAGATATGGTAGTCCTACAAAAGCATATCTGCAGTTTTTCCAAGGAGGATGCTTCTTTAAAACAAGCATTGCCATGCTTTTTAAATAAATCACAAAATATGACTTTATTTTGCCTACCAAGACTTGTCAGCGTCACTTAGAAACAAGAGCATCAAACGCCTGGGATCTCGTCCAAACCGATCGATCAGGCGTGGATATTAGGGGAAGCGAATGAAGCGGCCGCCTCAGACCCCATTTTTTCAGAGATGCTGCGGGGGGTAGGACATTTCGGTCGCGACATTTCTGTACATAAACAACTGATTACATTTGTTTATTTAAATGATTATATCGGCAGGCGAAATGTCACACTAGTTGGTGTTACACCAATTTGATTAAAGTATGTCTGCATTGAAAAGATAACATGAAAATTATATGTTGATGTTGATTAACTGTTGGATCTTGGATCATGTTTGTAATTTTTTTTAAAACCTTTCATTGATTTAAGTTCGTCTGCATTAAAAAAGAAACATTTAAGATTTCGGAAAGATTTCATAGTCTGACCGAAATGTCTCGAGACCGAAAAGACCAAGACCGAAACGTCCCGTGATAGAAACGGCTCAGATCTCAACGGCCAGGACGAAACAACCACAACGAAAAGTCCTGTTCCGGCTGGGGGGCCCCCTTCGAGAGTTTCGCACTTAGGTTTTACATTGTCTTGCTGAAAAGCTTATGAACCACTCTGCAGCTGTGTTTTTTCGCTTAGACATTTCGGTAAATTTTTGCTGAGACATTTTGGCCACTGAGATATTTCGGTCATTTGTCTCACAGTTACATTAAAACTTGCCGTAACAATGTTCATTAGCCTATATTTTCAGACATTCTGACCGAAATGACTTAATTTCTTTCCGTAATTTCAAAAAAATTCCGGTCAATACCAAAAAAACAGCTGTACAGTCACATTTAATAAACTCTGATGCAAGTCATATGTTTGTCAAGATAAATGTGCCAAAAAGCGCCTCAACAATTAATGCGTAGACAAAGAATAATTCAAAACAAAATGACTTCAAACAATTTACAGTGTGAAACGGGTTTTCACGCAGAAGGAAATTCCCAGAAAAAATCAAAAAACTCCTTTCAGCGAATAAAATTTCTGTATGATAAGAGAAATATAGGAGCTCCTGTTTTGATATGACTTGAACAAATATAACGGACATGGGCCAATTTTAAGACCACACATTGTGCACATGAAATAAAACATATTTTGCCAATGTTTTGGGGCCCTTTCTGAGAGTTTGCTTCGGGCTTCAAAATTCTAATATCCACTCCTGCGATCAATCATCCTTTCAATAAAATCTTGCTTGCCTTTGCTGATTTTTCACGGTGAATGCTCATCATACGTAAACTCGACAAGGGTTCATTCTCACCAGTGGCGTGCAGAGGTCTGATGATGCCCGGGACGACTGCTTGATTAGATGCCCCCCTGCCAAATTCTAGTATTGAGCAGTGGCGCTTGGTGGTCATTGTTACTGGATATACGCTGTTTGTGACGTCACAATATGACGTTATATTCACATTTGCAAACCAACTTTTTGGCGAAGTTTGTTGACACAACATGAATATTCAGGGACGCCAGAGCAACGGTAGGGCAGGGGGAGCAGTAAGAGTTAAATGGAAACTTATAAAAAACAAAAAAATCGTTACCAATTATGTTTGTTTCTGTTCATCAACAACGTTAACCTCACAAATAATAACAGAAATTATAGAAAATCATTCTAAATTTTTTGGGTGTCCGAATAGCTGCAATAAATTTGTTTAAAGTCGATCTTGACAAACCATGAATTGCCTATGATGCTGTTATGAAAAAGCACCTTCGCCCCCGTTGCCCCCTTTTTGAAAGGCAGAGGAGACAATGCCATGCTTCCATTATCCCGCGTCCCTGTGCATATTAGTCTACACACACTCTTTTTACTCGTTGTTGTAGGCTACACTGTGGCCCTGTAATGAACATAAATTATTAGCGGTCTCCTGAGACACAGCAGCTCATAACTGCAAAAATATCCGGCAGCGCGTTAAAACATGGGAGTAGAACACACTCGGTGCTACGTCAGCCCGATTCGCAGCTACAAAAATTCAAGGCTGCGCGAATGTCATGTCGAATAGCAGTCGATCAGAAGGTATGCGGCGGGGATGTCGGACACCCAGGGTTGACAGTTTGAAACTTGTAAACTACACAAGAATTGAGAATGCGCACAAAGTACGCAAGAAAATTTTCGTTTCTTATTATATGGCTGTTAAATGTACAATTACTAAGGGGAAAGAACAGATACGGGCTTGTGTGAGCCGATATGATCAATCCGCCTGAACTGCCAATTAGTGACGAAGCTCGAAATGAAGCACATATTGCAAGCACAGGTGTGCAACTGTATTAGCACAAAAAACGAAATGTGAAACTTCGTGGTGATGCATGATAAAATCAGGTGAATCATGCACATTGAAATAGAAGAGTTTTGAAATTTGGCTCAGAAAATCAATTAATCGTCCATAACTGTCTTCAGGGTTGATTTAATTGGACCTCACCAAAAAAACACTTGTTTTTTTTAAAGCCAACTTAAAAAAAACAATCCCACCAAAAGTCCCACTCTTTTCTTTTCCTTTGAAAAATTTACTATGAAGCAAAATGAGAAGCACACTTGTATAGTTAACTGTAATTTTTCTTAATGAAACAAAACGAACAGCAACGAAATTGAAATGACTTGAAAAACATGAGATGGCATTCGAACAGTCTGAGTAAATTCTAATGGTTATCTTCTTCAGCTCTGTAAAATCGGTATATTTTAATCAATTTTTCTGTCTTCTCTGCATCCAAAAGCTTGTTTTGTGTGGGAGTGGCTTTTCTCTCTTTGCTGTGCTCGCTTACCAAGCCTTACCAATTTGGGGTCAATTGACCAACAACACTTTGCGAAAACAAAGATGGGATGCATTTCTTTACCCTGAAATTCGAATGCCATAATAAGTATAAAAAGTTATTACTGTGTAATTCTGAAAATGGCATTATTGTATGATGCAATAAAAACAATTCAGAATGGGTTTCTCTGTTGTTTTTTTTAAGAACAAAAATCTTGTCTCTTTTCAAAAAAGTCCCAAAAACGGATATCAAAAGCACAAAAACCTGGTACGTTGGGTTTTATGTGAAAAACGTTTTTTTTCTCAACACTGATTATAAAAAGATAATTATCTTTCAACCTTTTTTTGTGATTTTCGCTTGATCGCACGATCTGGAACACGTCACGATCAGTTTCAGAGTATAGGTCCCTGGTATTGAAGAAGTTGAGAATTACTGGCATTTGAATACGTAAAAGGTAGTGTTGACAACAAGTTTCGAAATATTAAATCCATGTAGCATATGTTAGTAACCTTGCAACAGGAATAATCATGAAGTTACAGCATTTAAATTTTTGTAATTTAACTCTTTGGATGCCCCCCTGCCTTGGATGCCCGGGGCCATCGCCCCGTTCGCCTCCCACTCTGCACGCCATTGATTTCTCACAAAATGGATTTTTCAAACTTATGGAAGCCGTGCTACAGATTCACTCATGCTTCTTTTCACACAGTATAAAGCTACGTGGCTTACCACTATCGGCAGTCACTGTCTCGCTGCATTACCTGCAAACGTGGCAAGATGTTTTGCGTTCACCAATCGCATGAGGCAAAACGTCTGCTACCGTAACAGTATCAGAAGCGAGAGTTTGAAGATTTTTGCCGTGTTTGTTAAGCAATAAAGACCAACAGTAGAACAATCCGCTCACAAGTTTCACCACCTGTCTCTGCAGGAACAGGAGTGGACATGAGTGAACTGCAAGCTCATCACTGCATGACACCTGAACAGTGAACCTGACTCCTGTGCGGTGTGAGTGTCATACTGGCAAATAAACTGCAATTGCTGGAATTACATCAATTAATCAGAATATGCTACTGACTCTTGGTTTTCTTGAAATTTTTGTTTCTTAGTCCCAATTTCCAGGTGGGGCAAATGCCCGTTTTGCCCCCCTCCCTCCGGACGCCCATGCCTCTTGCCTGCATTCAATATTTCCCAAATGCATGATAAGCTGAGTTGTTGGTTTTGACGGCCGGGCAATGGGAGTTGTTTATGACGACACACATGAGTGGTTGCTCGGATCCTGTGTGAAATTCAGTTAGACCGCGGTTTTGGTGGTGAAAGGTTCAGTTTCAAGATAAGAAACAGTCGTTATAAATGGGAAGATTGATCTATCGTGCATTTGAATGTGAGGAAGAACTGGATTATATTACTGTCAGCAGATTGTTGCTTGTCCCAGTAGGAAAATGTTTGCGACAGCATTAAGAATTGATGTAAGTTATTTATCCGAATTTATCCTGAGTGTAGGCGTGTGTTCTGCTGCCTTGTGTCTCGTATGACTTCGAAGCATCTTACGCAACTGGTCGTGACTTCAGTTTTAAGTCTACCTACACCTGCCCTGCAACCTCATAGAACTTTGTAATGACTCTTTGTAATGGTTCAGGAGCAGTTCTTTCCGGCATTTCAGCTCTTTGACCCGGAGGTCAAGCATTTATATCAGAAGGACACTTGAAAAAATTCGCAAATGCATATACAATTTGTGAATATGATATAAAACATGAAACATTTCTCGCAAAGATTTGCTTCGGAAAGAGTCGCAGCTTCCTGCATCGCTCAAACAATTTATATCATTTAAAGACTCTTACAAAGGTGCGTTTGATTGCTTATACAAGTTGTTACTAATAGCTGTAACCCTTCCGGTCACCAGCGCTTCATGCGAGATAATTTTTTCAAAAATGATTTTAGTGAAAGCATTTCTCAGAAATTCCATGAGCAGTGAAAGATTGAGTAGCAAGGCTCTACTTTCAATTGAAAGGGTACGAGCTGAAAATGAGATTTAGATGGCTTCGTTGATGAATTTGACAGTCGACATGATAGGATTAAGTTACACTGAGTTGATGCTGACATGAAATTCTGACGTAAACGGTGCAGGGATTTGTATGAGAATCGAACTGCTCATTCACTATTTGTCCAATTGTTTCTTTTGGTTTAGTTTAGGTGATGCGTGTTTCGCTTATGACAAGACAAGAGAGAGTCATAAATCAGTGGTTCTCAATCTTTTCTGGACCGTGGACCATCTTTTTTAAAAGTATCCGATGGGCCACTTTGCTATCCTGACACCTCATGAACAACTGGTCGAAACTTGCACATAGATCAGTGAACGTTTTATCAAAGATTTATGGAACTCTCTGTCTCTGTGGATAGGTGGACCGCCTGGACTTCATTGGGAATCGCTGTTATAAATTAACGCAGAGCTTAAAAGTCAGCTTTAGAAGATCAGTCAGAGCAAAAGTCAATGTGAATACAAAAATGAACGACTTTGCTAGAAATATCTGCTGAGCCAGTTTTATGCCTGCTTTTACATCTTGCTATCGGGTACACACCTAAAACGCCGATACACACATACCTATCTGCGGCGCGGCTTTGCTAGTTTAAATGCCACTGGTCGACTGGTGCCGAAACATCGCTGTTGTTAACTGCGTAGTGCATTGAAAGGTCCTTACTTACCCTACCCACGCTGCACGTGGTATTACACTTGTGATAGTAGTTGCATAACATTGTTATTGTTACATCACAAAGTGTTCGTAAACTACCATAAAAACGGATCAGTGATATCGTCACTAATCTGTTGGCAGATGGTTTATTTTAAAAAAAACTTGTTTTGTAGTAACAATAGTTTGACAAAAATAGTTGGCTATCTACAGACCACTTGTCTCTGTGTCAGGATAGCATTCGTCGTTGGAACCAATTCGCTTTCATGTGAATTGCTTTCACTTTCGTGCAGCTGTTTTCGTTCACGTGTGGCCGGCACTGGCACAATTGTGTGCGGGAAATGATGTTTCATTTTACATGTGTAGAGTCAGAGTGTAGTGCTGTGGAAGTTGCATGTTTAGCACAGAATATTCGACATAGCAGTGCAAGCGTGCGATTGCATCTAGTGGCGCTTAGGTGTCTCTAGTAAATAATAACGCTAGATCATAATTAACGATATTCAGTCTCGTCGCCACGGGGGAGCTTTGGTGGGCTCAGCCAGGGCCGGATTAAATGAACGCGTGGCCCCGGGCAAATTCGTGACCGCGAGGCCCCCTGAAAGCTCGGCGCAAGTGCGTAGCGTTTTCACATGCCCTCGGTCACTTCAAGCTACGTTAATAGCGGTTTTTCCGCACGTGACCAGGGATCCCACTGCGGGGTTTTCCGCCCAGATCTGCTTTTTCAGCCGACCTGGGTGCCTAGGCTTAATTATGAAAAATCGCGTTGAATATGGTTCTTTGAAATTATGAATTAATCAGCGACTTCCATGTGTTCAATAATAGAAAGATAACTTTATATTAGTGTTTGCATGGGCACGTCAGGTGAGAAAGTACGCACACCGGATGAAGCAGAACGTGTTCAATTGTTTTCGTATCCTCATATAAGATTATTGTCGGTGACGGTGTTATACATGAATGTTATTGTCTCTAATGCCAATTAAAGAAACTAATGAAACAAGGGTTAGGACTGATTGTTTAAATTTCGATGTTTCGCTATGAATATAAATTAAAAAAACAAATTTCAATTCGAGGAAGAAGGCATTGGAATTCTATTTTTTGTGGTATTTTAGATCTCGCTGCAGTTCAAGATTGCACAAAATTTCCTAGTTTTAATAACTAATGTAGGCTACTCCTATAATTAGTGGGAGATATCATCAACGGAGTATGTTAACAGCTTTATTAAAAAGGTCTTGAGCAACAAAAAGGTCGTCCAAATGTAAATGCTTGCACTGCAGAATTAAATTTGGAACTATAAACAAACCAGTATTCGATTTAATCGTTTCAATTCAAATAATCACACTCATTAGTTTTTGTTGGTAACACAGGCTTTCTGGGTTTTATTGTACGAATATGCAATCTGGGTTTATCTGAAATCACTGAATGGTAGCCGTCATGCAGGGTTGCAACGAGGGGGGCAAAGGGGCCACAATTCCCCGGGGCGTCAAATTACTGCGGGAGGGCCCGAAATGTCTTAACAACGTCACAAGCAGCCTCGTAGGCTTGGGACATCAGGGGGAGGGAAAACTTTTCTGAGAGGGGCCCAAATTTATAAACGATGTCCAATACATTTTCCAGGGGGGGCGAAAAATTTTCCAGGGATACCTCGTCCCCCTAGTTACCGGCCTGGGCACAAGTACTTTCTTCAATACAGTACACTTGCTTCCGAAAAAACTCAGGTTCGAACATGGGGGCGCCAAACTTGCTTCTTGGCCCAGACGCCATCTAACCCCGTTCCACCATGCCTGCATGTCACTGTTGAACATAGACATTTCGGCAAGTATTGCAGCGAGACAGTGACACTGCTGAAAGCGGTAAGCCGCGCATAGTTATATACTGTGTGAAAAGAAGCATGAGTAAATTTGTAGCAGTGCTTTCACAAGTTCGAAAAATCCATTGTGAGTTTGAGACTGTGATCAACGTGCCCGAATGAATAGGTTTAATCAAACGACTCTTATGTAGGCCTCTTTAAACACAGTATAAAAAGACGTGGTTTGTTAGAATACGTCTATGCAGACTTATAGGATACGTCTTTATCGGTTTAGTTCTGACTCCCTAGTGAGCACTAAGTGCAAAGCTATATTTGCTGTGGCGAGTTTTCGTAATTCATCTGCTCCAATTTTTAAGCCTGCGTGGTGTTCTAACTTTAGTAAGTTGTCCGATATTCTTGTCAATGTACATATAGTGCTACTTACTGCATGAAACAGTTTTGCGACGGTGTCTAACTTTCTTGTTTTTTCACCGCTCATGTTGTTCTGGCCGTTGATTATTCTTAAATTATGACTTACTTGTAGCAAGTGCTCGAAAAATGGATATAGGGAATTTATGAAAAGAAAAAGCATTTCTGGTAGCCGAAGTGTAAAAAACATTTCAGACAAAAGATTGAGAATTGAGGTTGAACCAGCAGAGATTAATGGGGTAGAAAGGGTAAAGCGTTTTGTGAACGTCCGTTTGCATTGCGTCGTCAGAAACCTGAACGATAAGCAAAATTTCGATGTTACCTCCCCTGGAAAAATTTCTGCGACGCCCATGTATGCACTGATTTTGATCTAATTCTTTGGTCACAAAGCGTGGTGCTGTTTGGTTCAATTCTTTGAAGTCACTCAAAAACGATAAATGCCAAAGTTGTCAGTTTCCTTAACCTGTATACGATACGCAGTAATCAAAAAGCTCTACAGTTTTGACGCGCTGTGAACAGCCTAATGACATCAAAAACCAGTAAAGGAGTGTTTTGATATTCAAGCCCAAGCCCACAAAAGCGCGAGGCCCCGGGCATTTTCCCGGTTTGCCTAATGGTTAATCCGACCCTGGACTTAGCCCCCGAAAACAAAGCTCCAAGACCCCTAAATTTGAAGATGAAACACTGTAAATCAGTGGAGTTTTTGTCAATTTTTAGAATGTCAAGCAACCCTGCACAAACGTAAAGACCCTATTGAAGACTTTCTGGCGACGGTTCCGACGATATTCACACGCCTATGTTGGGTTTGATAGGGTTAATCGTAGCAAATCAATCTTCATTACAACGGAAAGGCACCATGCAGAAGAGACATTTATGTTGTCACCCCTACTTATTTTCTTGGCCCCCCAGTGGCCACCCCACTTGTTTCATACTAGAATCGCCACTGATGATATGGACATCATTCTTCTGGTTCCTGCAACAATGTGCAGTAACTTTCATCCAGTCACACGTGCACGAACAATACAGCCGATATACGCGTATTTACACTGATAGGTCGAGGGCAGCAAAACGCGGAAGCAGTGTTTATATCGATTAAATCAGCAAACGACATGCGATCACTAAAATTCTCGTCGTCCTTTACTGCCTTTTGTCAAAGTCGTGATTGTAAAGACAGTTTCAGTGCTTTGCATGCCATAAGTACAGGGAAGTGGAAAAATACAGCTTTGCCAATCAATAACACATAACTCCAGTCTTCGAACACTAGGTTGAAATTTTGTTTTTGCGGGGGTTCCAAGACAAAGTGGTGTACTGGGAGCTGAAAAGCAACGGTAAATATGTCAGTAATACCGTGGGCTCCACATGCAAAACAATTTTTTCTCAAATATCTAAAGATGTTCTGACACAAAATCATGACTCCATCTCAATTTTACGACTCTGCACCAGTAATTACAGGTTAAGCAATGAACTATTTACGCTTGGACTTCGTCCCATTAATGGATGATAATGTGAACATTGCCGCACACCAGACACAGTCAGTCACTTTCCTACCACCTGTCCCATTCACCAGTCACGGCGATTGATGATCAAACAGACAAAGGATAGGCTGTGTATTCAATTTGAACCTACGTACTTATTCAAATAAAAAGTTACCACCCGCTTTACAGAAAACTTCATTACAGGAACCGAGGAAGACCTTTAACTACACACAAATCCGTGAAAACAGTCGTGACGTTGCAAAACCGGCGATATCGCATAGCGTCAGCAAACACTATCTACCAAACTGTAGAGAAAGCACGTTGTATCTTACTCAGCAGGTTCTGCTCAGTTTACCGCTGAGCATGCTGTAACTGACCCCACGAAGTACACAACACGCAGTCGTAGCAGCGTTTCTGCAAGCTGCCTTGAGTAATGGGTTGATCTTGTGACGCAAGGTCGCAACTGTATTGAATTTTCTATACTGGAATTTTCCAAATGTTTAATCGTAATGCAATGGAAGACTGCAAACAAATCCGTACTATCTTTGAAACGAGCGTCATTGATAAACTCGGGAAGCACACGAAAAAATAGAAAATTACTTGCAATGCAGACTTTAGGACCTATCAGGAAAGCAACTGTCTTTTTGGTTAGTCTGCTTCCGAATCGTGGTTGTAGTTGTAGTGATGAGTTGTACTGTGAATTAAACAAAGCAGAAAACTATTCCCAGTGGCAACAATTTCAGGTGTTTTAGGTATCGGGGTGTTTCCATTCTGAATTTCACTGACTTTTTGCTGCAGCAAAAATGAAGTTTTTATGGTTTTGCCTACACGTAAGAACAAGAAAGTTAAGTGCATGCCGATCTATGCATTGAGCAAGCTGGGTACACCAGTAAGCAGAAAAGAGTTTTTATACAAACCACAATTAATGGAGGGTATCATTCGTAAACTTTTTCAATTTGAATGTTCAAATAGCTCCAAGGAATTCCCATACCGACAATGGACCAGCAACGCAAAGTTACTTCAGAATTCATCCACATTTCATCTTTTCAGCTCTGAGGTTATCACTCCGCCTAAAAGAAGCTATTCTAGCACCTTTTCCCAACTCAGTAAGGTGCGGTTTTCTTGTTCAAGTCATTAATCATCAGCGCATGTACGCTGCCCGGCTTTGTTCAGAAGCTCGGAAGTGGCTGGAAGTTGTTCAGGGAAAGAACTGCGCATTAGGACAACGCGCTCACTAATCAGCAGAAAAAGCTGCTGTGGTTGACAGGTTACTGGAGGCAGAGAATACTGTTATACATAACTGCCTCGCCTATGTAGTTTGAGCGAAGTGTCGTTTTCGTGTTTTTCTATGCCGTTATGCAGCTATAAAAGTGGAATGAGGATTTGATATATGGCCAAAGCGTCTTATCTATAAGAAGCTAGTAACTGCATGTGAAATAAAAATGCATGGTGTCCCTACACGAGCAGAACCCTCAATCTGTGAACATTTTTGTAAGCTTGCCCGTGCTAAAGTTCACCAAGCTGAGAGCAAGGTGAAAAATGTAAAAATGTAGTCCATGTCTCCTCTTATTTGCCTAGTTGCAAAGTGCAAATTTGGTAAGCACTTGCAAGCTAAGAACTCCACATTGCAATACGTTTGGTCAAGTGGTGACATGAAACGTATAAAACGTGAAAGTGAAATAGTTTTATTGATTACGCACCGACTTAAGGTTAGGTGACTATGTGAAAAACCAGTAGGATTGACTAAGTTGTACTGTCTTAACCGCTGAGCGGCCAAAGTGTTAGTATGCTTTCACTTACTTACGAGTCGTACATTTAATCACCAGTTGACCTGTCAGCAACGACTGTATGGCGATTGGCGATTTGAAAATTAAGCCTAGCTCACACGGAGTGCGATTGTTGCGATTTTCAGTCTGCGGCAGCAATTTTTTGACGTCACATCCGCTAATCGAGCGACTGATGCGGCTTGCGGCAGAGTAAAAATTGGTTCTACTTTGCCGCACCTGCAGCTTTGTGCTGGTCCTTGGTCGAAGTGTTAGGCTTGGCAGTGAGTGCATCATAATGACGAATCAGATAACTTCAGGGTTTTTTTCAGTTTGTTTGTCACCAAATGCTACTAATAACTCTAGTGATCTGTTCTGTGTTGAATAACAACTAGCCTACAGAGATGAGCACGAATCGGGACTGGATCAGGACTGAAGCCAATTTTGGCCGGATCAGGACTGGATCGGACTGCAATTTTTTTCAAAAGTGGCGGATCAGGATTGGATCGGACTGAGAAAATTTTTGTTGTTTTGATGTGATTATTCTGAAAATATCAAAAATTTTAGTTGTGATCCGATTCCACAGGTTTGGTAAATGGTAGTGTATATTTTGCCATCAAATGCAAAAACTCTGCTGGGACTGTTTTGCAATTCTAACTGTATCCACGTTTGTTCACATATAAGGTTGAGTTCCAGTAGCAATGTGAACATAGTTGAGTGGTGAGTGTCTATGCCTGCTGTGCGATTGTTCTTTGGCTTTGCTCTCACTATTTCCTTTGGCTTAGCTTGATGAGGTTACACCTTTGATAGGAGTGCTTTTAATGTACTTTTTCAAAAAGTTTAGGTTTTGGGTTTGTGTTTAGGGTGTATGTTTTAAGTTTCGGTTGAAGGTTCACTATTACTTAGGGCTTAACTTTAGGTTTACGGATTAGATTTTGGGTTTAGGTTCAACGTTTAGGTTTAGATTTTGGGTTTATGTTTTGGGTTTATGTTTTGGGTTTAGGTTGTGGGTTTAGGTTTTGGGTTTAGGTTTTGGGTTTGGTTTTAGGTTTAGGGTTTTAGGTCATGTAACAACGACTTTACGCTAATCCAAGTACAGGGTGTTTCAAAAAATTTGACATCATTTTGCAATCTAATAACTTTGCCAGTTCCTGTTTAAATAACTTTAAATTTACACAGCATGCGTAGAAACAAGACAAAATTTTGTGCTTGGTATTTGATATGTGTTATCTTTTCAGGTGTAGAAATTTTTAATGGATAAATTATTCGTACTGCGGTCAAACCTGTGTGTTTAAATGGTATTCACTAGCAGAGAAAGGGCGTTTTTTGTGTTGAAGTATGAACAAGACTGTGCAGCGTGCGTTTGTGAGATGGTTTATGTCCCCCCTCTTCCTGCAAAGGTAAACGAGCTCAAACAAAGAATCACTATCGCACTGGAAACAGTTACCCAAGACATGCTGCATCGTGTTTGGGAGGAGCTAGACTACCGGCTTGGCGTTTGCCGGGTAACAGGCGGCGCGCACATTGAACATTTGTGAAATCTTTTATGAAATTCACGTGCCTTTATATTTCTTATTCAAATTTAGAGGAATAAATCTTGTTTTGGTCAACATTAAACCTGTTGACAATCATTTGATTCGACTATGTAGTTTCTGTAATATTTACATGTCAAATGATGTCAAATTTTTTTAAACACCCTATATATCGCCCATTTGTCACTTGACCAATCCAAGCAATTGGATTCTCCTAATGGCAAAATAACTCCAGCAGTGCTTTTCCCTCTGATGCATAATAGACACTTGTTAAAAATTTTCGAAATGCCAAAAGGCTGTGTCTATTTTGCCTCATGAGGCAAAAGCATTGCTGGAACTATTTTGCCTTCAACCAATAGTGTTTGGCTAAAGGCAAAATAGCTCCAGTAGTTCTTTTGCCTCGTGAGGCAAAATAAAATACATGATTTTGCATTGACGGATCAGGACTGGATCGGACTGATGATTTTGAAAAATTTTGCGGATCAGGACTGGATCAGATTCAATTTTATCGGATCAGGACTGGTCTCGGACTGAAAAATTTCTCAGTCTGCCCATCTCTGCTAGCCTACTAGGCCTACTGTAGGTGTGGTTGGTAGGCTACATTGTCAGTGTGATGATGCCTTCTGCCTGTCGTGTTTTACAGCTTATAGCTGTCGGATTTTAATGAGCAACTTATTAGCCTCGTACAACCTTGGCCAGTGATTTATGATTGCAGGCTACCAAAATAAAAAAGTGAAAGAGAATGTGTGCAGGGAACTTACAATGATATGATAGTTGGTGGTGAATGTTTATCAGCAAAAAAGCATATGTTAACAAATTGCCCATGCTACTAGATTGGTCATCACTAGCCTGCAAACCGGTTCAGATATGGCAGGGGTGGCCAACTTGTCTTTGACTAGGATCGACAAGAAAATTTTTTTATAACTCGCGATCGACCGGTCGGTAATAAAGTCACAAGTACA
>JGI24021J15306_10004748_pt1 | contig 15910 bp, 10 predicted proteins | sample Ectturendosymbi1_FD_15306 | JGI IMG/M metagenome (IMG submission 15306) | reverse complement strand
TTTTTCCGCGAATCCAAATGCGCTGTTCGTGCACTTCTCTGGATTCAGCAGCAAAAGAGGAAAGCACGATGCATATTTATCTTATCGATGAAACTCAGATCCAGCAACCAAACAACCAGGGCACTACTTGAGAACCTTGCTCAAGCCAATCAGGACGTAAACAAACTTTTGTCAAACAGAAAACACCTCTTTTGCAAGTTTTTTTGGCATTCAGTTCATCAAACAGAAGGTATCAGCGACTTATGAGAGCCAGTTAAAACGATGGACGGAAAAAAGGTCATACCGCAGCATGAGACATGCCATTGAAAGTCTTCATCGATGATGAAAACAACAGCAAATGAAAATACGTAAAATGCGACGTCACACGCACAAAACAAGACACGGTATGAAGATATCTTCGTTGGCAAATAAGACAGTAAAACGTGAAGTCTTACATAATGTACGGCTGGATCTAAAACAGCTTTGAAGCAAGGTTACACAGCGGGTCAGACTAGTTAAATACTTACTGGACTAAGGCTTGGATGAAAACAGTTTTCATGTGACCAGCTCTTAAACTTTTTGACGCATTACCGTTTGAGGAATTCACAACGCGACCAACTGTTGATTAACAAAAGCTATTGACTTTTGCTTCACCGCTGCGTATGGTCGTTGGCAGGCTACGTTGCGATCAGTAAAAGAAGGTCACTAAAATTGATAGTGTATCTCATAGCCGTTGATTGCGATAGGTGCGCAGCAGGCAAGACGTAAATGCAAGATAAGCGAAGCGCTACGTTGTATTTAACACTGCACACCTTGACGTAAACACTCATAATAATCTCTGCAGAGATCCTAACACTGGGCGGAAGAACATTGGAGGTACCTGCTGGCTCTACAAATGATCACAGGCAAAAATTGAGCTGATGTAGGGCAAGTTAAAATAACAACGGGTTTATAGAGTAGCGAAAGGTCCGACGTCGTGTCTCTTAAACCGCCTTTCGACGCACATCGTGAACGCGGGACTGACCGGTTTCACTAATCGCAGTGAGCTCTTCGGGTTGTACATGTTGGGAGCGGGCACGTCCACTGCTGCAACACCAGTAGTCGTGTTAATACAGCAACATCTACTTTAATCCATGCAAGTAGAGTAACATCCGTTTTAATAATCGTTATGCAAGTTGATCCACATGTTGAAGTGACTAAGAATTTAGCCAAGGGGGCATCAAACTAAGAATTTAGCCAAGGGGGCATCAAATACACGCGCTCGCCCTTTCTCCCTGTCTCCAGATTTCGTCGCAAATTTTTGTTTTTTTTCTAAGTTCGTTAGAAAATGAGTAAACACTCAAGCTCCTTAACGTAAAGATATCTTGATGCAACCATTGTGANGTCAAAGATATGACAGGCTACAGTCGTGACGGAGACCGCTTTTCGTCTGTTGAATCAAAATGCATGTGCTCGACCGTGTGCTGAACTTATGCCCGGATGTGACGGGTGGAGCCGCGAAACGCTGAGCCGAGCTGCGTTAAGACTTCTCTGCCTCTTTTCCTGGGTCGTCTTAGAAAGATCTCCTAAGACGACATTAAATAACTGCCACGCAAACACCAGGTTACAGACGTTTGCTGCGAGCGTAACAGCAACAACTTGTAAAAGCTTTTCGTGTTTCTGTAAGGGAGTTCAGCAAGTATTTCGTGCTCTGTCGTTTCGTTCCATTTACCGCATATTGGTATCAATTAAAGAGCGTTATGTCTTAGTCACCTTCAAGAAGCAGCGACCCATGCGAATATTGCTGCTTATTGCACACAGTTTGATGTTTCCAAAAATATCTAACTTGCTTCCTTATACAGCAACCCACATTTTTTCCAAAAATAGCATACGTAGAGTAACATCTCATTTAGGCAGATTCTAGTTTGCTTTGTGTTCAAGAAAAAACGTGCATAGACCACAAACTTTACGAGATTTTTTCGGCATGTTCTTAGAGGCCTAAAGATCAAATAAAAAGTTGCCCAAAAACCGCCGCTTGCAGATTATTAAAATTTACATTTTGGCTGCTTTGCTTTAAAGTAAAAAATTAAATTACGTGAAGTTTTTTGAATCAATAAAAACAGAGTGTGGATGGCATCCTGAAGAAAACTCCAAAGACGACATTAATGGTTATGTGGCAACTACTTTCGTGTCAAACACGAAACTAGTTTCTTTGCGCAAGTAAACTGCAATTGATTCGCTTTGTGTGGGTCACTGCTGTGACTTAACTATTATTACCAACGTTTGTGTGGTAGTAACCAACCATGTGATGTTCATTAACAACCCCTAACAACTGATATATTGACCCAATGCTGAGCGCAGAAATCCTTTGCATCCAGCTATTAAAGGCCGTTAGAGTTAAAACCACCAAATCATCTTGATATAAAATGTTTCGCAACTACTTTTATTTTGCGTGTCATTTGTTGCATTTAGTGCTCATGAAGAAACCCAGGAGAAGAGGCACAGACTTCTTACTTCACGGTATTTCACAAGGGCCATGTTTGTGCTGACTAACCCAAGGTTCGCCAGCAATGATGGCGAACGGAGCAACATTCCACCCGAAAAACTCTTGCTGTTTAAATTGTACAAACATTAATTTTCTACTAAAACGCGAATGGTAAAATCCTTAGCACACCATGTCATCACGTATAGCCAGAACGATGTCTATGGAAAGAAATCCTTTCTCAGCAAAGAATCAAATAGTCAGAAATAATGATTTGTTTTTTCCACGGTTGTCTGAGAGAAAGGAGTGTATGAAATCATTTTATCTCCTTCAAGCACTACGCGAAAATAACAAAGATATATCTAACTGCAAGAAAGCAGCAATTGAAATAAATTCCAAGTAATTTGTATTGATTTCGCGACAAAACTCAGTGATCAAGAACACCAGGAAGCACCTGTGGTGACTACACTAGGAGCCAAAGTAGTTGCGCGAGTAAGAGGTTGAACCCAAGCATAACCTTTTTGCGCAGCGTCACAACCACGCAAGTAGTTCAAAAACCCGACAAAAATGCAAAGAGAATTGAAAAAATACAAAATCGAAACGCTTCGCAAGAAACGACCCGAATAAGAAAAAAAAGTAGCACTTACAGGATTTGGTCCAAACTCTATTCGGCAGTTTGCAGCCGATGGAATAAGATGGGGCCGTTGTCATGACTTGTCTAGTAGCCAGTTCTGGTATGTACAGGTTCGAACCTGGCAGTTCCTCTTTGTCTTTGGTAACAGGATACATGCTGCGTCGTACGCCTGGAATCCCAAAAGTTGCGTGAGATTTTCGCAAACCTGTTTTGGAATTGGCATGGATTGACAGAAAAAAACAGGGGGTCTCAACAAAAAGGTTTATACACAATTTTTACAACAGTTGGAAGTATTTTGAAAATGATTTTGCTTCCTGGCCGACTTAAAAAGATGCGCGAGTTGATTATTATCTCTGTGCTCCTAATCCACAACAGTCGATGAAATAACTTCTTTTCCAGCCACGTATCAAGTTTAACTGCTGTCAGACCCGTGGAGAAGTACGACTCTGTGGCGTTTCTTACTTGCTCCGCAAATGCTAAGCGCCGGTTGATCTGATCGAAAGCGTCAAAATGATTCACCAACAGCCTTATATTCAAAAATTCATTTCGATACAGCATCTCACACGGTGTGGTTAAGAATGCCGCAGAGACGGGTTCTTTTATACAGCTTGCTAACATTATTTCCACTTTACACATAACACCGAGATGGCTATAATCACCTATACCAGGGGTGGGCAAATAGCGGCCCGCCGGCCAAATGTGGCCCACCACAGCGTTGTCCGTGGCCCGCAGAATCATTCAGGAAGATTGTCAAATCTGAAATTTCCTCCAACTTCTCATAGTAAATATTAGTGCTGAGGCTATAAATCGAGACTTGCTTCTACTCCCATAAAAAAGTACAGCCCTCCGTCAAATGCGGCCTTCTCCAAGCGACCCACAAGCAAAAATAATTGCCCACCCCTGACCTATACCCACCACCTTCCACGAAGNAGACACAATTGTTCTACAGGTTGACACAATCCCACTATAAATGTTACAGAGCACATAAGGCTTTTCAAGTGTATGAAGCTGGATCCACCACCTACACTTACAGTTCTTTTCTCTTTGCGCAATCGTCTTACATTTTTAGATGAAATTTGTAACCGCGAGCATTATGGCAGTTTCTTATCGCTTCCAACCCATGCTTTATAGTTATGCACCCAGATAATAAGCAAAACGGAAGCAAATTTTACAGGGTTCCTCTCCTCTCACGCTGCAGTTGTAGCAAAACGCCGTCCACAGAGCAATGGCGTTTCTTTTCTTTTTCCTGTTGCAAGAGATATGGTCACTCAACTTAAAAATTCTTAACTTGTTTGACTGCTGCAAGGCTTGTTTTTTAATCGAGGGTTTCTCCACCACGGTTTTGGGCAATAGACCCCTCAAATCATAAGACAACGCAGTTTTGTCAGAAAACAACGCAATCAAGCTGAATTACGCCAAAAAGATTTCAACAAAGTGCCTCCATATCAAAATGCAATGTTAAATACACAAGCGAAATCAGTTGGATAAACATAATCACAGCGGACACAAGCCATAACAGCGAACTTAGCTGAGAAGCTGAAGGTTATCTTCTGCTTATTAACGGATTTAAACTTTTTCTGTTGTGATAACGGCTAATTTTATGCTGATGTTCTGCTAAGTTAGTGCAAGATGAGGGTGGTCTACGTGTGAAACGTTGGTTGAAGTTCGAATTTACATTCTGGTTCTCATCACAGATAGATATGTTGTGCAGTCTTGTTGCCCAAACGCTTTTGTTGACCATTTGGAGTCGCATAATCGGGAACGCGCAACAGGACAAAGGCGCGCTATTGTTACGATTAAATGCTAGTTGTCTAAATTGTTTGACAATAAAAGGTGAAAGATGAAATCACCTTCAAAGCTTGTACTGTCACAATCACGCTACGGAGTCCCGATAGCGATAATGATTGTAGCATTAAGACGATGTGCCTGCAAAAAAGCAGGAGAGCGAGGAGCCAAGTGACGGAAGGATTTCTTTGAAGAGCAGTGATATTTGCAACTACGTGATGACTGTTTAGGGAAAGGAAATCTCCCAACGGCTCCCTTATATTTCCTTTTAGCTTCCAGTTTATGTTACGAAGTATAATTTTCACCAATACCGGTACCGAAATCACAAGGCTTAGGGTATGAAATCGACAATATCTGCATATGACACCATTGCAGATTTACATGACAATTGTGCGATTCCCAGCTAGCTTTGGGAGCTGCTGTCCATCTACTTTACTGTTTTTAGATGCATTTTTTATCTTTGTATTATGAGATAAATTTGTCTTTAACGAAAGCGGGGTCAAACATTCCTGCACGATAAAATAACAATAATATTTAATACTGCAACCTCTGGGGACAAGTGATTAATGAGCAGCAAGCAGTGAAACAAAGACCATATGGCGCGAATTTCGCGACAAGGCGGCATCTGCAAACTATGTAAAGGATGGTTTTCGCTCGAATCGCATCAACGACAAAACGCATATACACATTCGCGGAGAAGACAGTAGGCTACGCAGTAAAAATTTCAGAAACACTGGAAACTAATCACCCAGAGCAGCGCGATTTGTTCGCGACAGGTAGCAATATACTGTAGTCGCTTGTCTGCCCCAGACGGTGATTTCCTCGTTTTTACTCCCTTGATCTTGTTAGAGAATATGAGACCAGAAAAAGCGATGAGACCATAAAAGGGAAACAACAAACATGCAAGAACTCGTTACGCTGCCAATAGCTAGCCCAGCAGACCAATTCAAAACTACAGCAGTACGAGCGCACCCACCCCACCTCTAATACAAAAAGAAAGCTTCCAGAGAAGTGTACCTATGCTATGGCTTGGAAATCCGTGATTCAAGTTGGTTTGCTTGGGTCCGAGCAGAGACCTGTGCTGATAATGCGAGGGCGTCGGCCAATGCCGCTCGTATTCCGTTTTGTGCAGGAATGGACTATCACATCGAATCCATAACTTCGACCATGCCCTTTGCCCGCTGCCATCTGTCGTCAACAAAAAATCCGTATTGTGTGAAAGCGTTGCAATCACGAATCCCACACATTCATCGAATGCTTGCGAATTTGACAGCAGTCATAGTGGCAACGTTGTAGTTGAATCAGAAGCACTTATTCCGCCAGAAAAACTTTACATGTAGATTTTTTGTCAAAATGAGAACCCGAAGCATTCGAATAAAAAAATTTCATAAAATTTCACTCATTGTGAGTTACACTGTACTTTTATACATTTCAGGCATTCCATCCAGAAATAATGCGAAGGATCTTTTACAGAAAACTCAAAAGTATAGTGATATGACAAAATAGTGATTAAGAAGCAGCACTAGTTTACATTATATTAAAAAGATCCGTGTATAAAACCAAAGTCTTTTAGCGCTTAGTATTTTGCATATGTATTTTTGGACAAAGTTTTTTTCACATAAAACTTTAAAAACGTGTTTTACACAACGTTTTACAGAAGCAATGTTAAATACTCAAGAAAATACCAAGCAGCTGCGGCAATGCAACGACAAACGCCCTCCAACCGTGGCAGCCGCACTGGTGTATGAACATAGATTTCACACAAGTATAGCGTTTTTGAAGGTTTGTGAATTTAGAAAGATCTTGAAGTTTTTGATTAATTTGAGGTTTAGATAAGCACATGCCAGAAATTAATGAATGTTTTAGTCTTTTTCCACAGTTTCCATACACATTTGAGCAAAATTTCACTGCCAACCCCCAAAACATTTCACTTCCACGGGGTTGTTTCGCCGAAAGTCTGGTTCTGATTTTAGGGGAGGGGTCCACATCGCGCCGGAGCGGCTTTGAAGTGTTGAACAATCAAGCATTTGGACGCTCTCTAACCTTTTTCTGTTTCCTTCCTTCCAAACGAAAACGCAGGGGCGTTTGTTTCGTACAGAGGTTTGTTTCGTGGCGAGTAGGTGGTGGGACTGGGACCAGACATGTCGATGCGGAGAGGTGGACGACTCTCCATCGCTTCGTGCCAGGCTGAAAGAATTAGTATCTGGTCGCACACAGCACGGGCAAAACACCAACGCACTGAAAGTTTTATGGGCAGAGATAGCGCCAACTCAGTCAATAATCGGGCTGGACAACAGTGACAACTGGCGTTAACTGCTTTCGAGTCTTTGTCGGGCGCTGCAGACATCAAGGAAGAGGTTGATCACGACTGGAACCTGTTGTCACATTTCGCGAGCAATTTTGATGACGTAGCATGATGAAAATCTTTTGATTTTTACATTCGTACTTTTGGTGCAAGAAGGATTGATTTAATTTAATAATAGTGAGAAGTCTCATATGATCACGTTACCACGCTAAAGAGACGCTTTTCGGAATTCAAAAAAGGTGAACCAAGGAAACTCGTTAACAGTTGACAACTTGACTCCGTGCTTATCAGACTCGGAAGCCATGTGTTTTATACCCAATAAGATTCAAAACTCGTTGCGCTGTTCGAGTTGAACCCAATCCATGTTCAGGCTTTTCAGGTTAGATCCGAATTAGTGGGCCATTTCAGTAATGGGTAGACATCACACCGAATGCACCAATGATATTGGGCTGCCCCTCTTATGTCTGTTTACTGCAACAAGTTTATCTTTTCAGCCAGCGACTCACGTTTGGATGATAATTAGAACGAGTTCCACCAGACTTTTAGATGCTTGTTTGTTGTTATTAGAAGACGCAACTGTTAAATATTAACAATTTGGGGGTTCGAAAAAGAAACCGTAAGGAGTTTGTTCACTTCGAAACACCTTTTGAATACAAAGAGAGGCACAATCGCGACAAACACCATTTATAGATCTTCGAAGAACGTTTTTTTGCTCGCCACATCCGATAAAGAAAGTAAGAACGTTATTAGCTAAACCTTGATATGAACCGCAGCAGCATAATTTTCCAGTTTATCCAATCGGTGACAATTCATATCTTCATGTCATAATAGATGCTATCATCTCACAAAAACGTGTTAGCAGGAGTACAGAGCAATCATCGAATATAACTTCCATGGCGTTTAAAAAAATAAAGGAGTAAAGCTTCATGTGAGACGTGAATACGAAAGGACAGGGGCAATTGCAAACAGACTTACTTATTCTTTTTCCAGGTGTTCGCACAGCTTCGTCGCTGTATAGTGAGCTTGGTCGCCTCCTAAACAAAATCACAAGTCGCATTCAAAGTGGTAACCGCGGCAAAACAGAAGCAAAAATACAAAATTCTGGCAGTAAGACTACAAAAAGACTACGCAGTCGTATCAATCAGCAAGTTGCTTTGATACGAAATCGATTCCACGTAATTCACGCATCCTCAGTTGCATAAAATACGTGGAGTTAAAACATTATAACATAATTGCAAACAAACTTTATAGAACGGCTATAAATGGCGGCATTGCTGGTGAGTTTCAAAATACAAAAAAAATTAACAAGATCTTGACTCACTTGAAAAGGAAAGCTAAACTCAAGTATTACAAAATCCAGCTGTTTGAGAACTCCAATACCCCAAGAACAACTTGGAAAACGATCAATAAAGTAATTGGTAAAAAACTCTGTTGACAAATCCATATCAGTTATTCCAAAAACTGTTCCTGATGCTTCTTCCCTTACACCCAACCAATGTGTTGCCCAAGTTTTATATCAATTTTTTACATCAGTTGGTTTATCACTTGCCTCCCACTGCAGTTGATTCTTATTCACCTAATTCTCCACAAACCTGTTCTTCCAATGTTCATGACTACAACTTGTTCAGACGAAATACTGAAGCTTATCAATTCACTCGATGACAAAGAGTCTACCGACCCTTATGATATTCCTTTCATATTAGTGAAACTGAGTAAAAATATCATATGTACTTACTTAGCAGATATATTTAATCACTGCGTTCAAAACGGAGTCTTTCCTGATAAATTTAAACTTGCGAAGGTTATTCCAGTTTTAAGTCTGGTCCAGTTTTTAAGATATCGCTTCCAATTATAGATCAATATCAATTTTATCACACTTTTCCAAAATATTTGAAAAACTGATACATACAAACTTGGTCAGCTTCCTAGATACAGTACTAACAACATAATTACAAACCAACAATGTGGCTTTCGTTCTGGGCTTTTCACATTTCTGGTTTCAAACCAACTTCATAACTATATATTACATCTAAATTTCTATGGACAATACACATGTGGCATTTTTCTTGATTTCAAAAAAGCATTTGATACTGTAAATCATAAAATATTACTAGACAAAATCAACCATTATGGAATTCGTGCTGTGGCTTCAGACTTTTTACATCATATTTACAGAATTAATCTGACAAAGATGCAAATCACTTGTAGTGTGTCGCAAGATTCGATTCTTGGTCCTGCGCTATTTTTGTTGTATATTAATGATCTCCTCCAGTCTTCCAATTTTTTTTGTAATTTTTTTGCTGATGATACAGCATTACTTGTTTCTGATAACGATCCTACTAATTTGGAGAAAAAAAACTAATATCGAATTAAACAGAGTATTCAGTTGGTTGCAAAAGAATAAACTTACATAAAATCGGTATAAAACAAAAACTGTTTTATTCAACAATCCTAACCCACCCAAACTCTCAACATAAATTACAACAATGTTCCATTAGAGCAAGTTAGCCCTACTAAATACTCAGGCACCATAATCGATTCCAATCTAACACGGAAAGAACAGGTTGCTTCAGTTGAAAAGAAAGCAGCTCAACGATGCCACGCCCTCTGCAAGCTTCAGCCGACTTCTGATAACAATATATTACGAAAAGTCTACTAGGATATTTATGTTCTGTTTTTCCTCATCACCGCTATGCAATCTTGACCTGGTATAAAGTCTCTGCAACGTATTTGACTCATCTGAAGGCACTTCATCACCGTTCGATACGCTGTATGTGTAAAAATATCCAAAGCTGCTCACATCTCCATGCTAGATTTATATCACTCATGTAGAATACTTCAAATTAATCAAATATATGAATATGAAATAGAAAAATTTATGTACAAAATAGTCCACAATTGCTTTACAGGTTTCATCTCCTGCTGTTATTCTCATATTCGCGAAAGGCATGATTATCCTACTAGAATAGCTACTAATAACAATCTCACTACAGCTTCATCTAAAAAATCTCTAACACGAAGATCTACACAATACACAGGTCCAAGACTCTGAAACAGCAGTTTTCAAAATGGGGCTCGCAACCCGCGTGGGGGTCGTTTGCCTTTTTCCTAGGTGTCGCGAGAGCTTCTGATAAAATAGTCATAATTTCTTCTATACTTTATATTTCATATATGGAACCACTTTTAGTTGTAACCAAAATAATAGGATCACATGGCAAAAATGATAGCCTATTTTTCATTCAAAATTGTTTTAAGTGTGATTATGACCATCACAAAGTTTTGAGTGCGATGATGACCATTACAGTACTGTTGCGTTTGGCAACGCACGAATAACTTCGTGACGTAAGAGTGTGTTGTGTTTGTAAATTAGATATCTGAATGCGATAGCTAACTTGGGAGTTATTCTAGTTCTCAATGAGTTGTTCTGTGAAGTGATTTGCATACGGCACGGGTCTCTCTCACTAATTCTGCCATATGTATGAATTTAATAAATGAGTCTTTGTGCCACATAGTGATATCGTAAGTTATTTTTTAGTCATTGTGATTTTCTATTGTGCAAACACAATTGCATTATATATGCCTGATTGGAAATTTTCAGAAGGGGGTCGTTAAGCTAAATTGGGTTGCAAAATGGGTCGCTTCATGAAAAGGTTGAAGACCACTGCTCTGGAAGAATACTCCTAAAGATTTCAGAAGTAAATCATTCCTAGTCTTTTGCCCAACATACAAAAAATCATTGCTGGATCAAGTCATGCTGCAATACCTGTTTTTTTCGCTGAGACATTTCGGTCATTTTTGGCTGCAATATTTAGGTCAGCAGGCTTTTTTTAAGGAAAACATTAGGCACCCGGTATGGAGCTGTAGGGACCCGATTTATCTGAAGGGCCCGATTTTCTCTGATTCTACAGACCCGATGATAATTTCCTCTGATTCTAGGGACCCTATTTGCAATTCTAGGGACCCGAGTCGGGTCCCTGAAACACCTTTAAAAAGCCTGGGTCACTGAAACATTTCAGTCATGTGTCTCATAGTTGTATCAAAACTCGCTGTAACAGTGTTCATTAGCCTATACTTTCAGACATTCTGACCGAAATGACTTAATTTTTTTCGGTCATTTTATAAATATTTCGTCTATGACCAAAAAAACAGTGTAATATATGTCTTTTCAATGTCATATCGTCCGAGAAACACTTCTTTTAATTTTTGCTTCTGTGCTCCAATTCTGTTTAGTGCTAACAATTTAACACGAGGCATAGTTTTTTTCCTAACTTCCCATGACCTATGTGTACCTCTTAGGACTCTACTGCCGTACTTCTTATTTCATTTTTTTAACAATAGGTTATGGAGTGATAATGCTGTTATTTTGTCTGTGTGCATTTAGTGTTAATAGTGTCGTCACTGATGCGACGATGCTTATGTGACTGAATTAAGATGTACTAGTGGAGGTCCACAGCAATATGATGACGCTCTGTTATACTACGATGTGACGTTAACTGCGACGTTGCATCAACGCAGTGCTCACTGTTTATTTGTATTTGTTATTTACAAGATTTATTTATATACGTGTCCGGTTTGTTCATTTGCTTTTTGATTTTACTAGCTGACGCAGTTGATTTTTCACTGACCTAATCCCTAACAATATGGACGTGCTCCATTTGTCCCATATTTATGTCCTGTTTTCAGGGCCGCGGCTCGGTGGTTGCGACCACTGCTCTACAGCTTCGGCAAGCGCAACTAAAAAATGTAGTCCACAAGATAAACACTTGCTGCAAACATGACCGCGGTATCTCAATCCGGGCAGCTCTCTGAATACTGCAGTTCAGATAAGAATGTTTTTTATGAGAACCTTTCATTCGAGAAGCGCAAACTAACGAACACGTTTTTACATTCACTCGGACAGTCGACCTTGTTCATCAGTGAAAAAAGTTTCCTCGCTTTACGCACAATCAGGGGCGTCACGAGGGCACAATTACCCGGGCGCCGAATGACTATGGAGGAGTACATTTGCTTCCGAAAGACTTCAGGATCGAGCACGGGGGTAATGGCCTATCCATGGGGGACCCTTAGTGAAACGTCCCGTTAGTTTTGCATGGCCACCACTTGTTTCACAAGACGCAAAAAAGATGCAAAAGTTCGTTACTTCTCAGGGAATTTTTGTTCGTTAACGTTTAGTTTCCACCTGAACTCCTGTCTGGGCACGCAACTACTGACTTTATGCGCAATGACACTTCGCCAAAGCGCAGTACCTGGCAGATACGGTGGCCATTCTCATCAATCTATGTTGTGTGCCAGGGTCAAGCTGCCGGATGTTTGCACCAGATCTCCAACGCTTGTAATTGGGATCAGTCCGAAGCGACGGTGTCTTGGTCTTGCGGTAGGTGATCTTGGCAAAATGAATCGGCTATTAGCGAGACGCACCGCGAATAAGCCAAATGGCTTATAGCAGAAGCAAATTAAAATGTCCTTTTCAGTCAAGGCAAATGCAATGTTCGAGATACAACATTTGGCATAATTCAGCTAAAGAAGCGCATCTCAATGAAGTCACTCTACTTCCTGGCACAATTATATTTAAACTCAGCTACTGTCACCAGTAACCAGGATTATTATCAGCAAACATTTTCCGCAACGGTCACTAGATAGTTTTTTTCTGTCAAAGGAATGTGACTTGTGTTTAAATTATTACTGTATGTGGAGCTATCACGTATTTTACCAATGATGGCTGTGGAGGAATGCAGTTTTCTTCATTGAAAAGTCTGTCTTGCACAGGTATTGCTTGTGTTTTAGGAAAGGAAGTTTCGTGCTTGAGATCAATACCTGACATCCAAAAAAGTAATTAAGTACAGTAATAAGTCATTTTACAAATCAGTATATTTAACTTCGTAAGAAATTCTGCAATTGCCCAATTAATTGCAGCAAATATATAGAATTTTTTGAGATATACCAAAACGGAACACAGTAACAAACAACAGTTATTGGTTTTTAATCCATAAAACTCTTACTTCATGCTGCTACAAATAGTAAAACAAAAAGAAAAATAGTGCAGTCAGATTTATTGATTCTCATTTGGCGAGTGTGGTGCATCAGACATGCAACCATCAAAGTCAAAGCAAAATTGAATATGACTAACACAAAAGTCCATACTGTACAACAGTGAGAATTCAAAGTAATCTTTAAAATCTATTATAAATAGGATATGAAATTCAACGTTCTTTAAAATAAAATCATCACTAGGCATTTGTATCAAAGACACGTAAAAAGCCCAAGAGAAGAGCAACTGGGAATTATCCAAAGTTTTGTGATGGTTGAGGGGGCATGACTTTTTATAATGGTCATGACGCCATGTTATTCACAAAGTAGATGTGCAACCTTTATAAAATGTTTATTTGATAATCATACATTGGATTGTCAAAGATTTATCCATAGGTTGATTTTTTCTGATATAAAATGATTTTTTCATTCATCTTTAATCTGTTATGATGTGAAGTGATTCAACATAATGTGACGTACATGAGTATTTTTTTCATAATTTTAGCTTGACATAGCTTTGTAATCCCCATAATTTCTTTACAGTTTTATTTGATAAAATATACTGTCATAATTTCTATACCAACCTTATTTCATTATAGACCAGTGGTTTTCAATCTTTTTCATGCAGCAACCCATTTAACCTAATGACCCCTTTCTGAAAATTTCCAGTCAGGCATATGAAATAAAGTTGTGTTTGCAGTTGCACACTAGAACATCACAATGACTAAAAAATAATGTACACTATCACTATGTTGAACAAAGACTCATTTATTAATTGATGCATATGGCAGCATCAGTGAGAGAGACCCATGCCATATACAAAAAAATCACTCCACAGCACCACTCACTGAAAACTAGTAGAATAACTCCCAAGTTAGCTACAGCAATTAGATGTCTAATTTACAAACACGGCACATTCTTATGTCACAAAGTTATTCGTGTGTTGCCAAATGTAACAGTATATACTGTAATGGTCATAATCACACTTAAAACAAATTTGAATGAAAAAGTAGGCTTTCGTTTTTGCCAGGTGAATTTTATTTTGGCTATGACAAAATGTGATTCCATATACGAAATATAAAATGTATAAGTAATTATGAATATTTTTATCAGAAGCTCTCGCAACCCCTAGAAAAATGACAAATGAACCCCACAGGAATCGCAATCCCCAGGTTGAAAAACATTGTTAAAGACAGTAAGTCAAACCAGTAGCTAAACTCAGTTGCAGCTCTTTGCTTAGCATAAGAATTCCAGTGTTGTTACCTCTCAGGGTTTCAAAAATCAAGCAGTCTAATCCAACGATTAAACCAGCAATTTTCGATGTTTATCTACACTTGGTATTGAAAAAACTTAACATGTTACACAGATCAGAAATGCATTAAGTATTATGATAATTCATAAAAGTTGTGTTCAGCTGCAGTATGCTAACCTATACAAATGAAAGCAAAGTTGTTATTTCAGCAAAATCATCTGCCATAAATCACAACTCACATACTCATAAGACACTCCAAACAAAAGGTAAGTTAGTTGAAAATATCACTCTTACATAGCTTGGGTTAAGTGTTTCTGTGATATATTTGATTTAGTGTTCATTACATTTCAGCCCATGAACTGTTTTATGTCTAAGGTTTTAAATCACAAGTTCGAAAGATGTAGTCATCATGCATCTCTAGTACTTCATCTTATAAAACACCTACGAAGTTGTTGTCTGCACTCATTCCAAAATTCTAAGAGAAACTAGGATTAGATTTGTCATGTTTACTATAGTAGCAGTTCATACAAAAGTAAGTTGATTCCATGGTGTTGAAAATAAAGTTGAATCACTCACAAAAAACAGTTTTTTTAAGTTTTTGTTCAGCTCATAAATAATCAAAAATTAGCTGAACAAAAACTTAGAAAAATTCTAAAATACTAACTTTTTGTAATATTTTTACTCTTTTTTTGCTTTTGCTCTAGACCAGGGGTGACAAATCTATTTGCTATCACTGGCCACTTTGTTGGTTACCGCTGAGTAAGCAGGCCACACAACTTTTTAGTCATACTATGAAACCTGTTAAAAATGAAAAAAATTGTTCATCAACAGAAACAAACAACAAACGAAAGCAACAAAAACCCATGCTTTGCAGGCCGCACGAAATTCTTTTGCGGGCCACATGTTCATCACCACTGCTCTAGACAGAGTTTTTATTGCACTGCTGTGCTGATTCATAACCTTTGGGACTTTGCACAAAAATGTTCTGACAGAATAGAATGCACTGCTATGAAAGACAATCCAACTTAAGCTCACTAGACAAAAATGAAAAATGCCTTATGAAGAGATCAATTCTCTATTTTCAATAACTGTAGATATGAAACAGGTTTTAGATTTTATTATCATAGAAGCATGAGCAAGTTTAGATTGTTTGTATATATAGTATTTGATCTTTTCATAAGGCATTTTAAAGAAGAACAGCGCAGATAGATCAACAAAGAACAGCGCAGATAGAACAAAGAACAGCGCAGATAGATCAACAGAGTAGGAGATGAAAAGCAAATTATTGATAAAAATGCCAATAGATATTTCATCTTTTGTTAAAAATGTTTAACTAGCTTAACCAAGTAAATCAGTCACAGTTTATTGACGGGGAAACTAGTTTCTATTTGAATAAGGACTGATGATGGAAAACGCGAAACTAGTTTCCCCGTCAATAAACTGTGACTGATTTACTTGCTGCCATCT
>JGI24021J15306_10004747_pt1 | contig 15910 bp, 12 predicted proteins | sample Ectturendosymbi1_FD_15306 | JGI IMG/M metagenome (IMG submission 15306) | reverse complement strand
CAAATACTTAGGAATTACATTCCAGAGAAACGGCACTTACGCAGTACACATACAAAAAGTAGCAGCTAAATGCCGGGCTCGCCTGAATGTCATTCGTCTGTTAAAAGGCACTTCTTGGTGTGCAGGTAAACGACCACTGCTCACAATATACAGGTCGTTAGTTAGATCCATGATAGAGTGCGGCATGGAAGCTAATTTTTTTCTTCTTCCAATATGTTAAAACCCTTAGTTAAAATACAAAATGATGCACTGCGTTTGTGCATTGGAGCCATGCCTAGCACTTGAGTAGTGTGTCTGCAGCACGCATGCAATGAAATGCCATTATTTATCAGACACAAGCTGCTATGCTTAAAATACAAAGCCCACCTATTGACATTCAGTGATCATCCCTGCATGTCACTAATCGAAGACTGCTGGCAAGAAAGATTCCCGGATACCTCCGATTACTGTTCCTTCAATATGTTCACTAAGACCGAGTTGACTCACCTCAATCTCACTGTAGAAACACTGCAAATCTCAAATATTCCTACGTGGTTATTGAGAATTCCTACTGTCGATCTCACGCTCCTACATTTTGTTCATCAAACTCGATCTGTCTTCATTGCACCTGTTTTTGTATCGCATTTACACGACATGTATGATCAGTTTGTCAAAATTTACACAGATGGCTCAAAAACACTTACCAAAGCAGGTTGCGGCATTTACGTAGCAGATAAACCTCAAGTATTCAATTGCAATTAACCACTTTTCAAATTCCTTCACATCAGAACTTTTTGCCTGTCTTCAAGCGTTGTACTTAATCTACTCGTTGAAAATAGTCAGAGCTGTCATTGTTACGGACAGTCTCAGCTCACTGCAATCCATCACAAATTGGAAATGGAAAAAACATAGTTTCACAAATAAAATTGTCCTTCTCTTTTCAACCCTTTCGGTCACAGGTTACGACATCAAGTTCCATTGGGTACCTGCTCATCAAAATATTTCAGGAAACGAATTGGCAGACCAGTTGGCAAAACTCTCTACAGCAGAACCTTCAGCTCAAACACTCCATGACGCTCTCTACAAACATGTAAAAACTCGGTTGAATTTGTCCGATATCCTTCCCGTCATTTTCGAACATTGTTTCAAAATGTGGGAAAATCACTATAGAACTGACACGAAGGGCAATGCCTACAAAGCCATTTTCCCACCCTATCGAAGCCTTCTCTGGTAAACAAAACTCAACACTCCACTATTTTTCGATTAAGTACAGGACACTGCCAGCTCAACCATCATCTTTTCCGTATCGGACTACATGCTGACGGGCTGTGCGATAACTGCGCAGTCCCAGAAACTGTGGACCATTTCCTCAGAACTTGCTCCAAGTATCGTGAGGCACGACAACGGTTCAAGCAGGCCATCGATGACCCGGGAATCAACTTTGAAACAACACAAATCCTCCAAATCGCACATGCCGCGAAAAGTGTCAAAGCTTTCGTCAAAGAAGCGAGAAAACACATTTAGACAAGTATTAGAAGTGACCTGGCACTACAAGACCTTGTTGTCAGAAAGTGCCATTAACCCCCCCCCTAATAATTATAATAAAGCAGTTGAAGTGATCGTGGCGTCTTGTTTCGTGTTGCAAACGTTAAATGTTGCGGCCAGCTTGGTTGTGGCAAGTTGGTATTTGACCGACTCTTTTCGACAATATGTGTATAACAATACAATCTGTAAAACGTAGTGCGATATGATCTGTAGAATTCAGATGGTGTTAAATGTGTCAGTTGAGTGAGCGTGCTGCGTAAGTACTGACTGGGCGCGAGTGCGCAGTTGCTAGAGTGAACTTGCTGTCTGCTATCCTTTCTTTGGGAGCGAGTGCGCAGTTGCTGGAGTGAGCTTCTCAGTGATCGTTTCCTCTGGCGCGAGTGCGCAGTTGCTGGAGTGAGCTAATTGTCAGTGAACACTGATTTCGGCGCGAGTGCGCAGTAGTTCGTTGAGCATTGTTTTCTTTTGTTATGAAATTAATCGCGTTAAATCTTTTTTGCATGTTGTCTTACTTGTAACAATCACTGATAACAATGGAAAATATAATTGGGCTCAAGATACTCCCCTGAGGAATTTCTTTGCAGGGTGTATGATCATCAATAGATTGGAGCCAATGCGAACCTGAAAACTGCCATTTGTGGAAAATGGCCGGATGAAAGTAAACAATTTACCATTTATGCCCAGTTCTAACAAGTTGAGTACATGGCGTCAGTACAGACCATATCATCGCACTTTTTCCGTATCGATGACCACTGCAAGAACATGCTTGTTTGAGTAAGATGTAAGGACTGACGATGCGTAGTGTTATGTGAAATCATATCCCCACTACGATTTTGTGATGGATTCCTTGCTTGTTTTACCTATGGAGTGAAGTTACTTGAATACAGATATGTGCAAGTTTGAATCATCGCAAAAAGATGAAAGCAGAGCCCAGTCGGATGATTCTTCTAAAGCAGCAATGTCCAAACCAAATGGCTTACTGGGCCAAAAATCATGTCGCTATCTTAACCAGGGCCGCACATTTAATGACATTAATGAGGGCCGCATATTGAATGACTTACTTATATCTTTTAGTTAAGCTAACTGCAGTGGTAACAGACATGATAAAGTGGCACTGAGGACCACCTGCATCAAAAATGTCAAATTCAAGGTTATCAAAATAAGGACAGGTTGTCAGTATGTAGCATGCTTTTACTACAGCGAAAACCTAAACTGGGCCGCACAAAACCTTCGACTGGGTCACACACGGCCCGAGGGCCGCGGGTTGGACATAGCTGCTCTAAAGCTTACAGAAAATCTAGAGTTTTTAATAGTCATGCTTATTTGCCGAGGATTTGTTAACAATGTCGTGAAGACGTTTGATGATCTGTCGTTGGCCTGCGAAAACCTGATTCGGTTTTTATACTATTTTGCAGGCATTGCTGGTTAGTGATATAGATCTGTACGAAGATGGCATTTGACGGTGTGATTTGTTTGTGAACTGGAATTATAGTGGATTGCAGCCATGACTGCGGTAATAAGCCAGAGGCTAATGGGTTATTATACAAGAATCACGGAATGTGAATCAAATGGCCCGATAAAAGTTTAAACAGAGCCCTGAAAGCAGTATTTGTGGTATATCGATTTCTTGTCTTTAGTTCGTAAGATCAGAAAATAATTTATACGTGTAGCACGTGTTCGCGTACCATGAGTAGATTTGTGAAATTCTTGTGCTAAGTTCGGCAGATGGGCAGGTGGAAGGTCCATGTAAGTGCTTATGGATTGAATGTGGATTCCTAGCGTGTTTGCTTTGTGTCATTATTGGCCACAATGCCACTGTTCTCTAGCTGTTGCATGTGAGCATACGTGAGTGATCCAGAAAATTTCTTAATAGATTTCCAAAATGTTTAAAGCTTTGTGTTGCCACTTTTTTAATATTTAGCTTCCAGTAATCAGACTTGGACAACTAGAATTTTTTTAGCTTTTCTAAATTAGATTAGAATTAAAATTAGAGCTAACGAGCTGACTCAGCTTTCACGAATAAGATTAGAATTGAAATTAGCGGAATTTGGAAAACCATAAATTAAACTAAAATTAGAATTAGAATTACATTTACACAAATCAAAGCGACTTTAATCCAAGTTGAAACGTGGATTCATTCTCCTTCGTGGATAAAGACTCGTTCTGACGGAGCCGATGTTGCTTTCATACCCAGGGGTTCTCGAGTAGCAGCCTTCAGATAAGGGAAACGATGTTCGCTCACGAATCTCCAAACATTTTTGCCTGAGGGCCACATAAGCTTTACAAGTGCTGGACATCTTACGTAATGTGATTGTTTTGGGATACGTTACATTCTACCAAATCAACAAGTTTTTCGTAAATTTTTTTTCATTATTGACAAACGTCTTCGCGGGCCGTGGTTTGGAGACCTCTGCCCCAAAACATCACAGCGGACTGACTGTCGCAAGTAACTGGTGACCAGTGTTGCCACTGGTGTCAGTCTCGTCAACATCAGATTGTTGCCTTTTTTAACATCAGGTAGCACCAGCTTTTTACATTACAGTTTAATGTAAGCTAAATGCTTCCAGGAGTGTAGTGGGGCGGGAACGCGCGGGAACAGCGTTCCCACACCTGTTTCATGTTTTACTTTAAAATGAGTTCGAAGCTGTTTTAAAATGGCTAGTTTTTTTGGGTGCGTTCCCACACCCTTTTTGTTAGCACTGCATCCCTGAATCCTTCCATTACCAATACTTCATAAAGCGCGATAACCCACGTTAAATCCGAAACAGAGTGAAGTATCGTCATTAGAAATGGTAAAGTCGGCTATATACGTGTTATTCTCAACGCTATGAAGACAGATTTTTCAGTTTGGAACGATTACCAAACACACATGAGGGTGAGAAATTGGTGAAAGAAACTTAAAAATCATGAATCTAACTCATCTTCATCCTAAAAGAATACAAAAATCAAAAGTTAGGAAACAAAAACTACAGCTCAATCAACATCAGATTTGTTGCCAAAACATCAGATAGAAGAAATTTCTCTCAAAACATGGAAGTGGCAACACTGCTGATGACTATTTTGACTATGGAGTGGATAGGCAATGTGACGTAATAATAACCGCTGATAAGATCACATAGGTTGTACTGCAACTGTTAATGGGAAAATAAATTGATCGAGTTTTTACTGTTTTTGTTTTTAGAGTGATGGAATGTGTGCGCAGCACTTGTGACCATTTTGTTGCACTTTCCTTGCACGAGGGTGCATTCTCGTTTCACCTTTAAAGATACCGTTGGACAAATTAGCATATTTTGCAAAATCGGAAATTAGATTAGAACTAAAATTAAGAGCATTGAAGTTTTCAGTAAATTAGATTAAAATTAGAATCACCGTCAATTCGTCGAATAACTAGAATTATTTAGTTGTCCAAGTCTGCGGGTAATACTTTTCTGGCTTTTGGTCTGCATCTCTTGAAAATTATTACATCCAGTGGGCATCTAATTTGTCTCACGCGATTCAAGGCATGCATTTTATTTTTCAAGGTAACTTCGCAGTGGTTGTTCCACCAGGGAACGGTAATTTTATTGAAATGATTTTCCTGAGATGTCACTGAATATGCGACCTAAGCAGGTTAGCTTCGAAATGAGAATACATTGACTGACAGACAGACAATTAATGCAAATTGAAGGCAGCTGTTGTTCACAAGGTTTGATGAATTCAGGCCAATTGGCTTTTGAAAAATTTTATTTAGGCAAGAAAGTGTTCATCTTAGGTTGTACGTGGTTAAGATGGATACTGATGATGGAGTGGTCACTCAAGTTATTCGTGACGTCCATAGAACAATTATTAGCAATGCAATATGAGACTACACTGTATGTTCGACAAACCTGAATCGAGAGGAGAAAAATGAGTGGGAGTAGATGTAGTGAGCACGACGTGATTGTCACTTTAATAGAATGTTCCCAAGGTCTTCCCGTTTGTGTACGTAGAAGAGCTTCCCCTCTTCCGTCGTGGCTGTTAAAATCTCAGCACATAACTTTTCTATGTCTATGTCGTGCCATTTGGGCTAATGCTATTGCTCAAGGTAATTATTTGGTAAATTGTACGCTTAACTCCCATAATTTCTATAGCTGTTCTGTGTGGGTTTGGTCACCTGCGAGTCAGCTTTGGAAATTTTGATACAGATAAACAACATCGTGTAATTTGAAATGTATAGCTAATATTTACAGCGAAGATGGGGCTCCTGCATATAAAGCAGGTAATAACTGAAGAATGGATAAGAACTGTAAACTCAGGAAGTTGTGTAAATTGACCTTCAGTTCCATTGCAAAATACGATCTACCATTACGTTGCGAGTGTTCAAGATCTGCGTTAACCGGAATCGCAATTTACCTCCCACTGCGTCTGTAACAACTTACCATAGCTAGTGATCGGTTTTGCCCTTTTGCAAGCATACCCAGGTTTTACATTTGCGAGATATGCTAGAAACAACATCGCATTGCCTAATGTGAAATTCTGATTTTATGTAGAAATTGAACAATCCATGTAGCAGGGTTCATGGGTAGCCTGTCTAGCTTGCTTCGCTTTCGGTACAAAATTCTGCCCGAAAATCTTTTCTCCATTTGCACACAGCAAAGAAGGAAATGCCGCTTGAGAGGTCAAATCTAGTGTCAGATGTTGTTGTACTTTTAAATTTGTAAGTTATGTTGGTATTGCGAACACTCTTTAGTCGCTGCTTTTACAATCGCGACTTTCTAACTGTGTTTACCTTTACACAGGGCCGGTCTTGAGCCGATGCAATCGATGCAGCTACATTGGGGCTCGCGCCTCTGGGGAACCGCATCATGATGGCTGGGCAGGTTGTTCACTTTTTCCAGATAGCGTATTTACTCGATTGTAAGCCGCACGAAATGGTGTCCGAAAATTAATATAAGCCACCCTTGATTGCAAACTGCACTTCACCATAGGTTACCTAAGCCTCTGAGATACTTTCGTGAATACTGTATAACATGCTTCGTGTTTGATTAGCAACCCTGGTAATGATGATTCACCACTACAACTGCTTTCTGTTCATCATAATCCCTCCTGTGACGGATGTGTACATGATGCTAAGAGAGGAAAGAAAGACAAAATGTAGCCAAGGAAAGACTGGCCGTCGTCTAGACATTAAAAAAATTAAAATGCTGTAACTAGATGGTGGGTGCAAGCAAACGGTTCGCGCGCCGTGCTGCCACTGACTCGCCTTCGCCACCAGTGCAGCATTCACTGTGAAAGCAGCCGCGTGGCTCAGACGCAAGCAAGTGGAGTTGTGCACCCCACAGACCACTCGTGACACTACGAAAGGAGCACATAAATCCATTATAAACGAAACTGAGCTGAAGTATCCAGTCTATTCAATCGCAAGCCACATGTCATTGACCAGAAATTTAGCACCGAATACCACATGAACGCTAACAAATTTCAGTTACTTGACGAAAAATCTAGGTTGTTTTACGGACTGGCAAAAGATCGATGCGGACCGGTACCGGTTGTTTTACGGACCGGCAAAAGATCTATGCGGACCGGTACCGGTCCCACACCGGTCCGCATCTTTCAGCCCCACCTGGTGGGTGCTAACACCCCAAGTTAAGAAACCCTGCTCTAGAGAATTGTAGAAAGGTTTATAACTTCATTGTTAGCAAATCATCTTGTTTGAACGAACGATGAATTTCCTCTAATTATCGAACGTTATTAAACTTGCTCAGCTGCCATGCTATGGCGTTATATCCAGAGCCGTATCAGCCGCACTCGATGCCCCCCAATTGGGGGCCCACGCTGTCACAGGGGCCCGAAATTCAGTCCCGTCACCACTTAGCTCGACCCCCGAAATTGATATACGAAGCACTAGAAATCAGTGAAATTGGAGGACCCTTTGAAAGAAATGTGCTCATATATTACAGTTACTTTGGACCCCCTTGAAAGCAAGGTATTTACACATTACAGCTAGTGTTGGGGGCCCCTTTGAAAGCAAGGTATTCTGCACATTACAGTTGCTCTTGGGGGCCCCTTTGAAGGCAGAGTACTGAATTATGATGTGGTTCAGAAAATATTATATGAGCGGATAATACATTTTTCATCAAAAATTAGGAATATTTACGCGTGAGACACCTTGAGGGGGGCCCGAGGCAAGTGCCTCGCTTGCATTCCCTTAAACACACCACTGTATATAACCCTGCGAATGATCTTATATGAGAATATGAAACCGATTGAACACGTTGCGCTTCATCAGATATGCGTACTTTCTCACCTGATGTGTGCATGTAAACACTGCAATGTAAAGTTATCTTTATATTATTGAACACATTGAAGTTGCTGATGAATTTATCACTTCAAAAAACACAGATTTAACGCGTTTTTTCATAAACCTGGACACCCACGTCGACTAAAAAAACAGACCTGGTGGAAAAAACCTTCAGTGGGAGCCCTGGTCACATGCGGCACAACGCCCACTACTGTAACTCAGGGTTGCCAGATGGTGCCAAATTTGGCAAATATTGCCAAAATCACTGTTTTCCAAAAAATTTGCTAATTTTTTTGGCAATATTTGTAACGCCATTTGCCATTTTTGAAATACCAGTTGTGACTATTAATATTAACAAAACTTATCAAATAATACCAAAACTTTAGAAAGTACAGCTCATATATTGAGGTAATATGTCTGAATATGATTTACTGCTTGAGGAATTGCTGTAGGCTAATTGTTGTAGTGCTTCATTTAATTGACAACCAATCACAACTGTGAAGTTATTTTAAAATTGTCCTGCGTTTCAGGTCTCGCTGTGCTTAGGTTTGTGTGCATTTAAAGTAATGATCCTGTAAATAACGATCAAAACTGAAATATATTGCTTCCGGTTTTCAACTAGGCCTGAAATATCACTTTAAGTTTTCAACTATGAATCATAAGGAATCATTTTGCAGCCAAAAATCAGAGTCTATAATCTAAAATTAAACCGAGGATATATTTCGCCTACTGTGTACGCATTTTGATTCCCAAGAAACAGACCTTTTCTTAATTATCAAACTTAAAAATTTAAAAGTATGGAAAAAATACGAATTGCAAAAGCTATGAAATCAAAATTGCCAAAAAATTGCCATTGAAAAATCAATATTGCCAAAAATATTGCCATTTTCAAAATTTTTTTGCCAAAAATTTGCCCCAAGTTAGACAAACACTTGCCATATTTTCTGTCAAGCATCTGGCAACCCTGCTGTAACTTGACGTGAACATTTTGAAGATTTATTGCCGTGTTATTATTACGCAATAAAACAACCCCTAGAAAGTTTCGCAACCTGCCTCTGCAGGCAAAGGATCGGACATGAGCGAACTGTGCAGTTGCGCTAAGTGTGTCGGAGGCCTCGCGGTCAAGACTGCCCTGATGGGCTTCGCGTCCATTTATGCGGCCCTGACTACAGGCCTATAGTTGTATACGTCCAGAAGTCAGACTTCCACTTGATCAACATGTTTTGTGTAGTGATTATTGTAAAAAAATTTACTATTGTCTAGTCCAGGTAGTCTTCGCTTAATTTGTACTGCAAAGCAGCAAGATACCTCTGGTGCTTACGACCAAAGTTACACATTTGCGAAGCCTGCTGTTCAGACAGCCAGATGGAGTTAATTGTGTAGTAGAAGAGTCTGTTTAGCAATCATTGCTAAGTTGTCCCAGAACAGAGTAGTGCAGTTAGTGGATGATGGATGTTAACCTTTGCGTCCACGTACACCTTAGTCTATATTTGTTAACATTTACAGGCGATTTGAAATACAAAATGTTATTAATCTAAACATGTGCCATTCACCCAGAGTTTAACAAATCCAGACATCAGCAATGTTTATGCATGCGTATTTCAGTCAGTAAAAAGCCCAGTGCGCACGCTTTGTAAGCATATTTCCCTAAGCTCACATGGCAAAGTTTATCAATTTGCACTAATGAAAGAAAACGTAGATTGCGGCGCACATGCTTTGACCGGACTCATGTTTGCTCCATCGGTAATACTGTTTTCATAACTGAACGGTAGGATTGATTCTGATTTCCTGCAAATACGTTTGCATTTCATTACGACATCTCTAAATAATCGCCGTCAATTAAATGAGAATGATTTACAACCCAATTTCTTTTGCTAAGCTCGTTCAAAAAATTTTAGGTGGAAACTACGAGCCTATTATGGGTATTTTCGAGAAAATATTTATAGTTAATTTGCACAATCTGCAAATGCTGTTCTTGTTGTGAATTAAATATAAATTTTCAGAATGTCTAGCCCCCTGCAGAAACATGAAGGCCACAGTGGAAGACTTTCTGGCGACGATTCTGCCCAGGTCCGCAGACCCGGGGGGGCCTTCGAGGGCAGTTGCCCCCAAGTCTTTTTTGCGGCTACCCATATTTTGTTGTGCTCAGAAAAAATTGTGTTAAAAGTGTTAAAAGCTATATGATAAAAGCAAAAATCTTTCCCCCCTAACAATGTATTTTGCCCCCCCCCACAAACCTTAAAACCTGACTACGGGTCTGATTCTGCCAAAATTGTGTCTGCAATTAGGATATTTTGTTTTGAAGGCCATTTGGCCTCGAGATGTACTATAACGTCAAACGTTTTTTATGAATCACCATTACGGGCCCCTGTAACCATTTTGGGGGGGCAGAGTTGGGCTGCTACGGCACTGGTTATATCTGTACTCCATCACGTCTCACTCTTTGTGGATAGAACTCGGTTGTTACTAGTGTCAGTTAAGACTGCAGAAAAACTACAATTATTGCAAACAAGGTGTATAGTGATCCAAATCACAATGAACAGGTCAAGACGAGTGTCTGTCTTAAACGTTGTTCAGTTCTTGAAAGATCCTTCTGTTTTGAAAAGCTTTTGATTGATTGCGGGCCATTTGCACTTTGACAAACCTGGTTGATTTTTTGGCCATTTTTCGGTCATACACCGAACGTTTTGTGAATTTACCGAAAAAATTAAGTCAATTCGATCATAATATCTGAAAAGGTACGCTAGAGTACACTGTTACGGCGAGTTTTAATACAACTGCGGGTCAAATGACCAAAATGTCTCAACGAAAAACAAATAGTAACAAAAGCTTGCAGTTTTGCCTTCATGGAAGATTTTAACACAAACTAGATAATTTTATTTTAACTCTACCACATCGAATCGAAACAACAAAAGATTAGAGTTGAACCGCGGAAGCCCAAAATCTCATGCAAACCAGGGCAAAATTTTGTGAATTGTTTGCGCTTAAACTTTCCTCCTTTCTTTTGTCCACAAAATCGTTCCGTGTTATTTGTCGGTCGTGCAAGTACTTTTTATCATTTGCCGCCCCGACAAATTTTCATTGCGTTTTGCCTACTTGTGGATGGAAAAAGTGGCGTAAATTCGGAGAAAATCCACTCCTTCAAAGTCCAGGTTCATAAACGTAAAGGACACCTGAAGCTGCTCTGCAGCTAACTAGGCAAGGCAAAAATGGTGAATGTCATCCAGCACACTCTCTCCTGTTTATCAATATATTGTGCGGCTATATGCTTCTATTTCATCAGTCAACATGTGCATTATATATTACATTCGATAAATGTTTGTACATCTGTGACGTGGTAGTGGTGTAATCTTTGTACATTACATTTCTACTTCATAAAGACAGTTTGCATTCCATCATGAATAACTATAAAATTGGGCTTTTGGGGAACTATTTGAATAGGAGCTTCTATTTCAATAAGAGATTCTATTTGAATAAGTAATTCTATTTGAATAAGAGCTGATGATGCCTTCGTAGGCGAAATATATATTCTGTAAGATCTTAGTGTCTGATTCTTTGCTGAGAAAGGATTTCTTTCCATAGACAGTGCTTTTGCGGAACTTTGGACGGATGTGTGGATTGCTCTCTTGTGAAGTCTGGTTCTTTTCATGTATTGCGCCATATAGCGGATAGTTGTTCCTGAGCGCAGAACGCGTCTGCGCTTGTGGTTACCGAAAGCGAGAAAGGTAATCAATTCGTGTTAGTAGTTTTCTCCAAGTCAGTTGTTCTTCGAACGAAAGTGCCGTTCAACCGAAGTGAAGTAATTCCATTGTACTTTCAAGTCGCTTGTCAGATTCGTTCGATTCGCGTAACTTTGCACTTGGGCTCGCTGCTCTGGATCTTCATTGCAGAGCTTCCTTTACAATTTTCGGCTGAATTACGAGTGGTAACGTTACACCGTCTAATTCCAACACAGCCGCATGCTATTAATCATCAACATGGACGTAGCTGGGGGACACATGAGCTGTATCCACCCCCTCCAAATAAAGAGCTGTTGTGTTATCGATGTACATACAGGTCAACTCTAATCATTTGCCGTCTTTTTTATTTTCATACGATATACATATTTTGCTAATACATCTTCATCAAAAACGTCGCAGCACGGTTGACTGAGCACGAAGATAACATAAAACCACTGCTACAAGGGGCCCCGCGCCTAGGTCCTGTATTGGGCCCAGCACCTGCTAGGACCAGCCCTGGAGATTGTGGTACATTACGAGGAGAGGTGTTGGTTTTATTTATATATTTTCAGAGTTAACCAACGAATGTAAGTTCTTGAGTAGGTTACGTACATCATTAACTTTTTTGCAGTGGTACAAGGTAATTCAACCCAAGCCGAAAGCACCTTTCTACAATGCTAATAACTAGCACGTAAAACAGAGATCATCCATGGATACTGATAAAAAAAAAACTCGATGAAAACAGTGACGTTTTGTTGAATATTGGCTTTTGGTCCAGTAGATTGATGCGCAGATATACTGGCATCACTGTTCATTTCATTTCTAATTAAAAGTTACACAATGCTAGGCTCGCTTGTGCTAGGCAATGCTATGCTAGGCTTGCACAATGCTAGGCTTGCTTCTAACACACAACTTTTCAACATTGCTGGGCGAAAGTTTAGGCCTGATAGACGTCGTTTGACTGTCAAGATTAGAGGCGTTGATGTTTACCAACTGTAAGAAACATTTATAAACATTTATCGTTTTTTAATCAATATTTAAAGTGTTTGTTGCAGTGGCGTAACTGACAGGGGGCAGAGCGGCGAATTCCCCCCTGCTAAGATAAATGTAAAAATCAGGCTCCTACTTGGCTGAAATTTCGGTTTTAGCTTTCCTTTGCTTTTCATTAGGCTGTTGTTTTTTGCGTTTTACGGAGTATTTTCAGTTGATTTAAGGTTTGAGTATAGCCATCCACATCCGGATTCACCATCGTTTATCAAGTTATAAATGAGTGTTGACTTGTGGGCCCGCTACAGTGGCCAGTGGGCAACTTTTAGCCAAGTTTTACCCCTAGCCTCAAACCGCTAGTTACGCCACTGCTGGTTTGTTGTCTGCACAAACATCTCAGTAAACAATCAATATTATTTTTCTTTTTGCGGTACTTTAATCCCTACAGATTGGTAATTTCGTTTATTGCATTCATTCACATTGTCTGAAAATATACTTACCTGAAACCCTGGAAGTGGATTTCTATACTTACCTGAAACCCTGGAATCGTGATTATTTTCAGTGTAATCTCAGTCGATTACATTGTGATTTTGTTTATTCTTTATATCGTAATCGAACATGTGGCAAGTAATCGTAATCGATTACGTTTTTCTTGTAATCGCCCCATGTCTGCCTCTATAAGCCTGTTTTTACCCAGAGTTAACTCTTCCTCACGAAAATGTTATCTTACATTTGTTGGCCCAAAAGTGTGGTCTTCTATACCAGGCGATATCATGTCTTCAATCACTTTTACCTTCAAATGGAAACTCAAGAAACACCTCCTACATGAAAAAGATACACAATTATGAGCTTTAGCAACATTTCACTTATCCAGAACAATCTACTGTGAGTTCTAGTATTCTGTAATTCTGTTAATTTTTTGTGTATATTTACTTTTTTGTCTTTTTTATTCCTGCGTAAATCACATTCTTTTCGGCATGAAAATACACGCCATAGGTTTTTCTTTGTTTTTTTTTGTACCTCATTACTTAGGCTTTGATACTATTTTTACTTGTTTATTTTTATATTTTGTTTAAACATGTCCTCAACCACACCAAATTCCTTCAATTAAATTCCATCCACTCATCTGTGCACATAGGCATACGCTGTCATAAGTATATTTTCTTCACCATGTTCTGTGTTTGTTTGTTTTCCTAACTGTGCTTATTCGGTCTCCAACTGTTTTTTTTTCAACACTTTTCAAAAATTGATAAACAAGGTTGGTTGACTAGATCAGTGTTTCTTAACCTTTTTTGGTTTCGTTCACCCCTGCTATCGATTGCTTCATTCCTATTCACCCCATTGTGAATGCATGGCCAATATGACAATAATCGTAGTGCATTGTTAGACAACAGTATTTGTTCTACTTTATCCACGGTGTGCTTTCCGCCATGCAGCAAATTGGTTACGATCTTCAAACATCGTAACTGGTTTGATTACAGACTCACCTTCGCAAAACGTTTTTTTTCGTTTCATCACCACATGTACTATTTGAAAAGAGGAATGGAGAAGAGGCGTTTTACTAGCATATTCATTCACGACTGATCGAGAGAATTTTGCTGTTTGCACAAATATTCGTTCTGTTCAGGGCTGCAACCAACTGATATTTTCGGGGGGTAGCAAAATGATTGTAACTTGATGTTGTACCTAACAACTAAACATGTTTTTGAAAACTTTGGTCAGGAGCAATTACCCGGATGCACCCCCTGGTTGTGGACCTGGTACTGTTGCTTGAAAAATTGTTTGGACTTCTTCTGATAAATGCAACGTTTGTTTTGTAAATGACCCCACAGTTTTGAATGAGCTAAACACTGGTTGCTATATTTGAACATTAGAAAACATGCAGTGAGCAGACGACTCATGGATCAATTCTTCACTTCTGGGGTGAGAAAAACACGTACTTAATACAATCATCATTCCTTTTATATTATGAAGGGAGCTTATTCTCGGCGCAAACCTTCTTTTTTAAATCTGGTTCTTAAAACTGCGAAGCTGGTGTGTTCTGATCGATTTCATCTACATATTTACATTTACTTCCATCAAAACAAAGTGTTTTGTACATATTTCATAGACATCCTGCAGGTATTAATTGAGATATAAACGCATATTAGATGTTGGAACCAATACCAAACTGGTAACAAGCAAGTAACATAAATAGGCTGTGCTTCGACTGGTTGGGCCTGCACTTCGACAGAAGGCTACTCTTAGTGTTCAGGTGCCTGAAACTTTCGAAAGTACTGCGATTCTAGCAGATAACTTTTGCATACTGTAGGTGTGCAGGACGCTCATGCAGAGCACAAGTTTCATTAGATTCCCTTACTTGAGCTCGAGTAAAACATGGTATCTTTGGGTTAGGGTAAACTCGATCCCTATTACGTCATACTATACATGTAGATAATTGCACCATAGCACGTTTTTTCTGAAGTGATAAGTTGTTGACTGCTGAAGACACAAAGTTAGAACGCTTGCAGTTCGCCATTTCATTCATAATTGCTGATATATTTTTGTTTTAGATAAAAAAATCAAGACAAGTGCATGTTATCAGGTGAATCAAGGACATAAAAAATTAGGAAAAGAATTTTCATTCATCCTGGGGTGAACCATTCACCCAGTTAAGAATCATTGGACTAGATGACCGCCATGGTCCTTCACCAATCCTATATGACACAGTGCCATCCTTTGTTTACACTGATCAGCTATTATGCCATTATATTTTCATTTGCTCTAGTGTTCACTGAGAGTCGGTTTACTTAGTGTGCGATGGCTTTTTGTATTGCTTCTGCTTATTAGCTGAGTCATATGAAACAATAACCGATTACCATTTGATGTAACTTGCAATTATCACTCACCAAGGGCGTACGCAAAGGGAAGTTTTTTGGGGTTAACCCCTCCCTTGAACTTGATATTTTACGAAAAGTTCATTACCTGCGCAAAAGAAATTAACTGTTTTCGCATACTTTTTGCTTGTTAATTTGTCGACTTAATACAAATACCATGGAATAAATTTGCATGCAAATTTCAAGGAACATTGTAAATAGGCCAAAAAGTAATAATTATGTTTTGGTGGGAATTCGGGCTATCGTCTGCGTCCAAAAACCATCTCACCACTTTTTGCAAACCCTTCATCGCGTGTTTAAGATTGTGTTCCGCGATAGTTCACTTTTATCCGAAACAATTGTCTTTATTTTGTCTGCTAAGGCTGATCAGCGCAAGCGCTAAACGCATTGGCTACATTAGCAATTTCTGTAGCATGATATAACTGTTGCACGAGCTCAAAAACAGCTTTTTTAACATAGAAGCATTCAGGAATTTGATAATGTCTCAGCAGGGAAAAAGGAAAACTAAAAGTTTGCTGGACTTCTATACATAATAAAAAATTGAA
>JGI24021J15306_10004746_pt1 | contig 15913 bp, 13 predicted proteins | sample Ectturendosymbi1_FD_15306 | JGI IMG/M metagenome (IMG submission 15306) | reverse complement strand
GCAGAAAAAATCGTTGACCACGTTGTCTATTAATGTCCAATCCACCGACCTCCTCATGGACTACACGGCCTGACGGTTCTGGACGATGTGACAATCGAATGGCTGCTCAACACTTGCCCCAAGATCTAATGCGGCCTGGCAGTGGTTTGAAGAACTGCCTCAAAAGAAGTTGTTTGTAGATCACTGCGTTTGGGCCAAGCGGATGGAAGTGCTTTAGCAAAAACCACCAACGCAAAATGCTTTTTCTTTTTGTAAAAAAACGCACTTTGTAAAAACGTTTTTATCTAGTTGCGTTGTTTTGCACTGCAACGCAAATCCTATGCATGTGCACGCAAACACACATGCATACATCACAAAACAATATTTTCCCAAGTTGAGAAACGAGCACACCTGGATTGTGGCTGTGCTTGAATGCATGCGTTCATAGGCGTAGCCAGGGGGGCCAAAGGGGCCATGCCCCCCCAATTTTTGGATAACATAGTTATTTTGTGCTTTGAGAGGCGTTTTTTCAAACAAGATAGTGTTATTCGACTAAAATCAAACATTTTGGCCCCACTGCATGTGTTCGTAGTTTTCTAAATTAATTAATTTGCCATAAACTTGGCTGCCACTATAAAGACAAAGCACGCCTAACATGGGGTAGCATGAGCCCAAAGTAATTTTTCTGTTACACCTCCCACAGTAATAGCGATCCGGTGAGATTTAAATTTTTAACACAATCAGCTACAGCTCAAAAAAAATTCAAAAAGGACCTATTGTAACAACTTCCATAACCCGACCAGGTGAAAGTGTTCATTATTTTAATAAAAAAAAACGAGTTTTTTGTCATTATTTTTGAGCCATTTCGATCATGCTCGCACAGCAACATCATGAGTTGTCGAAGCCCATGAGGGCTTACAAAAAAAACGTTAGCTGATTGATAAAAATGTTTACACGAGATGAAAGTTTTACTTAAGGTTTGCTTGGGTTTACAGTCTGTTTCAATCAATTTGAATTATGTGGGTCGGTAAATTTTGATAATAACAGAAAAATTCTGAAACCCAGCGAACCGGTCACGTGCAAACGCAGGTGCAGCAAAGTAGTAAACTTCGTTCCAAAGCACTTTTCTTCCCAAAACGCAATACACATGAAAGCAACACCAATCCAAGAATGATATACATTGCCAGACTTCAAACCACGCCAAGTACGTTCTTTCCACGGCTGAATTGCAAAACTTAAATCACTGCAAATAAAATCAGTGTAACGCCATTGTTCAAAAGTTTCTTGTTAGGCAAACATGATGAAAAAGGCAAAGGCCGTTCGAATCTCCTGCGCTTTGGCTGATTTGTTGTGACCTGCATTTGGTTCACTTAACCATTAAATGCGGATGGGCTCGAGACGAGGGATCGCTGCAGACGTGAATGAACGTCGATCGGTCTTCATGAAGCAATTGGTCCTCCTCGGCCGCGTAAGAAAATCACACGCAGTGATCTCGGTTTTCTTCGGCTTCGAGGGGAAATCCAGCTCATTAAATAAAACGAACAAAAATACGCCGCATAGATAACGTTGTATGCCTCTTTGATGGAAGATGAAGAAGACAGAAAAAAGAAGAGCAGCATGTCAAACGCCAATCGCCCCACAGGCTGGGACGTACATGAACAGGGCGAACCTGCAAATAGAGATCGAAATAACTTCGTCAACCTTCAAGCGAAGGTTTTAAATGCGACCTCTGTCGCAGAGACTTCGCTTACTCGGCCGGAAAAGATACAGAATCGCAGTGCAGATTCGTGAGCAGGTAAAGTAACGAATTTGTTTTATTTACAAGTGATTAAAAGAAGCAGCGCAAACTGATACGGACGCCTGACCGGTTCTCCAGCCAGGTACACGTGTGAAACTAAAAGCCTTGTTTTCGTTATTAGCAACATACAGTACAAACTCGTTGTCATTAGCAATTTCAAGACGGTAACAGGTGGGCGCTGAACCATCAACACTCCGAGTACTTCCATCAGCCGTCATTGCTGTCCACTTCTTCGTACATCGACCTCAGCCGTTTGACTGTACTCGTTGAGAGCTTGTTCTTCTTCGTCCACTGGATGTCAGACATGAGCACCGAGCTGCGATCGACCAGCTCCGTGCGAACAGCCTTCGCCGCCGTCTTGGTGAACCAGTAACCGAGATAAAAGCCGCTGTGCAATTCAACTTCAACATTCGAATCAGTGAACGAAAGAACTTTGCCAATGAGCGGCCGCTGCTTTTGATCTGGCTTTGGTCTGAGCGCAACGAAATCTTCCACCGCCAACTGAAAACCAGAAAGCGGGTTAGGTTGAAAACTTCCACTGCGATCTGGAATGCTCGAAACATCGTTTGTTAAACAATAAATTGAGCTACAGAACAGTGATTTAGTCGGGATCGTAACCTCCGAGGCCGAGCTAAACGTTCGAGAGCACGACCAAGACTTGAACCTGAAAATTTGTCAAGTTTTGACGAATTGTTTCGTCAAAAATTTCTAGAGCTTTTCAAAAAATTGTCTTAATCACTTCCCAGCCGTAATTTTTTCAAAATTACCGCATTTTCCTGCTTCTTTTCGTTTTTCCTTTCCTGCAGATATAATAGACAGCGAACAGGTTAAATTACGGAAGATATTCTCAGACATATCGTTGGCATTATCAAAGTCTGGAGACAATAGGCTCGAGAGCAAGATGAGGCCTGAAACCTTCGAGACCGAGACCCGCAAAAGCGGGTCTCGAGATCGTGACCAAGTCTCGACACTCCAGACTCCATTGCGGCTACAAAGTGCACATATATGCTTTCCTATTACTAAACACATTCTTGAGCTCATGAAAAGTGCAACGTTAGCAACGATTGCAATTGATCAACGTCGCAATCATCCGGTGTCAGTTAGGTCAAAACCTGAGCTCAACAAAAAATTTTGCAAGGGTGAAGTGCTTGATGGAATGCGCCATTTATGGGCATGCGCTGTGTGATACTTATTATGCTGAAGAACTGCTTACATTTCAGTCCCCTTCATCCTTTTCCACACAAACCAGGCTTCTGCTTCCTGCTATGCTGGCAATTCCAGCCAACCAGAAAACGCCTCGCGTGTATTGCCGCACAACAATTGTTCAAACATTTTTTTTGCGATTTCAGTCAGATAAAGGTCTCACAAATTTTAACGCAGCAGAGGATTTTCAGCAAAATACCCTTGTTCGGCTCAACTCTAATTACTCGCACCTTGGCCGACTCAGTCTTCCTAACAGAAACAGAGCACATGTCTGGTGGTGTAAGCAACTGGAAACAATTTAGCCATAAGCGTACGGCATGGGGATGCGGTCGCATCCCCAATGCTGAAAAATCGGTCAATATTTGGGCAAAAATTTTCAACATTTGGGAAAAGTATGCAGCTACATTCACATGTGAGGTAGTGTCTATTTTCCCAATAAGGCAAAATAATGGCCAAAACGGCAAGATAGTCCCAGATTATTATTTTTTACCCCTGATGGCAAAATAGACACTGCCCTTGAGTGAACTGGAATCATGTGGTAATTCCAACAGTCTTTATCAAATTTTGGCCTACTAAAAAACTTTATTCATTCAAGTTTTAGGTAAAATTAGAAACATTTGAGTAAACTAGGAGCATTTGTGTTCCGTCCAACAGCTTCAATTAAATCTGGGCAAATGAGAAAAAGTCCATTCAAGGTTGACTGAAAATAAAACCATTTAGATAAAATGGAAACATTTGGGTGAGGTCCACCAGTCGAATAAAATTTTGGCAATTTGCAACAGCTTCATTCGATTGTGGGCAACTTCAAACAGTCTTGTTCAAAGCAAGGCTGTATAGAGTAGCTCCACTGAAATTTTAGTAGACTACATTTACAAATGTCTGGGTGAACTACAAGAGCTTTATTTAAATTTTGATAAAATCGGAATCATTTGAGTAAATTTTAACAATCTCAATGAACTTTGAGCAAATTGGGACATCATTCAAATTTTGGTGAAGCTAGAAATTTTTTCATAAATTTTTTCCATAAATTGGAAAAATTTGGGTAAATTCCAACAGACCAAATCAACTCTGGCCAAACGCCAATAGCTCCATTCAAATTTGGTCCAAGTGGCACATCTTCATTCAATTCTGGGTAACTTCAAACAACTTTTCTCATATTTGGAGAACTTCAAACAGCTTTATTCAACTTTGGGGAGCTTCAAACAACTTCATTCCAATTTGTGTAATACAACCGCTTCATTATTTTTGCATACACTTAGAAACATTTGGGCAAATTCCAACAGCCCCAACCATATTTGGATAATTGAAACAGCTTCATTCAAACTTGGGTACAATTGGAACCATCTGGGCGCATTGGAAGCGTTTCATTCAGATTCACACATATTATAAATATTTGGGCAAATTACAAAGCCCAAATCAAATTTGGGTTGAGTTACAAACATTTTGAAATGAGCAATATGTAGTAACCCACCATTTCTACTAACCCTAATTTTTGTAAACCTCACATTGTTGATGCTGTAAAATGTGCAACCAAAATATAGCTGTAGCTGCAAAAGGTTATGTGGAAGTAATGTGGTGTAGCTGTGATATGATACTGTGTAGTTTTCGTGTTTCGATCTTGCTTGATGTTGTGAGATTTGCAAGTGTAAATCTGTATCCACGAAGTATTCATGAACAGAATTAACTACGTCACTGCAGCTGTAATATGTTGCGTGGTAGAAATGTAGCAGTGATTTTATACTGTTTAAGTTTTCATATTTTCCGTTTTCATATTTTCCGTTTGTTTCATGAAATTAATTTCATATGTTGCATACTGCCAAATTTTAATGTTTCAATTTAACGCTGTGAAGTTAGTTTTCATGAACAGTAGCAACTGTACTATTTATTGCACTGCATATTTCACTAATGCTAATGCAGTCCAGTGTAGTACTGCTACTTTTATAAAATATTTTTGTCGAGGTTATTAGTCATTTGTCATTGGAAATGTGCATTTGTACATACTCCTTGGTAGTTGATCATATAGGCTGCAGTATTTACGTGTATCAGTCCTATATGGCTATTTTGTCTTAGCATGCTGTGTTCAGTGCACATTTAACTGTCTAAACTGGAGTGGATTTTTGGTTTTCATAATGTGACTTCAGAAGCTGTAAACGTTTAAGTAAGTTTTAGTCTTTTATGTAGAACACATTGCAGTGAAGATTGCCTAATGTGGAAGGCTAAGCTATATGATATACATCAAATTGCCTCCTTTCCCTCTTCTTACTTGAGACTTGACTTATTTGCAGCTGTAATACTTTGGATCGTAACCCGATATTTTACTCCTTTTCCAGATTGACTGGATTATGGCTAACAGAAATGCACACATCTCTGCTAGAGAAGAACAGATCTTAGCTATTAGGTTGATTGTGCTGAAAGAATAAGTTCAGAACGTATATAAAAACGTGAAAGTGAAGATGCTGAACAACACCTTCCAAACGTTGTGGCATGAACAGCAAATATTTGGGGAATTTATTGTAATTAGCTAACATTTTTCAAGACAATATATCTTACCATTGTTCACATGCGGCTATGCAGAATAATATTGATTGCTAGTTGAGGGCGTACGGCTTTGAACCCCGGTAACTGGTAATATAGGCATGCAGACACCTTGATGTGTTTGCAATTTTAAGTTTTAGTCTTAACATTAAGACTTGCTGTTTATACGTTATTTGGGAAAAACAAGATCAAATTTGGACAAAAATTCTTTGCATCCCCAAAAATATGCACTCCCTTACACCTATGAATTTAGCCCTACCAAAATGTCGGACCTTTAAATGACCTGCACGCGCAACGCAGGAAATGACGCAATTCAGCCTCGGTACAGGCTTGTCAGGTCATTAAACAAATCTCGATTTTCGAAGGACCCCCTTGACTGGGTCCTTCGAAGATTGAGAAAAATAGAGGCCAGCGATTGACATTACAACATTTTGCGGGGTTTGACCTTGATTGCTCGGCTTTCATCGGCACTTGGGATGCAGACTTTGGAAACTTTCGAAACTGGTGCTTTTTTGGCGACGGAAGCGGAACTGGAAACAGCTTCCCTCTGCAACAAAAACAAGCATCACGTTGATGAAGATGCACACAAACCTTTACGTGACTAAAAGTAGTGATATCTATCGTTTGAAAACATATTTCATTTTCTTAAACTGCTTGTCTATAAACAATCCTTCACACAAAACTCACTATGGCAAAATAAGCACTCATCCAACAGTTGCCTGCGAACGAAGCGCGAGCGACAAGTGCTGTATATCGTGACCAGTGGCGGGTACGCCCCTTTGAAGTGGAACCCCTCTTCCAAACTACTGCCTCCTAACAATCGATGACCGTTTTTCTGCCCTTCGCTTTGTTATATCTGTATTTTGGCGCCTTCTTTTTCGACCGCACCCCCAAACAGCAAGTGTAGATTCTCTACTCATCATGATAACGGCTGTTACGAATGCTCACAAGACACATGAAACGAGGGCAACGTTTAGAACAGCGCTTCTCAACCGGTGGGCCGCGAAATGTTCCGAGATAACGCAATAATCACGCCTAGTCATGAGTTCTGAAACAAATTTTTTGTGAAGTGGGCCCAAAATCAAAGTCTCGGCGAAAAGTGGGCCGCGACATCAAACAGGTTGAGAAGCACTGGTTTAGAACATGAGACAACTTCGAAGATAACCGAAACCAATAAGGTCCGCCACGAAAATCTCTAATTCATCTCATTGCTAGGTTATCGAATCAATTTTTTCACAACTGCACTTAAAACGCAGCGCACAACGCATAAGTAACTTCATAAGTGTATCGCGGCTTGCATTTGGTGAAATATATTGAGTTAAAATCTTGTAATTTTCTCCCTGCTCTTTGCATTTCGAACTCATCAATAAGGTGGCGGTGCGAAATTGCACACATCAACTGTTATATCAACGCATAGTTACTTTTGTAATCATTGACCCCAACGTCTCGCCACCACTGGCTTCACAGAAACAAACTGACAGTAATCGTCAAACCATACTTCAAACCAGAAAAAACTGCAAATAAAGTTTGTAACCATTTCCGCTCGAATTTCAGCAGAAGCGTCCTTCTCAGGAACAGAGCTTGAACTTTCTTTTTCTCGTGCAGAAACTTGCCGCGGTTTTTTCTTGCGTGGCGACTTGGTTGCAGGTTTGCTTTTTTCTTGTATCCTGCAACATAGTTAATATCGCTTAGCCTTCTCTGTAGTTGTTCAACGGCAGCTGCCACCACAACAAGCAACCCGACATTCGAAAACCGCGGAAAACAAGCGTGAAACAGTCGCCAAGCCTCAGCAACCACAGTTGTGTCCGAAGATCCCTCGCTTCGGAATTGAAAATTTATTCAGATTAAGTTTTATTGAGAAAATTGCCGTCGAATGGTGACAAGATTTTCTGTAGAATGCTGTGGAAAAGAGTAGCCTGATCGGAAATGGAAGAACAGCAGCTTCTTTGCAATAGAATCACTAACTGGCACTTGTTCGGTCTCGTCTCCAGTGCCAGTACTTATTGAGCAGATCTCAAACGATACCGTCAACCAGAAATGAAAAAAAATGGTTTTGTTTTGTCAACGTTTAACTAAAAAGTTTTATCAATACGAAAACTAAATAAAAATGGACAGGAGGGTTGGAATTGTGCAGACAATGCTACTAGCGTACGGAGGGGGGGCACTGTGCCATGCCCCCCCTTCAGACCTAAAAAAGTTAATAAACAGCATTCGGCAGTGCATACTGCCAGTATTCGGCAGTGTATACCAAAATGTTTTAGGCGAATAACACTATTTTGTTCAGAAAAACGTCTCTCAAAGCACAAAATGACTGTATTTTTCTAAAAATTTGGGGGGGCATGGCCACTTTGCCCCCCCTGGCTACGCCTATGTTTTGCCCCGCTCTCGGAACTTTTCTGCGTACGCCACTGGACAACGCTAATTGTGCGTAACAAACACCAATTTTGTTCGATGTTTCACGCATACGGCCCCCAAGGTTGAAGCACCGGCACAAGCTTGATCTGGCATTGGCAAGGAGAGATAACATCGGACTGGTGACGCCCACTCGTGTCTGCCATAGTGTAGTGACATTAACCATTGGTCTTGTCCACCAACCGATCCGACCACGCTCCGAAGCGTTTCAAGCCCGCGGCCTAAAAGCACCTTGACACAGCTCCTGTGAAGAACAAAAGGGCACCCCCGCTTTCAATCGCTGCTTTCTGAAATAGTTTTACAGCCACCCTGATTTCTGCTTCCCATCATAGAAAAACCTCCGCCGTGTCAAAATGGTCGTGCGGCAAGCAGAGCTGCGCAAGCTGGAAAAGACACGTTTGCAACAGCTAACTGTAATATGAAAAACTGCTTGTTTGACAACGATGATGTTGATGTGTTGATCCATCTTATGGAAGAGAAAGATGTTGTTCACCTACAAAATGTGCTGCGTTCATGTCGTTCCTCAGAAACGCAAGTTTGTTTTTTGATATCACCCGCTATCTTGCCAGCAAACATCGCAACAATCTGTGCTCGTAGATTTCAACAGCTGCAAACATGGGTGACAATAGTAGCATGATTGAGGGAAACAAATTGACCTAGCCACCAGGAAGATTTTTTTCTTTAAATTCTTCCGGTGATGCTATGACCACATACAAGAGGAAACAATTTGCCAGATTGATGGAAGATATTGGGAGTACTGCGCTCAGCCAAGGTAAACTAGCATTTAAGCAATCGTAGGGATCCATCTGCTTACATCTCACAAGACCTGCACAAACTCCCATTAATGGGGGAACTTTAAATTGCTACCATGGCTTTCCATCAGAAAAATCATCAGGTCTGCGTAGTATTCCAGGCAAACTGCTCAAGTGTTGCGAATCCCTTGTTTCATTGCTGTACAACCAGGTTTTTTAAGCAAAATGTTAGATACCCGGTATGGACCTGTAGGGAGCCGATTTCTCTGATTCTAGGGACCCGATTTTCAATTCTAGGGACCCGATTCGGGTCACTAAAACACTCTAAAAAAACCTGGAACAACATTGTTTGCAAGTGTTGGAATAAAGTTGATTTCCAAACGGAGTGAGAGACGCCAAGACTACCGCTCACTACATAAACAAAGGTAAATACAAGGGAGATATCCAAATTCTTGCGGATAGCTTTACCTTGAATTGCAACGTGGTTTTGGCAACAAGATCTACTACGGACATGATCATCTTCCTGCACTAAAGCCAGGAGGATTGCTGTGAGCAACACCGCCTTTGGCACTTGACCAAAACACTTTGATATGGTCAGCAGAGAGAGGCTACGCATAGTCGAACAAAAAATCCGCTGTCCGCCTGTTCTTCTCGGCCTTGTCATGCCATTGCATGACGACATGAAAGCGCACTTCTCGTTTCAGCTGCACTTGGGCTGAAAAGTGGCGAAAAGCGAGGCTGTGTTCTGGCTCCAGCCCTGTTTGGAATCTTATCTGCTGTACTTCACCATGCGTTCCATGATGATGACCAATAGAGCATCACTGATTGATTTTTTGCGCGGCAGTACGGATGGTAGTTTGCTCAACTTCAAGGTTGCATGATTACGTGCCAAAACAAAAATCGTGGTATGTGAAATACTGCCTGCAGATGATGATGCTTTCGCCTTTCACAACAGAGCGGACTTTCAATTACCAATGGACCGCGCTGCTGATGCGTGAGACCTTTTCTCTGGTCATCAACAACAAAATGACCACTGCAACGTACCAGTCGAGGTGCTCTGATACGTGCCAGACAGGTTACAGGGATTAGTCTCCCAAAAGTCGACAGCCGTTATAGGGAGTCGACAGCCGTTACAGGGATTAGTCTCCCAAAAGTCGACAGCCGCTGCTGCCTGCTCTTTTTATGTCCAACGACGGCTCTCTTGAGAAGGCAATCCAGTGCAGAACCGAGAAAGCAGCCAACATCTTCACTCGACTCTCAGTTCTAACGCATGGAAGAACTATCCACACTACACTGCGCACCAAAGGCAACATTCACGAAGCTTACATAGTAGTCTGTTTTACGGCTGCGGAACTTGGCCAACGTACATGCGGCAGAAAAGAAAACTGAACAGTGGTCACATGCGCAGTGCGCAGTGTTCGCGGCGTCACTTGGACAAAATCAAGAATGAGGTCATCTTACAGCTCAACGGCTGTATAGCTCCTTGTTTAGTTAATTAAGACAAGGCGCTTGCATTGGCTTGGTCACGGCCGCCCTCTTTGTGAGTGTCCTTATATCAACAAACGTTCTCTGTAGTAAACAGAGCTTAGGTACTCGACGTGTTGGCAGACCCCTCCTTTCCCTGGAGATGGACTTTCACTTCACCGTTCTTTTCCAAGTTACCGTGCTCTTTCGCAGACGTTTTGCCGCTCTGTTGTGTGAACCAAAAAAATAAATCTGCAAACTAATTCTGAAAAGGCAAGGATCACCACTATAATTAAGACTGCATACAAGCGTCGGTAAAGCCGACTTCCACTCACGTGTGAAAGAAATCCCAAAGTACCACCGAAGTAAGCCGGGACTCAAAACAGCATAACATGCGATTTACAGAAAAATCTATGCGAATGCAGAACAGTCTCCACATACAACTTACCGTTTTCTGGTGGCAGATGCTGGGAGAGGATCCTGGCTATCCGTCACACCATGTTTTGCTGTGTCATCATTGCTCGGTGAACTGCATTGATCTGGATTGGCCTGTGGTGTACATGACATGAGCACAATGGATTCGTTTTCTTTGTCGCGCGCCAATCAGGTAGTGTTTTCATTTGGTAGACAAGGTTTTCAAACGCAAATCAAGGAACATCCCGCAGTGCTGCGAAATGCTAGCCAAGATCCTGCCTGACAGTACAATAATCGTAATCAAAGCCAGTGACTGTACTCAACAAGGCACCAGTCTCTCACTCAGGCCATTCTACTGTCAGCGCAAGAGCTTCGGCGAAATCGGCCTTCTCCGAAACGCAGAGGCGACCTAAGCGTCGCACCAAACACCCACATGAATTAGGGAAGCGTGTGGTAAAAGATGCAATCAGCGCGAACGAAAACTAATCTTATCATTCCGGTACGTCAAGCGCACACCGCGCGGGTAAGTCAACACGATGCGCGAGCGAACGGATGACAAATAACTTTCGTTGGCGAGCCCTGTGGCACTCTTGACTTTAATTGGTTGCGTTGATGGACAGGTTGAAAGCGAACAATTGACATCCGGCTCCGCTTCGAGCGGTTCGAACAAAAAACAAACAGAGAGAAACGACGACAATCTCGGTAACTTCCCACTTTAATAAATAAAGGTGGTCACGTGGTAGGGCAAGTATCTTTTGAGTCTTGTTTTCTTGGTAGAGACAATAAACCAATTGCTTTAAGCCATTTTTCTTGCTTCGTCGGCGACATTCGTTATAAACCAAGTAAGCGCCCTGACCAGTTTGTTGTGACGTGGCGGCAGCCTTAAAATTGCGAATCTTCTGAGATCTTGAAATTGAAGTTAAAATCACGAACAAACGCAGAATTTCCATGAAAGGCAAGGCACGTCTCGTCAAAGCACGAGTTTCCTTTTCTCACCTCCAATACGTACAAGCACGGAAAAGATACAGATGACGTTACAAAACGTTAAATGCTTGGTTTGTGTCTTTACAGCAGTGCCAAGGTACTGCACGGTATTTCAAAGCTGGCCTGAGAGAAAAAGGAAACGCTGCGCGGTTTCGCTGTTTCTTGACTTATGGCAGGTTGAATGGATTTCGCAACATTTCGTGCAGCTCATGGTGAACTAAGGAAAGTTTCACGCGCTTGAGGCAAAGAATTAAGTTTAGCATGCAAGGAACGCTGGTCAGATGCTCACGTTTGAAAGTGCTAAAAACAAGGAACCAAGTAATCAACAACAGCAGAAAAAAAGCAACGTAAATCGGACGCAGAACAGACGCCAAGAACATGATTGGCGGTTTGCTTATTACAAGCGCAGGATGCGTGCAAGTTGATTACCTTACTGATGAAAGCTGAGAGTGTCCGATCCTCGTCGCTTTTAGAGCTAATCGAACGCACTTGCTCATTTATGGAAGACCTGTTTCAAAAAAAATCTTCAATGCTCAAAAATGAAACGAAGCTAATTTTCACTGTTGTCATCGCGCACGACATTTGACTACGAGATGCCCGTTACATTCTCACCTTGCATCGGAACTCGCCCCTTCTTTCGAATGGACGGACTTGGAAGAATCGCCTGTTCTCTTGGCCCGGTTCAATTGTCTACAAACAAGCACAAGTTTACTGCCGTAGATTCGACCTTCACAATGCGCAAATCGGAAAATGAGAGGTGGGTTCGAGGTGCACCTCGCAAGCCAGGGCAAGGCATCGGTAGAATGATGAAGCACAGTGCACTGCACAGGAAGTTGAAACTGGCATTTCAAAAGTTCTTGCATTTTAAACAAAAAAGGACCCGAGAAAACTCACTGTCACTAGCGCACATATTTTTCACTACACGCAGGTGGGCAGGAGTTCTTTTCGTTGACATTTTGACAAATCATCTTTCAGACATTTTCAAGTGCGTTTCAGAAGCAGACAGATCACGTGACAATTAGCGAAACACCACGTGACAATTAGCGAAACATAGCTCTTTTGTCCAAGCGACATCTTCGAACAATGTCCGTGACCGCACGTAACACGTTTCGTCGTTCGTCAGCACAGAACTCGAACACAACGTCATCCAGAAATTGTTTCACGAATGGTGACGAATACTTTGAATTAATTTTTTTGACTGTGGCTGAGCGACATGATCAAAAGAAAGCTTAATGTGACCAAGAAACGCAAACTGTGCTGACAAAATAAAGAATTGCTTCAACATTAGTACCGAGGATCTCGCAGACAGCAAGCGGTAGGTATGTTTGGGTGCATCTCCTCACAAGGTGGAAACATATAGCTGCTTTACGAGCATTCGTGCATCGGAACTTCAGGACCCCCACTTTTGCTGTTCATCAGTTAAATATTCACTCTGGATTAATTTCTGAATTTAAATAAAAATGCAAAACTTCACCTGAAAAATACATTAAACTTCATTTGCTTACTCTCATGGCGGTGTTCAACCTTGGTTAAGAATATTGACAAGTTGAAAAGATGTTTACCTCTTGTCGGTCGCGTTATCTCCGAAGTCGTCGTCCTTGTCGCCAGCGTCGTCGACATCTTCTTCGCTGCTTTCACCACCTGGCCCATTCTCGTTGAGTTTGATTCGCGCCAGCTGCCGCAAATTAAACGACCAATCAATGAGGCGCAAATCTTCGAATCCCATTCAACGCAGTGCTCTAACCGATGCGCGCAGTAAGCGTAGCACTTTTACTCAAGCCTGTACCCAGTTTGTATGTTTTTTTGGGAGGAATACATTTTTAGGGGGTCAAGATTTTTGTTTTTATAACATATGTTAACAAAAAGGAAGTCTGCAGCCTGAATGGCCCTTGGTCCTTCGCACCCTCCCACTCCCTCATGCATTTTATAAATCGATGTACTTGGAAGTCATCGCAGTACTACATTATAATAATCATGATGGCGTCATTCATGCGTGTGTCTTAAAAGCTTGTGTTTTATCAAAGTAAATGTATTAGCGTCATCAAGCGTATACTCTCTACTACCGCCACGTATATATCCTCGTGTTCTTTCATGTAATTGTGTGTACCGTGTTACTGCGGTGCATGTTTAAAGTCTAGCGCCTTGCGTGTGGGAGTGAAGACATTGCACAACACAATAAATTTTCTGGCCACAACAAAATTTGGGGGGCATTGCCCCCCAATGCACACCGTACTACGGGCATATTTTTGCTTGGGTAGATGATCTAAAATCTGTAGCCCCATGCAGCAAACTCAACACAACGGCGAAGAAATCAGCAATCCTCCAGTGTCTACCTTGCAGGTCTTTGTCACAAATCAAACGAACGCTGCTGAATTATAGGATGCGTACATCGTTTTCACTTCACGACTCTGCGCGACTGCGCGGAAGCAAAGTCCCAAACCGATAAGCAGCATGCGAGGTGCGCATTAACTTTACCCGAAACTACAGCGAGCGCAATGCCAAGACATTTTTCCAACAACGGCATCTCGAAGGAGACAAGCACAACGCAACACGCCAGTCAATTGGTCAGCAGAAAATCGGTGCAAACTACACACCTGTTTCGATTTTCTTGACGGTCTTTGCGGAAGCGCCTTGGTAGGAGAGATCCGAGCAGGCGAAGAAGAGTCTTCACTCCCATCAGACGCTTCGTAGCTTGCGCTTGTGTCGCTACTTCTGTCATTGGAACATGAATAAACAAATCAATAAATAAATGGAATATGATCTGCACGACCACACTGTTTCGACACTGCGGCTTTTCGTTGATTTCCAAAACGGGGTCCACGCACAGAAGACATTTTGAAACTATTATCTTCAGATAACTGCTGTGTCAACCACTAACTGTAAAAAATAAATGTATCAAGAGTAAACAATCTCAAAGTTCTTACAAAATGTGACTGAATTGTTTCAAGTTTTATTGTGAAAGTGATAAAATAACATTCATAGCGACATATAAGCGCAGCATTGGTGTTTACAAGTGATAATATTTAAAATGGTTGGTGTTTAGTGAAGGGGTAAACGTTACACACTACCCATGTTTTTCAAACGGATTCACAGCTTTCGGTTTTGCCAGCCAGGAACAGGAACCAAAGAATCAAAATAAGCTGTGAAAGTCTTATGCACTCTCGACAGGTGTTGCACCCGCTCATCAACAGCGGGGGACCAGGTATGTACATCAAAAGACCACCAACAACAATCTTCTGCACCCACACGATTAAAGTTTTAATGACTTGAGTTCGTCAACAAGCTCTAGAAATACAATTCAGTACTTTGCTTTCGTATATTCAGATATGCACCAAACCCACGCTGAGGTCGAACACGTGTACGCAAAGCTGAAACCAGATAGAAAGAAATGGACTCGGGTCGAGCAGCAGAGCTGCACAATCACGGAGCGAAACAGAAACGAAGGTGCAACCACCAATTCGGCCAACGTGTTACCGCGTCGAAGGTTAACTTGCAGAATTTGAGAGTGGAGAATCGGATTTCAAACTGGAGAACGTCTGCAAGCATTGACGTACAACCCTGGCACAGGTAGAAGCACAGAAAGCTCCAGAAAACTTGCTCATTCCAGAAGCAAATAAACCCAGTAATAACACAGCCGCCAGATGGAGCTGATGCTACTTTGACTTTCTCAAGACGGTTCGGCAAATTTAAATGAAAAACATCGAACGCAGCCGATAGACTGTAACGTTTTTAGTTCCGAGCGTGCAGATGCAACATTAGAACATAAACCTTTTCTGTGCGCTTTGTTCTTTAAAAATGTTTGTTTCTATAACCCGGAGTCAGGCTTTCGAGGGTAAAAAAGTTGCTTTAACGACTGTATCCAAAGGTTTATCAATGTTTAAGAGTTTCTGGCGTATGAGATATGTAATCACTTCCTAGCAAATTTTCTGACGTCAACTTCTGACGCATAATTTTGTGATTAATTGTTATTCGAAGGGAGTTACTGATGTTTGATTCGTTGTTGTCGGTTAGTCTTCATATGTCAGCATTTCGCAGTTAGCTAAGGTGACATATAATTTGCTACTGTGACGGCATCGCAAATTCAGCAACACACATTTTAAAACTTGTAACAAGTAAAAGCACCAGAGGCCCCGCACACAATGACGACACAGGCTATTCGTGCTTCATCGGCCTCGATTAAGTTACAAAAGCTTTTTTTTACACAATCTAATAAAATCTTATAATCAAGCGCGACACAGCCCAAAACCGTACCTCGTTACAAATTTCAGAGAGCAACTTCCACTATGAAAGTAAAACCCTTAACGAATAACAGACCTTTGCGCGAATTTACGCTCTGACGTTTCAAAATATTTTCATTATTGCGAGCAACTTG
>JGI24021J15306_10004744_pt1 | contig 15913 bp, 10 predicted proteins | sample Ectturendosymbi1_FD_15306 | JGI IMG/M metagenome (IMG submission 15306) | reverse complement strand
CACATGAATAATATATATATATATATATATATATGAATGAACTTTTCCAAGCACAAGAAAAGATGAACATTTGTAAAAGTGCAGTTGCAACTTTATGGATGCTAGTCGTAAACGTTTTCAAGCGCTACAGTCCTCAAGATTGTCTAAGCAAAATTGCATCTATTTGTTACGCTCATAGCAGATTCTGCAACGCTCATCACAAGCAAACAACAAGTTGACAACAACAACAAAAAGCCTCGATGGCTTATTTTTACGATATGTCCTCCTCCACTGAAGCGACCCTGCGCAGCAACTCAGTCGCAAAAAGTTTGTTTTTCGTTTGTACACGAAAATAACACAGACGTTTCTTGATCCGGCTCGGCATATCGAAAATGGATTTCAGGAAATGCAAGTCACTGGAGTTGAATACCAGCGAGTATTTATTAATAAATCCTTCTTGTGATTAAAAGCATGCACTTGACCCAGTTCTTGGGAAAATCTTGCCCAACAGGTGGTTTTTACCATTTTGAAAAGAGAAGGCGCTAAGCCAATGAATAGCAAAATTGACTACTGTTGACAAGCAGGTCAGCCATGTGCGAGGCCCACGCGTCTGTAGTAGTAGTCAAGCATTTGCCGGTTAACGGCAGGACAACTTGCAGAGATTTGTTCGGCGTTAATAGCATAAATAAATGAACAAGAATTTGATCAGTACGACTGCTTGCAACAGAGGGTAGTAACAGGTTGTCACGATTCGTAATCATTCAGTTCCAGCCTTCAGTTTTCGGCGCTTGCAAAAAAAGTGTTATTGCAGTTCAATGGAGAAGGAACAACAAGGTATCCTGTATGACTTGNCCAGAACTTTGAAGCGCACCTATCGGAGACCTGCAGAGTACGTAGTAGTTTTCTAAGCTTTGTGGAAATGCATTTGTGAAGATGTGCGAACCGCCGGTGCGACGCGTGAAGGGAATCTTTTCGCACACCACCAATGGGAGCAAGGTGGTAAAAAGCGAACCTGTGTTTTAGCCGGCCCGTCAACCAAGTCGGTTGGTATGGCCGACATAACTCTTGGGTTTCACGTGCCTGAACTTGCTTTTCAGTTGAAAGAGACGGTAAAACTTGCTAATGTTGCGTAGTTCGTTTTGCGCAGTAGGTGCGAGTTAAGAATATGAAATTGGACGGTGCATGCTTCTGTTTTAACTAGCAAGCTGAGAAAACCAACGCAGTAGGCAAATTATAAGCTCGCGCAGTCGCGTAACATTTAATCTACAGTGACTGTTTTGTTTCTGAAAAGGGCCTCCTGGCAACAGATCAGTTTCTCCAAAACTCCTAAGTTTGTTGAAATGCTTCGCGTAGGAAGTTTTTAAGGTGATCCATTCTTGCCAGTTTGGCTTTTTGCAGGCATAAAACAAGCATTGACTCTAACATCGACAAATGGCAATGAACATTGGCCGTGAGTTGATAGCTCTCTACGTGAATTTGAAACCACACAAACCGTGTTTTTCATTCTCGAAGCGGAGAGCAGTTTCTGGACGACAAAATTTGCTACAGGGTGGCTGGCAAGCTGAATCAACTTCTCTTGATCATCGGAGAAAGCAACACGTAGCCTTTCAAATGAAGCCTCGTCGCTGTGATTCAGCACAGTTTCCAGTACCCTACTGCCCATCTTGTCTTTAGCAAGAACAAGCAATGTGCTGCACAAAAAAAGAAGCAAACGTATTGAGGAACCACGAGTCATCAACAACGCCATTGCTGCTGATACGAAGCAACGGTTGACATTCAGAATGACAAGACAAGTGAAGAAAGAGCGTATAAACTCGCAAGCTAATTGCATTGTACATGATTAGTTCATTTTGCATGTGCTGAAAAATGGTGGTGTGAATGCACCTATGTTTTAGGGGTAGTGACACAAAAACATGACAAACATACCAATATCAACAAAGTACACCAAGTTACCTTATTTTACAAGAGAATTGTGAGATTAAGAACCATAATGATAGTAATTTAACTACGAAAATTATAAACCTAACAGAATTTCTTTAATAAGGCTATGACAGGGGTGGGCAAACATTTTCTACGGAGGGCCACATTGAAGATTTCATTGCTGCCGAGGGCCGCATGCTCGTATTACATATATTACATCTATAATCGCCTTGACACCTTAAAAAAAGCTTTACATGAGCTACCACAAAATGAAGGTAACAATAGTCACTTCCGGTTGAGTAAAAACGCAGTTTCGAATGAAACGTGTGGAAAAAAACTTGACAATTATAATCGATTCTAATCGATAAAATTACTTTAACACAGATTCCAAATATGTACTATCTATGTACGTGTGACTGCCCTGCGGGCCGCACAAAATGCCCTCGCGGGCCGCATGCGGCCTGCGGGCCGTAGTTTGCCCACCTCTGAGCTATGATATTCCAAAACAACAAAATAGAACTGCAGAGGACATCACCACAGTTTGTTCCACAGCTATGCGTTGTATTAAACAGAAGAACAAAAACCTCTGTTATGAGAACAAATGTTGCATATTTGTTACTGACTTGTTGTTTTCATTTCCTCCAACCTCCACTATTTTCTTACATAACTTTTTCAAAGTTTTAGGCAGAACACGACCCACTGTTCTCACAAGTGTGCAAACACATGGTGCTCCACTTGAATTTGTTAGGATTTCTGCAATGTAGCGAAGTCAGTGAAAAATAGAGGACATGCCAATAGTAATAGTTCAAAACACTTGCATAAAAGTGAAAGCATAAATGCAAATGCCAAATTTTCAGCACATTATCATCAGCATTTTTATGCACCAATTCATACATCCTGCGGATGCAAATCTTGTATTGAATCCTGTATCCCTTTCAGAACTAAAGAATACATCGGTCTTAATACCCATTTTAGTTCTGCCAGATTCATCACTTACCACTTAAATCTTAAAACCAAGAACTTGAAGCGGCAAGTATTTCACCAAATGAAAAGATTATTGAATTTGATAATAAAAATGTTATGACTTTTATTTCAACATGGTCGCTGTTTCAGTGCTTGCTTCATTCAAGGCCACAGTAGCTCTGCTGCACGATACTCTTCAAAATAAATATATCGGTTGAAACATTGTACCAGCAACATTTTGATTGCTTAGCTTGCAGAACGATGCAACAATCTTTTTAAGCCGCAAAAGGAAGGATTTCGGAAGTTGGTCTTTAGCCAGTTTTACATCTTCATGTAGTTCACCTGCAAAATACAAATGTATCAAGTTTATTGTTCAGATCAGCTGCAGTGAACAATGACATGAAGTCTGATTAGATACTTTTGATATCGTATTTCTATCAAAATACAGAAAGATGGGTTGTGGCCTGCAAGTCATGAACCATTATATTGCATAAATTGTTGAAATCACAACACATTGGTTATCGCACACGCTATTGATGAATTCACATAATTTACAAAACATCAAAGAGAAATCTAAATGCGTTTTTGCAATGCCAATTACCTGTTTTGGAATGAGATGTCTGCTTTTGATTTAAAAGTACTATTCCACCCAGAGTCTCAAACAATGAACGAGTAACATGAGTGGCATACGTATGGTTCATCCATTGTGCAAGTACAGTCGATTTTTTCAGTGAGGAGGTGCCATTTAGGAGTGCATTACACATGTCACACCAGGTTTCTTCAGGAACTTCTGCAATAATCATGAAAGTTAAAAGATACAAGAAAAACTAAGGAAATGGAAATATCAATTATTGAAGAGATATCTTCAAGCAAGACCTTACAAGCAATTTCTCCATGTCTAGTTTTTTTCAGTCAAAAACCAATTTTTTTTAAATGACTGAAAACATTCAGTTAATTCAGTCACAATCACACTGACTGAATATAGAGACTAATGAATACTGCTGTGGCGAGTTTCAATACTATTATGGGACAAATGGCCGAAATGTCTCAGCGAAAAAAGCAGTTCCATGTCAAATCAATAAATTTCTACAAGCGTTCCATGGACATCTTCATGGATTTCGATGAAACAATGGTAAAGTGATATGATACCCTGTTAATATTCAGCTCCATTTTAAGTGTACTTTTAGAAATACCAAACCTTAATATTCCTGACCTTTTCCCTTCTTTCATTGTATATTTTGGTCCGTTTTGGATAAGGCTAAAATTTAAGTTTTTAATAGAATTCTTTGTATCCTTTATTTCTTTGTCACTACTTCACTTGTTTGTTTACTGTTTTAACATTTTTGCCTTTCCCATTTTAAAAATTTGGCCTAGATTTGTGCTTTGTGGGGTTGGTATTTCACCATGCACACATGATGATGAACTAATATTTTTTTAATGTTTCAAACAAAATATTCAAAAGGTTGAACAAGGTCTGAGAATGCCAATAGGAGGCATTACTTGAACGGGCATGAAGTGATTAAGTATAGACAAAGAATGATGAAATGTGGAAAATGTCTGACTTTTTATTGGTTTTACTCAATGCTATTTGATGCACATGTTTTTGGAACCTGAAACACAGTAAGTAAACATAATGAAAAAACCTGTGTTCAGAAACACAACTCTTTGCAATATCTTCTGCACAACATGGCAACCTTGTTGACTTGTCGATACATCTTCAAAATCTTCAGAAAATGCCTGTAATCCAATAAAAAGCAGTGCAAGCCTGTCAAACATTTCATTAAACCTATTTACTCTCAACACTCAAAATAATTAAAAGCTTTTTTGAAACACACATTTGAGTTTAGTTTTGGTATATTTAAATCATTGCGTTTTTAATTTTTAACATCTTTTGTATCAGCTGAGTATGGCCAAAAATCAGAAATTGAAAAAAGCAGATTTTCATTACTTTTCATGTAATAATGCACAAATATACAAATATTACATCACTATGACTGCATGCAGTTCATGGGCAACTAAATCAAAGAGTGAAAGACAAAACTAAATGCAATATTCAAAATTTATAGGTACTTTTGCAATCCATTTTTCTAGTCTTGGGTTTTACTTTACGCTGAGACATTTTAGTCACTTTTATGAAATAGCTTAAAAACATGTCATTTTTTTTCAGATATTTTTTATGACTGAAAAGACTTAATTCTTTTTGGTTGACTAAAAAAAATTGAGTCAATGACTGAAAAAAAAGGTTTTCCACAGTTCACTATGACAACAGATCATCAATGTAAAGTGGCTACAAATATGTCACGAATTGTGTGACCTACCTTGATTAACTGCAGAGTGGTAGAAGCGGAAGCAGCTTCTACAAACTGTTCAATAATAAAACTTGATGATTTCATGACGCTCAACTTTATTTCATATCCTTTAATCTCTTCAAAAACATTATCAATGAACAGAGTTCTCATCTGATCATCATCAAACCCATTTTGAAATGTTGCATCAGCTTGTCGTAAATATGGAACTAAGCTTGGATCAACTGAAGACTTCTTATCCATACCTATCTTATTGAAAATTTTGTCAATGTAACAGCTACCTAAGTTGAACAAGTTGAAGTTAAACACAAATTAATTCATATATCTGCAAGTCCAACTTATTTTGAAACACATTTTGAACAGTTTTGAGAAGTAAGTTCATAGGTTTCATGTTTCAGTAGAGTAGAAACTCCTGTGGTACTGAAATGGCCTTAAAGCAAAACGCAAATTTGTCATATCATATTTTAAACGATTACACTCAAAAGTACTGAAAAGAATTGCATAACCATAATAACCACGATATGGAAAACTTAACATACTTTCAAACTAATCTGCTTATCATTAAGTTTATAATATAAGGTTCAGATATTATCTACCTATATCATTAACAAAAGTGCATACTGTATTTTTCAGACCATAAGGTGCATTTAAAATCCTTTAATTTTCTCAAAAATAGAAAGTGTGCCCAATATATGAATCTGGTTGTGTTTTCTCACTGAGGACCAATTTTATGTGGTAAACGGTGCTATTTATTCAATTGCTAGTTATAATTATTTTGTAAACACACCACCATGTTACATAATAAACCAAAAATAATTGCAGTGAGCAACGCATGTGGTTTTGTGAGTAGCTAGTACACACCTTAATGTTGAAGTACAGATTGTATTATTCTGCAAGTCTACTGCACACAGAGCTACTACATATGTATTACTCTGGGAGGCTCTTGACTACATTGGCACACACCGAACCAAACACATACACAGCTTTCAGTTTATTCTATTCATGTCTAGTGGTTTAGGAATATGTGACAGATTAAACTCCCTCATATGTAATCTGCCATTTTGTGCCTCACAATTCAGTGTGCCTTATTTATGAAAAAAGAACAGCAAGCATTCCTAAATCTAAAGTGCACTTTGTGGCCTGTAAACTACAGCAGATGTTATCCTTCAACAGCACTTAACAAATATTTTCCTGTATTCAGAGGGACAAAGCTGTTTCTGAAAAAATTACACTTTTAAGGTTGAAGCAAGTTTTAAGTCAATCATAGCAAACAACATTCTGTAGTTTTAACAAAATGTGGGAAACATCTGCTGGTCAGTGCAAAAAAACTAAAGATGTATACAAGACTTTGCACAGTCACCACTTGCAACGTATCACATTAGCAACAGAAACACCAGCTTGGAATTGAAATTAGGACATTTAAGCAGTAATCAGATGTTGTTTCAAACATTTTTATGAGCACACCACTTCATAATAGTTACTTCATGCAAGAATATAACCATGAGTCTGGTTCAACACGTGTCTGAGACCAAGTGAAAGCCATGTAAGTTAAAATTGGATTGGAGTCTTAAATAAAGTTGCAACTAGGGAAAACTGCTTGCAAGGTACAAAAAGGGTATGTACACCAAGCGTTTTCAAAAAACATTGAACATGTAGAAGAGTAGCAACAATTTAAGTGTATTATTTAAAGGGTGCATGAGTACACTGGTTTAACCAGTTTGCAAAATGGTAGCTATTCAACTATTAACTACCACATAAATCTGCCTCAGTTCTAACAAATTTCAAAAGGTTGAAAAAACTTTTATAACTTTAAATGGTCAATGTACCTTTAGCTTATTTGAATAAAGCCTGCATTTTTTTCTGGAAGCTTGTGCTTTTATTATTTTATTGGGTGACATTTAATTACTTCAACTTTCCACTGCTTTGTTTGTCCACTGTTATCTATAGCAATTTCTTTCAAACTGAACACAACATCACATTCAAACAGAATGAAATTTGGAAGTCTTGTAGAAGTGTGTGCTAAATAGCAATGCAACAACAAATAATCTAACTGAAACCATTTTGGACAATGCAACAGACAACTATTTTCATTACATTTTGCTGACAAATCAAAATAGTCCTTTTTAAATGTATAGTATGGTTTTATTCAAATGATTAGTCACTGCATTGTTATTTCTTAAATATGGTTGTTTTGCTGCACAAATCTTTTAGAAACATTTTTTAAAAAACATGCACAATTGAAATATGATTGAAATCACAACTCGATGCTTTGTTTAATCAGCAATGAACTCCTTATATAATGTACGCAAGACATCTGCAGAACCACCCTAATTAATGACAAGAATAATGGCCTATTGGCTGTCGTTCTTATTAGCAGGCTGTTCTGTACCTCCGCCTCCACCTCATTCAATTTTGATACAATTCCACTCCTTCAACCACTGCATAAATCACCTCCGCGTTATGGGATTTTGACATGATTCTTTACATTTGATTAGCAGTGGAAAAATTGTATGAATTGTTTTGTACAAACAAAAGCTTGATTAGTGTCATTCAGATACAACATGATGAGTTTCAAATTCGTCTACTGCTTCACTAAGGACAACATAAACTTCAGGAAACTCAACAACAACTTTTCCACAAAGGTTTTCACGAAGTCCAAGACTGCCCTTAAGCCGACAGTATGCAATCTTGTTAGCAGGAGAATCTTCCTTCCTCATATAAAATGCCACTTCTTTGCCAAAGTATTCCATTAAACGCAAGTCAAAATAATCAGATTTTTGTGTGACATCAATATGTTTTGCAATTGCATTCTTCAAAGGAACAATGTCACTGAGTCTTTTTTCATTAACTTTTACATCGCATGCAGTAAATATCCATTTTACATGCCACAAAAAACCTTTCTGATGAAAGCTGTAATATGTTGTATTTTCCTTATGCTTTGTAAAGGCTATAGGTAAAAACCTCAAAGTGATCTTCATAGAATCAGCCTTGCATTTTTTTAATTTCATGCCTTTCCCTTTGAAACCATATGGCCGATTTCGATTACACACAGAGACATGCCGATCTACTTCTTCTAAAAACCTGTAATCACTTAGCATGTTGGATTCTGTATAACGTTCTTTAGGAACATATTCAGTTTTACATCTTATTCCATTGCATTTGAGAGTTTCCTTGTGGCGCTTAACACATTTGGCACTGCAAGTTCGTACTTCACATCTTGGGCACTTGTACAATGCAGGCTTTTGGCAACTCCAACATAGCTTGGACTTCTCAGGATGGTCCAAATCAGACATTTTCATTGAAGTAGATCATCAGTTATTTATGAAACAACATTCAACTTTTAGCTTGACAATTTCACTTTACAAGCAGCTTATTGTAATGCTATAAGCAAAGAATGAAGTTCAAACTAAAAAGTGCAGTTTAACCACTATTTAATTAATAAAAACCTATGAATTGTGACAAGTTCCAAACTACAGTAAACCTCAGTTAATCTGGATTCGATTTGACTGACGATTTGATCCGGTTTAGGCGAAGATACGAATTAACTGAAGATGGTTGTTTCTATAGCCTGACATCATCAAAGTACTGCTACATCAGTGAAAAATCACGAAATTGAAGACATTTACGACCTAACAGCAGTCTTTCGCAGAAGCAAGACGAATTATTGATGCATTTACAATATTACACCAGACTAGTAACAGCCTGTTCTGAGCAGTTATGAACAATCCTGAATTCATAATTTAAGATTACTTGGCTTCAAAGAAATCTGGGATTTTTGATCAGGGTTCCCACATATTTTCAAGAACAATTTTCCATACTTTTTCAATACCAAATTAAAAGACTTCAATACCATTATTTAGCTTCATTTTCCAAAATTTTTATTGATGGAACACAATGCAAAAATCATCTGCAGAACTGTCATCAGCAGTAAAGAAAAAAAATTGAATAAACGAATGGCTGAATTTAGAATTTCCATACTTTTTCAATACTTTATGAACATTTTGGCCAAATTCAAAACTTTTTCAAGGTCTTGAAAACCGATTTCAAAATTCAATACTTTTTCAATACTGTCAATACCACGTGGGAACTCTGTTTCATAAAGGCACAGAGATTCCCATGACTGGTCCATAAACAGTTCTATTTTGAAGGTAATTCTAATGCCCTCCAGACATTATACTGAGTACAATACACTCTGGGATAATGCTCTACACACACACACTCAACACTGATCAATAGACTGAAACTGTAGTGCGGCAGCAACTTGATATGCTATGCTTGTATGTGACGTAATAATCTTTTGTACAATAACGAATGTTGCACGCATTTGCGGCCGTTGGTATCATAATTCTAAATGTTCGTTGGTGATCGCGAGCACGCTTGTCGCATCTGAAAGCTGCCGAATCGTTCCTAGCGACCATTCAGTGCACTTAAGAACACAACAGCATGGAAATGCAGAAAAATCCAGATTAGGAGATGGGAAAAGAGTAGATTTTATCCGGTATTGGCAAAGATCTGGACAAACCAAAGATTTTTATAAAGAACAATGTTAGAAATCATTTGTAGCACCAGTTTTATCCAGTTTTGGCGAAGATCCAGATTAGCCGAGGTTTACGGTAATATCCTAATGTGACTTTTTCATGTAATTAACATTAAGCACTTTTGTTTCATGACCAAAACTTTCTGGTGTGTACAAATTTAATGTTCTTAAGGATAAGGCTATCAACATCTCTGTGTAAGTTACAGTGAGTTGCAAATTAAAACTTAGCATTATTTAGTCAGACAATGAAGTGCAAAGAATTCAAGTAAGACAACAGCACATCTAGGCAGAATAATCTACATAAAAAGGCAAGGTATCTCTCACTTAGTACAATCAGTGCCAGAAAAAATAATCAAGCCTTTTGCATCGATTCATACCTTATAACATAATTCACTTCTAACTTAGAATTAAAACCTCTGCTGCAAGCTTTCGAGGAATCACCCAACTAGGTTCTGTTTTCTTTACATTGTGATTAGGGCAAGTTCTTGTTGCAATAAAATCATGAGAAATTTGCATTTATTTTTAACAAAAGTTGCATTTATGCATAAGCATTTTAAACAACCATGATTTACTTAAGTGCTTTGTTTACATATAATGCTACATATTTCCAAACATTATCTGGGGAGAAATGGCGACATTTTGTCAACAGTTTACATAGCATGCTAATACTTCACTCCACACTGCATGAAGTTGCTTGGCAATTTAACAATTTGGCATACAGTTCTGGACTGATATTTGCCCAGGTCATTTCTACAATTACTTTCAGGCCACTATTCAGTTCGAATTGGTTGTTATAGAGAACAAAACTATACTGAAATCGTTTCAAAGCTTGTTTTTTAAATCACACTTTTACATCCTGTGCAATACTTGATAAAAGTTACAGTAAAAATGAAAAAAGTTGCAATATAAAATTCTTACAACCAGCTTTCAAAGCATTGAACATGACATAATTTGTTAGTTTCCAAAAAGGCCATTTATAATTAATATTCATAAACATCACAGGTTTTCAGTGAAACACTGCTTTAATTTCTAATCAGCATGCTAAGAAAGTTTGTCAAAAATTTGATTACCATGGCCAAAACATGTCTTGTTTACTTACAGTTTATTCAATATTTACATGATCCATGTTATTCTTAAATGCAGAATCATTATAGAAACCATAACAAATGTAGCACAGATAAGTAACAACAATTAAATGCTCTAGGTTTGCTACAAGCTTTCAAAGATTCAGCCAACTGGACTCTGCCTTTAAAATGATTTGGAAATGCACATATCTGTGTTCAAGCAATTAGTGAACTCACTCCCATGTTTACAATAGGTATAGCTGAATCAGTCAGCAAATTTTTTATAGGCAATCAATTTCATGTAACACAATCAATGCATTATCAATTCTGAAATCTTATTCAAACAGAATAAGATTTTAATCCAATAAAAATGGATTTATTTCACAACATAGAAAAGGCAGTGGTTGTCAGGTTTTATTAGGAATACTGTTAGTGATATCTTTTTTTACAACAAAACATAGTACTAGTAGATATCAACCAATCAAAAATCTATGCGCAGCAATTACTTGAGATTTTTTTTGGATTAAGGCCTCAGGAATTTTAAGCGAAGTGAGAGATATGTCACAATGCTGTGTTATTAACATAGGCCATACAGTAGTCAGAATAGCTAAGGGGCCAAAACAATACTGTAGAGGGTGACTTAGAAAGCGCAAACATTCNGAAAGCAAGAAAGCTTACAGAAAACGCAAACAGTTGGAAGGCAATAGCTATTCACTGAAAAAAAGCAACTGCCGAGCAGCAACAATAATTAATCATCATCACGTATCAAACGTACACAATACAGGATAAAATATCCTGGAATCATTCTATATGATAAGCTGAATTGGAAAACACACCACATTGCTCGTGCATCAAAAAACAAGTCTCAGAGTTGTTTGAGACCTTACCAGTCTTCCCAACCTTGCAGTTTTCCTGCGAATTTGGGCTTGTTTTTTTGTGGATTTGCAGGTTTTTTTGAAGACTTATAGGTTGCTTGCGTTTGGGCTTGTTTTGATTAAAATTTGCTTGTTTTTTGGGCTTTTTTTTCGCAGATTTCCGTATTGCGGGGTGTTATTTCTTCATATTTTATTGCCATTTTGCTCATTCAATTTACTGTAAAATAAAATTTGGGTGTGTTTTTGTGTAATTAATTTGCTCATTTTGGGCTTTTTTTGGATTTGCCTCACTGTTTTTGTATGTAACTAACCTGCTGGTTCTATTTTTTTTAATTTTCTTATCAGCGCACGTTGGGCTTGTTTTTCCGTTAAAAAATTACCCTTTTGGGCTTGGTATTTAATTAGCTTGCTTGTTTTTATAAAATAACCTGGTATCACTGGACCTTATCAAAGTCTCAATGTGATTTGAATTTCTTGTGAAGCTCAGACACCACAGAATATGTCTGAAACATCCTCATTAAGATTAGAATCAGTTGAACTTCAGATATTTCTTATCATGTTTACATGATGTATGTAGTCACTTCTTTGGGGATAGCTTCTTACTCACATATTAAGCTATTGATGTTATTCACAATAAAATCTATTTCAGCTTTAGTAAGTTAGACACCAAGACTTCTTTGTACAGAGATAGAGATCTACACATTCACTAAAACTAAATGCCGTACAGTATTTATTTAAACAAGAGGTGGCAACTGGCAATGCAAGTTCAAGTTGTATATTACAACGCATAAATTTGAATCCAGTAACCTGCCAACATCACTTTGAACTTGATGTTTTTGTTGGACTACAAAATATCCACAATCCTGACACTCAAGAACGAAACTTTTCCTAATTTTTGGCTTGTTGTGTTCGTTTTGTTTTTGATATCTTTTTGACATACCTCACCTACTCAACATCATGATTAACTGCATTTTGTAGCAATGTTTCGCGCTTTAACGAACAAGTCTATAAAATAACACGTGTACGATATACAGTAGTGTGAAAGACGCTACTCAGAACAATACTAAGAAACGTACCTAGCGGCACGCCTCCAACCACGAATGAACGTGCCAACGTGGGCAATGTGCTGAGCAGGGCTCTCACAAATGCAACTCCAAAATCCCTAAAACAGTACCAAAGAATACCCAATAAATCTGTAGTGGTGCAGCAGAGGTGGCCGGAGTCACTTTTTCAGACTCCGCTCCTATTCCAAAATTTTTGAATCCGGATCCGGGTCAGGCTATTCTTCAAAGTTGAGAATCCGNCTCCTGTTCNGACTCCGGCTACAACCANNGATCCAAACGTAATTTACCCATGTTTTTACCTAAAAAATGACCGCACAGACTCCTGCTACTGCTGAAATGGAAAAGTGACTCCGGGTCCGAGTCCGGTTTTTCACAAATTTTTAACTCCGGGTCCGAAAGAAAATCGCAGAATTCTGCAGGAGTCGACTCCGGTAATCAGGATCCATTGTCACCTCTGCCGCAAAACAGAGGCAGTGTTTCCTCCAAAAAACACAACACGTAATAATGAGTTCAGAACAACGAGAAAGAAAGTGGGATACTGGGACTAGATGTCAAGCAGAGATGATCATGGAGCCGGAGTGCCGGAGTCGACTCCGACCGGAGTTTGCATTTTAGGCTGGAGCAGGAGCCGGAGTCAATATTTTAGGTTCGAGCAGGAGCCGGAGCCGGGNTCAACATCAAGATCTGTGCAGGAGCCAATCGAATTTTTTTAAATTTCTTTATTATGCTTATTGTTGTCAAACATAATTGGAATTATTTGAGACGTGTTTTCTGACCAGTGTTGTCATATGTCACAAACGTATGGCACTGGGTGGGGGTACCGCGCATTTCACCTCTAATGATGGCTTCATGGCCTATGCAAAATACAGTACGTAAGTGACAATGCAGTGCGGGAATTTCGGAATCCATGCCGTAACTATATTAGAATGTTGGGCTAATGACGTGGGCAATAACACAAGACACATGACAAAAAACAAGGGCTAACAAAAGAGATTATAAAGAAGAGATTATAGTATGCCGAAATCACCTGGACACTGTAGGCATGGGGAGTCACAGGATTTGACGATGATCTTAGAAGTAATGTGTGGTAGTACAAAATACAATGTTTATTCGCAGTCATTGTGCAGATTTCTAATCTAGCCACCGCCCGCATACGCCAACCTCTGCTCACATTTTGGAGCTATACTGAACAAAGTTGGATGTTTGCCATGATAGTTGCAGCTTTGAAGATAACCTATATTGTTTTGCATCTCTATTGCCTATATGATTGTAAATTTGAAAGGGATTGTAGCCTAAGTTATGGGTAATGTAAATGTTCATGTTGTTAATATTTTTTGTATGATTTGCTTCCACATTCATGTTAATGGCTCAGTTTGACATAGTCATAGTTCAGAGTTTTATCTGGGCACATGGATGGTTAAAGTACGATTCAATATTTGTGAACAGGTGATCAGCTCCTGACCTCGGAAGTTTAAAATGAGTCTTTAGCAAAATTGAAAATTAACACTCACTTCAAATACTTGTCATCAATCTGGTTAATTATTGAAGCTTGAACTACTTAACTAGTGTTTTAATGGTTTCCACTTCACAATTTAATTACAGTAGAACCTATACTTTTCAGGTGTATATTTGATAAACAGCGTCTATTTTGCCTCATGAGACAAAAACAGTTCTGAAGTTACATTGTCAGTAGCTGCACACACCTGTTTAAAGTGATCACATGACAAGTTTGGAATGCATGACCTACATAGCTGACTGTAATGTCTAATTTAAATGTGGGCAAGCTTGCAGTGGCTGTTTGTCTAGGTTGTGTAAAGAACAGGCTAAGCCATAAATTTAAACCTCAACATGTTGTGTCTCTGTATTGTGCTAGTCACGTGACCATTTCAACCATTTGTGTTCTATCAAAGGCATAATAGCCACGACATATATTTTGCCTCATGAGGCAAAAATAGACAGTACCTTTTTAATATGAGTTACTTGGAAATTTTCAGAGTGTTAACAGGAGTCGGAGTTGATGTTTCAAAATTTTTAGGAGTCGGAGCAGGAGTAGGAGTCTTAAAGCGTGGAGCAAGAGTGGAGTCGGAGTGTGAAAAATGTGACTCCACTCATCTCTGATGTCAACCGCGAAGCGACTGCGTTCAGTGCGGGGCGGTTTTGGAAAATTTTACCATGTAGTCTACCAACCGTGCCGCGTGACTTTTGAAAGCGTTAAGCATTAAGCGTTTAGCTTCGTGCCGCGTGGACGTTCATCTAATGATGAATCTTAGCAAAACAAAGAGACTTTTTGGAAGTTATTGTATTAGATAACAACAGTTGTTTTTCTTGCTTATCCTACAGCTTTTACCTGCGTTTTAAGGTCACTTGACACGAAACTCATCAAATGCGATTTTTTGGTGGGATTTGATAAAATATGTTTCCATGAACACAATACCTTTGGAATTTTTCCACACAGCGAGCTAATATAGCCAAGTTACACGCTTCCAAACATGGAAAATCCGGCTAGCTTTGATTTTGCAGTTTTCTTGCCGATTGATTGTCGTGACGTCATGTCAGAACATGCGGTGAAGCGCATTTGCGTAGCCTGCGTTGCCAGAGACCGGTGATCTAGATTGAGTTTTTTGTAGCACTAGCAGTAAGCTTAAGTGCATAGCGTTATGGAAATACTTATACTCCCAGAATGGTAGAATTGAAACAGTTTTGTTTATATCTAATTGTCTAGAAATGATAAACTTTATTGGTGTTGCTTTGTTTTGTTTATTAGGACTAGCCTTAAGTGCAAACCTCATGGCAAGTCAGGATCAGACTAAACTGCTGGCCAAAAGTTTGCCTTGTAGACTAGTTAGCCAGTTGCCTTCCAATGGGCTTATTGAATCTGTTTATTTGTTGTTTCGGTGACTGAGTGTTGCGAAATGACCAATAGTAAAAATTTCAAAACTACTGGGGCAGTGCAATGTGTTGTGAGTTTGTGAGATTGACTCAAATAACCCCTTGCTGTATATGGCTAGTTTAAGAAGTTGACGAAGTGTAAGACTGAAAATAAATTGCTAAAGTATTCATCGGTTTAGTGACTCCGGGAAGTATGACTAGTTTGCAGAGGTGAGCACGGATCAGGACTGGATCGGACTGGATCAGGACTGAAGCCAATTTGGCCGGATCAGGACTGGATCGGACTGCAATTTTTTTGAAAATTGGCGGATCAGGA
>JGI24021J15306_10004741_pt1 | contig 15917 bp, 7 predicted proteins | sample Ectturendosymbi1_FD_15306 | JGI IMG/M metagenome (IMG submission 15306) | reverse complement strand
TGCATAAACATATTTTAAGCGTCGCAAACGCAACAATAACAACTGTATAGAGCACATAATTCACAAAAAGAAAAATGCAAGCAAACGAAGGGTAAAAAAAAGTCGAAATTTATCGTTAGGTCAAACTTTTTTGCAGCGCAGTTTTATCTCTTAAATATCGATATTTTATTGAAACTACAACAACATATATTAATATGCTTTTGCAAGTTCAGTTGCAATTCTGTAATAATAGTGGGTTTATTGCGATTTCTGACATAATAATGCTGTTTTGCCCACTACTGGACGATTGAATATTACGTAGGATAGGCATGGTAGGCGAGAAATGTGGTCTTGCAGTACTTAGTGTTTCAGCTTTATGTTCTCAGGTTTGACTCTACTGTAGTTATTAATATACTTATCAATATATCATCTCCGAAGTTAAACAACCAAATTTTTTTTAATTTCGAAGCTTTGAGTGCATGAATACACTTCTGGGTTAACCTCAACACCTAAGGCTGAATTATTTTGCAGTTGCAAACACAGAAAATTTATAGGTCAAAAAAAGTCAAATTTGTAAATTATAAAGTCGAAATTTTAAGTTTTTAGGTCAAAAAAATTGGTTGCCCTAGTGATTACACATAAGACATAACTTTGAACAAAACAAACAGACAAATAATGTTTAATATACACGACCGATCTGTTCCAACCACAAAAAAGTAAAATAAAAATTGCTGTTCATTCGTCATGATGTAAATAGGGTACTTCCCCGAACATAGAACTAACTTCCCTGAACTCACAATGACCATTTCGTGACGCTTTTGCGATCAATTTCCTATATTTTGCACAATTATCAATTTATTACGCGGAAGACGTTCAACGCAGACGGAACAACAAACGTGCTGAAGGGCTGACAGACTGCAGCCTGTTAATCAACGCCCGATATTTCCCCAGAGAGCAGCGCTTACGATGGCGACTTGGCCGTCGTGAATTGCCGACAGTCAGACACATTATCTGGCAAAGACTTGGTCACCGCAGCTTTGCTTGCACGATGACAGCAAGTAGCAGGGCAAGACCCAAAAAAGCGAACATGACCTGTAATCGCGACATACAAGAGTCCAAAGGCCTTGCACTTGTCGAGCGGCGGGGCGAGTTTTGCGCATGCGCAGTACGAGTGAAATAACCCACTTAAAACCGCGCGCGCGTCTTTCAGAAAGTCGTAAACGAATTCCGGGACAAAAAGGTTAAAATATACGATACGGGAAAGCACGAAGGGAAAAAAGCAGAGTTAGTTTGCACTGCAAGCGTTCAGAAAAGGAGAGTGCGAAAACAAGCTCCTGGTGATGAGGATCTTACCTTCTTCGAATAAATATTTTGAAGAGAGAAATTGACGGTGGCGAAGAGGGCGCTGATAAGGCCGAGGACGTTGAACGAGAGTTCCGTGACGGTAGCGATGGCGATGCCGGCAACAATCGGCAGAAGCGAAAAGTAAACCTGGAATGCATGGAGGAAAGCGCAGGATTGACGGTGGCCTGTTGTAATGTCAAGAGCAGGTGTGAATCATGAACTCGAAAACAGAGCAGTACTACATTTTGCAACCTTCGTTTCAAGTTATACTCGATTTCCCACGCTCTAAACCGCCAATTCTTATAGCGCTGTCGAAAAGTAGAGTTGGGGAAAATTTAATTATGTCGCGATTTCCAGGCTGTGATTTCTTAAGTGAAGAAGTGGAGGCTGTTCTTACTTGAAATTTAATACGTGTTTATTTATAAGTACCAAGACTTTATCACTTTAACAGTTAAATTGTTTTTGTTTGTAAGTAAATCGTATAATTATTTAGCGAACCATGGGAGGGCCAGATTGGAAAAGAATACATGTCCTTGGTCCACGGGGCGTCAATTGGCTGAATTCTGCTGGCTAGGGCGGTCCGAGATCAAAACATCTTGGTCAGTACTATCTCCACTTCAAAGACACGACCTCCAATTCAAAATATGCGGATGTAAAAACATGGCTCGAGTAATTGGGAGGAAAAACAGTCATGAAAACTACTGTCGGAGTATAAATGTACCGGCACACTCAGTACAATATAGATGAGTTATCTCAAAAATTATCTAAAACAGTAGTAAAAATTGCAAATAACAATTGTGAATGGTGTGCTAGGCGATAAAACCTACTTAATGCAGCAAATGATAACAAAATATAGTGATTTATAGATCAGGGGGCATCAACATAGCGCCCTCGGGCAGCAGCTCGCCCGCAAGGGCCACACCTTAGTGCTGATGATACGCTTTTAGTTCAGAGTGACAATAATTTGCAAAAACTACAAAACTACCTGACCCGTGAACTGCATGAAGTAACTGATTGGCTATTTACAAACAGGTTGTTACTAAATATTTCTGAAATAAAGTACCTTTTAATGACAAATGAACATGTTGATACAGATTCCTTGAAAATAAAAGTAAACAGAAATCGTTTTGAAAGAGCTTTGAGTTACAAGCATCTTGGTGTAATTGTAAACGAGAAACTGACATGGAAAGATAATTGTAAACGGCTGTGTTGTAATGCACATATGTCGGTTTTAAGTTAAATATTATGTGAGTAACCAAGCACTTGGCGTGTTGCATCATAGCCTGATAAATTGACGAGTGCAGTATGGAGTTACTGCCACGGAAGAGCAGCTTCATGTCATGCACAGCCAATATCTGTTGTTTTAAATCGTGCAATGAGATGTTTGAACACATCTGGAATTGCGATTCTTAAAGTTACTAACCTTATAAAAAGAGGAATCATGCAACTAAAAGATATTTAGAGTCTTAAGTGAGCACATTCAGGTATAAATACAATGAAGCTCAGCTACCGGCTACATTCAGTGATTATTTTTAGCTCATCAAAAATGATCATCCGCATAATACGAGACAAACTAAAACTCGGCAATTTGCATTATCGAAAGCACACGTTCGAATTCAGGCTACGAAAATGCTGAAGTACAACGCAATAGAAATTTGGCCACATATTCCTTTAAAAATTAGCCGTGTTTGACACTTTTGCCTTTAGTCTTCAATCGCACTGGGAATCGTGTGTCTACCGAGCAGCAAACGAATTTCCGTTCTCATGCATGAACTACCACACTGACTGAAAATCTATTTCACGAATGCACGATTTTTCGCCTCGGTCTTAGCCTACTTAACTTTTATAACACACATTGCAGCATTTCACTACTAGTCTGTAACGTCGTGACGCATTTCCATCTTCAACTATTACAAATTCTACAATATACATGCAAAGCTACAAAAATTATATATGGCGAAGTTAAAATAATTTCTTCTGGCAGCTGAAAATCGCCTGCCTTTGATTTCGCTTGTTAATCGAATAAAAGCAATGCGCGTATAAAACCTTATGGTCAGAGCAACAGACGTTTACTTGAATTAACCAACTATTCTCTTTACACTATAATTAGCTTCCCAAATGACCCGTGGTCTTCCGCAGCTTCCCACTCATCCATAATTAGACCAAATCACAGCACTATGCAGCGATGCTAAACATCGCAGAAACCGTGTTGACTTCATCTATGCGTGTGCTCCTTGCTAGTGTCAAACGTCTATGCTTCTGTTCCTTCAAAGGAACCATTTTAGCGCCATTAAGAGCATGCTTTTCCATTACCGCCACATACTATGTTCGTAACCTTTTATATTCAGTATCTGCGTGTTCGCTCTTGGTGCCAAGCGTGCTCAAGTTTTACTCGGTCACGTGTGGGTGAAGAAGACATTCTATACAATACACATACCTTCCAAACAATAAAACTTTCGACAAAAATCTTTTTGAGGTTTTCAGATCACAGACCGAGCATGAGCGATCCGGAGGTGAAAGGGATTTTAACAAGCGGAAAAGAGCTACTAGATCACTGCAATGCTTGTTGTCTATAGTTTAGTTATATTTCTCTCATCAGTAAACCCTTTGAGATGTAAAAGACAGTCTATACATGTTGTATTGCGAATGCACGATTCCCTGTAAACATATTTGCAATGAATGGCGTACGTCATCGCCTACGTGTGTAAGCGCTGAACTATTATTGGTTCCTTGACTGCCCTTACTCGTTGGTAGAAACCATCCACGATGAAATGGTCGTTTCTCGTCGTTGTCCATTGCATTGCGTGATGCTTATTCTGTATTGTTGTTGATTGTGACAGAAACTTTACTTTCCTATTATTTCTAGATGTGTAGTGTCGAAATATTTTCACATAAAGCCACTTTGGTTCTCTCACGTGCAGTACACCGATACATACAATCAATTTGCCAAAGTGAAAATGAGTGACGTGCACATTCTCATTATTGTGACGTGTAAATTCTCATTAATTATCGGAGCCCTCAGCGTTCGGTCATTTTTTTCACCTAGTCAAAACGCACAAACACAAAAGCGCTTTTCCACTAGAAAACGAAAGTGAAATGATAGTTTCAGTGCATAAGTGTTGTGGGCAAGGCCAGATACGCCGTTTCTAGGACAGTGCAAAAATTCCTGGATGTTGATTCGCACAAGCTCCCTTTCAGGACCGCAGAAGCCCTTGCATCAGCTTTTCAGTGCGTTTTACATATTGGTGCTGTTTCTTCAAAACAAAACAAATGTTGATCATAAGTGATTATGATCTAAACATGACCTGATCATGCTGCGTCCTGCTTGCGTTCACGAAACACGAAAATCAGAGACATTTTGCCATTTGGCAAACGCATGCGAGAAGTCTGTGCTATTGTTTCCATATTCAAGAACACGATGTACAATCAAAAAATCTGCCCAGAGGTACAGCTGCTGCAAAAATGCGTTTGGCAACTTTATAACTTTCCACTTGCCGAGAATCACTGAGTGCCACGCAGAGCGTCAGGCTGAGAAACAATTACTTTCTCAAGGCACCAACGACACGCCTGGCCAACGCAAGCGAAACGTCACTGCGACCTTTATGCGGTCTGTACTCACCAGACAGGTTTGTTGCTGGCCGAACAAAAGCCGCGTTAATGTCACAGTGAAGATTGGCATCGACGCTTTCACTGCACAGAAAGAAGAGGAGGCAAGTGTGACAGGTGACCTTCGCTTCATTTGAATAAACTGAAGTCCGCTCGCCGAAGCATGTTTTGCCGGGACAGACCATTTCGAAAGCGAGCAAAGCATAGTATACTTTCAATATTTCAGGGTTCCCACGTATTTAAAATTTTAAAAATCATTTTTATATTAAAAAAAATCATTTTCGATACTTTTTCAATATTAAATTTAAAGAGTTCAATACCATTACTTTTCCTCATTTTTGGAATTTCTTTATCATGAAACTCAATTTCACACATTGCTTAACACTGCATAAATAATGAATTGCTTTGCCTTCAGTAAAATTCTGCTCAGATACTTCAAATTTCTTTTCCATTTAAAATTTCCATACTTTTTCAATACCTAATGTACATTTTGGCCAAATTCAATATATCTTCAAGGTCTTGAAAACCAAATCGAAAATTCTGTACTTTTTGAATACTGCCTGGGGACCCTGACTTGCATATTTGAAGCTTACAGGAGTTCTATATCCAGCGCTCTTTATCAAAAGTAACACACACATTTAATGTGCCATTGCTTAACGTACCTGTGTGAGAATAGGAAAGCGGCACTTTGTAGATGCTGAATTGAGAGGAAATAGATGCAAGGAACTTGCCGAAAGCAAGAGGAATGATCACAGTTACATAGTAGCGTCTGGATATGGGAGCTCGTGGTGGAATCTACAAACGAACATATTTATTATACTGAGGTAGCGACACTTTCTGCTGCCAATACCGGTACTATAGCTCGTTGGTTGATGCCGCTTCGATACTTGCAATTCCAGCAGTTCTTGATGTTTGGCAAAGTTTTTGATAATGAACTGAAAACGCTCTTTCACACGATCTCCGCAATTATTCTTACACGCACTTAGAGAAAGCAGTATACACACATTCCAAATCCGGCTAATATACGTCACTTACCAAAAAACTGCAAACTACGACCGCGTTTTTTGAAGAGAAGATATACTAATAAAATAAGGTCTTCTTCCCACATGAATGCAGTAAACAAGTGGGCACAATGCACTTGTACCGATCCAACTCTGAAGGTGCCGAAATTATTCAACAAATAGTAGTAGGCAGTTACTGACCGAAACAGCAGAGCAATGAATACATGTGGAAAGCTACTTCTTTGACACGTTATTTACACACATCTGCGACAAAAAATTTGCTCAAACGTTTTTTACACTACTTCCCGATCTTCCCAAATGCAGGTCAAATCAACCACAGACAACGCATTTACTTATTCGTCGTCGAACGAATGTCCTTCAAACCAAATATTTCATTAAACGCTTTACCTCGCACTTCTCGAAAGACTGAGAAACATGACTGAAGTATATGCGAGCCATGAAAGCTTTGGGTATCACCAACCGAGTCCCGAAGAAGTCTTTCGGATGCTTTTTTTCTGGAGCAGATCTTACGTGAAACATGAAGCGTACATGCGTGTGGCATAATCTCTGCGAGAGACTGAATTGCCCAGTTACCAGAGAGTCCCAAGGAAAGCCGTAGGCCATACGTTGGGTTCACGTTCAGCTCCAGGGGCGCCCTGAGAGGAGAAATATTACCCACTTGCTCATCGGTTCCCCATACCTACTGCAATGACTGTTTTGCATGGCTTAAAACTCAGTCTGACCTTTTAGGGAGATTATTTCATCCATAGCTGGATCCTGTTACGCGTCACCAGTCCGGGCCAGAGTGGGCCTGGGAATAATAATGGCCAAAGAGTATATGATCCTCACAAAAACTATAACTCCCGTATTGCGGAGCCAACATCGGTTGCAGTTCAGCGACACGCCCATGACTCTCAGCATACTTACCTCCCACATTTTCATTATTGGTCCGAGAAAAAACACAACAGCCCCTGCATGTGCCAGTGATAAAGTGGTCGGGAAGGGAAAATCATTTAAAACAATTTTTCCAACGACGTTTCCCGTTGCACTCAGCGAATACCTGCATGAAGATCAAAAGTTGACCTCGTTACACCCAGAATACGAAAATGCAGTTAAAGTTTTTACAAAACGATAGGTTTACGTCAAATCCAGGGGTGCAAAATTTACGGTGAATATTAGAAGTGCACATAAATTTTTAGTGGCGCACACATAGTGTATAAGCTTTGCCATAATAGTGCACTTTAAATTATAAACTAGGTGGCACTGCTACGCCGCTGCAAGTACCGTTCGCGCACTCTTAAGTTTTTGGTCGCGCGGCGCGAGTGCGTGACCGCATTTTTGCACCCCTGCTCTAATCATCAATGCAATCACAAAATCATTACAGCAAACGTGACAGGTAATACCAATTTGTGGGCTGAATTAAAGTGGAAAAATGTTCTGTTCTTTTGAATAAGGTTTCAGTTTTGACTGGAACTTCGTAGTTCACCAACACACAAACCCCACTTTAAAAATTACAACAAAAAAACGGACCAGAAACATCTAGATTGTACTAAAAAAGAAAATAAAACTGAACACACACTGACATTCTCGCTCTTGCACGGACAATTATAACACACCGATTTTCGATAAGGTTTTCCGTGAAAGCTGACGTAAATTAAATGTACATGGTCAAAAGTTTACAGCACTTTGAGCCAGAACTTTCTTCAAACTAGCAAATTATACGAAGCAATACGCGTAATTCTGCGTGACAAGTAACAAAGAACATAGACGTCTATCATTCAGTACAGTACGAGTTTACTTGACAGTCTTGTTGTTTATCATAAAAACTAATATGGTTAATGGAAAAAAGATGGTAATCTTATAACGTCATACATCATAGATATTGCTTACCAGGCTAAGCAAAGCACAACAATGCGAAATGCTGTTCTCATAAGCCTTCTGTGGCCAGTTTTAGAAGTGCCACTAGGCGTTATGAATCCATTCTCCACATCTGAAATGCCACGAAGGAAAATCAGTTATGTCAACATTATTGCACATGTCAGTGTATTTGATTTAATAGCATATAATGTCTGCAAAACATAACAGATTCCTGCTGGCTACACCCACAGAAAAGTCCAGGGGTTGTCCACTGACCAGGTGGTGTGATTACATCTCCGACCTTGCTTGGTTCCATCTTGGTGTGGAGCCAGCAGAACTATCACAGTTTGCTCAGGACTTCCTAGGACTGCTGCCCCTGCAACCCTCAGAGGAAAAAGGGTATGAAAATGAATGAATGAACGGTTGTAAGTTCTTGCTGCCAGGTTAAGTTCGATTTCTCACTTTGTATCCACATCCATGTTTTAATCAACTGAGGACTTCCACTGCATTTTATTAGACTAGAGCAGGGGTCCCCAAACCACAGCCCAAACATGGCCCACAATGCCATTTTATCCGACTCACAGGCATTTTGCCAATAATGAAAACATTATATATTTACAAAAAATACTGATTTGGTAGAACGCAACACATCCCAAAACAATCTCATTACATAAAATGTCTGGTCCTCGAACTGTTGTGTAATAGCATATGTGACTGTCTGACAAAATAGTCTGGAGACCGCTGCACTAGAGCATAAGCTTTTGTATCATCCCAAATCTTCACAAATGTTTTTTTAAATAAAGTAAAAATCACAAAAATGTCATTTGCCTCATAATCTTTGAAGTGTTTTTTTCAGTAAGGTAACATTGGATGTTAAGCATTTTGGGGTAAAATTAGCATTTTTACTTTGTAAATGTGCTACAGCAGACTTGCCCTACAACATCATTTCATGAGACCAGAGAAAAAGTGGTGTTTTAGGCGAACTGTTGTTATAGCTGAAGTCGTTATAGGTAAATTCTACTGCGCATATGAATGTATTTCAAAGAACTGTAATTAAGGATGTAATTATTATCTTTAATTAACACATTACTTGCCACCAAATTCAGCAGTCTATGCACTTTTTGATGTACCCATTGGCTGTTTTGGCATGTTTTCTGCAACCTATGAGAAATGGTTGCTAATGCATTTGAAAAAAGAGAATTAAGATTGCAATTTATTTTGTTTATTTTAACAAAATGATTTCTGTCAGTTTTTGTGGCCGAATTGACCACTATAGCACTTACCTGTTAGACACGAAAACTAAAATTGTAAATTTAAACATACAACATGCATTTACATTAAGCCTAACACCATGATGTCATAAACTGCTCCAAAGACACGAAACCAGTGCAAACATTAGTGATATGAAGCGAAATCAAGTATTTGAAGTTAAATACTAACAAAATTTCATTAAACTTATCCATCCATGCTGACTAGCCATCCACAACACCAAAAATCTTAATTCATAAAACCTTGCTGTGGCAAAAGCTGCTTCTGGCATACCACCTTAAAGTAGCAATTGCAAACTTGACTCCAAAATGAAGCATTTACATTGATTTCACAAAAAACATCCATCCTAGCCAATGACTTGTCTACAACACTAGATAACTTCTTGCAATAAAATCCATGCCAGAGCAAAAACAGCACTGCATAGTAACTTCACCTCAAGTTGAGATAAAAGAGAAAAAGAGTCTCTGAGGTGCATGCCACGTTGCACAACATTAACAAGTTAGTAGGATGTTCTAAAACGCACTTGCAAGAGGATACGGTTTAGCATGGCACTTTCGGCAAAGAAAAGTGAAGTACATTTTGAAACATACCTTGGCACTGTAAGCATTAATTATTACCCATCATTTAACCATGGCCCATAGCTACTCAACTATTTGTGCACCATTTCACAACAACTGTAAACCAAAAACCCCTTATTGTTCACCACACATGTGTTGGAATTGGTGGTTTCTTTACATCCAGGCTTGGTTATAAAATGAAGTTCCATAATGAGAGCTGCATCAACACTTGGTGTCATAACATCTAGTGCTGCAAAAATGTAATTACAATTTTACAAAGCTGTTTTCAACAAAATCATCTTAATTTGTGATCATTTCAAAATGGAATTAGATAGTTTTTGAAAAATTGGGACTATAAATGAGCTAGCACTTAGGAACTGATTTCTGGGTAATTCTCATTAGTGTTCAAGGTAAGAAGAAAGTAATGAGTAGGACAACCAATTTTTTGACCTAAAAGCTTAAAATTTTGACTTTATTTTTACCTATAAATTTCTGCGCTTGCAACTGCAAAATAATTCAGCCTTAGGTGTTGAGGCTAACCCAGAAGTATATTCATGCACTCTATGCTCCAAAATTTTGAAATATTTGGTTGTTTAACTTTGGGGATGATATTGATAAGTACATAAATAACTACAGTAGAGTCAAACCTGAGAACATCATAAAGTTGAAACGCTGTAAGCATAACGGTTTGAGCATTTACCAAACCAAGTAGTGTTAAGACCACGTTTCTTGCCTCACCATGCTTATGCTACCTACTATTAAATCACCCAGTAGTGGGCAAAACAGCATTATTATGCCAGAAGTCACAACAAACCCACTATTACTACAGAATTGCAACTAAACTTGCAATTAAGCATATCAATATCTGTTATTGTAGTTTCAATAAAGTATCGATGAAAAAAAAAAAAAACTCTGCTGCAAGAAAATTTTGACCTAACGATAAATTTTGACCTAATGATAAATTTTGACTTTTTTTTGACCTAATAACTTGGGATTCCCTCATGGTATGAGCGTGAAATTTGGTTTGTGGATGTTTCATGAACATTCAAAACAGCAGAAATATTTTTACTTCATTGACTTTTGGTTGCCCTAGTAATGAGTGTTACAGAAAGATTCATTCAGTTTCAATTAGCAGTAGATGAACAATGAGGTTGAGGGCTGAATTAATTTAGGTTATACTAAAGGAGGAGTGGTAAAGTTTGGCAGTCTGCCACTTGTGGCCCACAGCCTTGAGAATATTTTAGAGCAGAGGTGGGCAAAATACAGCCCGCAGGGCAGCTACACGTACATAGATATGTTCTTTCTATGTACATACACAGTACATATTTTGAGTCTGGTTAAAGTAATTTTATCAATTAGATTAGACTTATTGATATTTATTTCACAAGATTATAATAATATTATCATTAATTCATATTTTAAAATGTAAATTGTAACTGCAGTAGACAAATGTAATATACGCAGCTCCTGGTGGCGATAAGTTTTCAATGTGGCCCTCTGTAGAAAACGTTTGCCCATCATTGTTTTGGAGATAAATCTTGGCTAGCCTTCAACCTGGCTTTGATTCATCATCAATGACAAACGATTCTTTGCATCAAATAAGTTACATATTGTGTACTGAATATTTTATCTTTGACCTTTATCTGATGGACTTTAATTAGCATTATTACCAATACAGTATAGCGGGTGGAGAAATGCGATTTTATCTTACATAAGCTGAAGTTTGCCCAGCCTTGCATTAAGGGTCAGTTTGTGTTGTCAATAGCATTCTACAATAAGCCTTTCTATAAACCACAAAAAATAAGGAATAATACCAATTCTTGTTAAAACACAAGGACAAACAAACCACATGCAATATAGTCGGGATTCTGTGATAGTTGTGACATGATATCAAGTGTAACATGAAAAAATTTAGGTATGAGCACTTTAGTGCAAAGGGAGCAAGTGATGAGTTGAGATTTTCTGTTGTTTATTTGTAGCCTGTCACAAGATTCTTGATTTCCTACGTTGGTAATTTGTCAAAAATATTGTGTGGAAAAATATTGTCTGGCTTAGTCTGTCAGAGTCATATCAGTGTGCTTGCCACAAAATCCTGACCAGTTTCCAAACATGTTGGTGATCAATAAAATTATTGAGAACAAATAATCAAATTAACTGAAATGTATCATTTTGAATGTGGAAAAGACTACAGTATCTTCTTTTTTAAGTTCTACTCAATCTAAAAGGTGGTTACTCTCTTTTAAACATGTCAGTAATTATAAGGACATCAATATAGTCTGCACTACAGCTAAATCACAGACTAATACATATTTCACGCAGTAGTTTATTAAGTTAGGAAGAAGGGATTGCCTTTTAACAAGACTAAACCTTAACAAATTATGCACCAACCACGAAACATGTTTTTTAAAAATCTGATGACAATTTAAGAACAGTGCTACATTAGCTTACTCAGTGACCGTACACATACAATAGTATATTATCAAGCTGCATATGTACTAAAATTAGTATAGACATCATGTGAAACTGACAAATTGATATTTAACTAGGCAAGGCTACCTAAGCAAAAAGAATATGAAGACATGTACTAGAAAAAATAAAAGCATACAAACAAGGTTAATCAAATCTTTGCCAACTGCCATTCTGCAACTATATTTTCTCACTAACCAATTTTCTATAAGGACTTAAGTGTTAACATTCTTTTCTTATTTTTAGCTACAACAATAATTGTAGCCATCTCATTGGAAATTACACTGTTCAAAATTTTTTCTGTGTCTATTGACGCATATAAAAATAAAAAACCCAATGCAATATAAAACCTGGAAGTGCAAACTAAATCAATTACAGACACAGCACATAAGGTAGAAGGCAACCCACATATGAAGAGATATGCACCATTTAAGAACATATTTGGTTATACTTACATCATGAAAAAGAAAAACAAAAGCTCAAGCTAAAAATTGGTTGTGTCACTTGTGTCTTTAATCAAAGTTAAGTTGATTCATTCAAATAAATAAGATTGTTGAGCCTCACTATTAACAGGTACCCATTACATATTAGATTAATGTTTGTTTAAAAAAACTTTTGTAATTTGTTGCTTATCTGNAACCTAACGTGCTGATGTTTAAAAAATAAACACAGCAGCACAAAAGGAACCTACAGAAAATATTAAAATGGAGAAACAAAGANAAACATAAAAAATCCAATCTTATGTGCAACATTAACATTCATTATCACTTATTCTCTTCCACCAATGTGCAAGTCTTATTATTCATCTATAAATCTTACAAGTCTTCCCACAATATGCTAGTCCATCATCTTTTTTGTGTAAATGACTATTATTGTCTTTGTAATGTAATCTGTTTTTTATGTTGTTTTTTTCTTTTTTTGACTCTTGTTGCCGAATGCAAATAAGAATTTTTATGTTACTTGAAAATTGCTCACCACCAATCTTGATAGCATACATCATGTAAACACATATATTTTACATACTGTATCTGCAGTAAGTAACATCGTGCCTAACACTGATTAAACGCATTATTTAACTGATGACTTGCTATTTTCTATTGAGCTCACACTCAGGACTGTAATACAGCAGACAAGCTGCAGCAGTTTTTAACTGCAAGCTATAACTTTGGTTAGAGTGGGCTTTGTCAAGCCCTGGTTTAAATTAGGCAATGGCTACAGAACTGCCAATGGATCTTTCAATTTGAAGCCTTATTTGACCACCTCTTGTCACATGACAGTAACGCACGATGAGAATGCAGTAAACTTGGTAGAAACATAGTAAACGTAAAAGGTATGCCTACTAACTTAACCCCAACCGTAGCCTTAACGGTAAGCTAATGCTGACCTAATGATAACCCCAAAATTGAAAGTTTNGAAATTTTTGAAAAAATAAAAAGTGGTCTTATCTCATGAATTGAAACGTGCAACCACTACTGCCAAAACGAAAATCGCCAAGATGNAAGTCAAAAACAGAAAACCTTTTTAAACCGGGTTTTTTATTTAAACCGGGTCATGTGAGGCGGTTCAATAGTTATGACCTTATGCAGCACAAAAACCAAGGAGGATAAATTCAAAACGCATTCATTTCAGTAACACTTATGTTGTCCTTCACCAGGCGATCTTTTATTGATTACAGTAGTCCTATGCATTCCATCACATGCTAGGAGTGAGTAGGTCAGGGGTTCCCAAACTAGACTTCATGATTCCCAAACTAGAGAGCTATCTGAACGGCTACATTTAAAGTTAGCAAAAGAAGGGAAAAGATTGTTATATATTATTTCGAGATATTTTTATTCCTACAGTGAATACAGTATATTGTTTACAAAAATCATTTGTATGCTTATTCATTATTGGTAAATATTTTTTCCTCAGCCTTTTTGTCAAAAGAAATCTAGGAGTACATGCTCATCTGTCGAAATGCTGAAGGGGTACATGGCCAGAGAAAGTTTGGGAACCCCTTCGCTAGGGCTTTCATATGCTAATAAATAAGCACAGAAATAACAAAATGTCCACAGGTTGGCTTAGTTTGAGGTAAAGGTTGTTGTTGATGTTATTTTACAGTAATGAAATAAGTAAAGTATTAAACAGTACAATTAACTACTTACTGAGCGATTCCCCCTTGTCTTTCTCAAACGTCTTCATGAAAAACTCTTTAGTTTAGCTGGAAGCTGGTGTATTCATCAATGAAGAGCGTTGAAGACGAAGACTTCACTTTACGGTAGTGAAAAGTAACACGTCACCAAAGCACTTTCTGTTCTCCAGCATTCGTGATTTTCGCGACCTCGTATCAGCTGAGTGTTAAATTCAACGTGACGTAAAGGCTAGATCACTAGATGACGCCGGGAGGCTGGATTGCAGTTTGCACTGCTACGTCGTCCAGTGTGAGTGTGTTTGTGTTGTAGGCGTAAATTTGTTTGTTCAGTTGCTTCATTGTTAAGAACCCCGCTTACGCAGTCCGCTGATGTAAACCCAACGGAGAACATCTCACCTATATACGTTGACCAATCAGTAATTTAAAAAATACTTTGGTATTTGCTTCCTAATGAATAGATAGCATAGAACACCGCGTGAAGGTTGCAAAGCAAAATTATTGGCAGAATACCAGAAACCGCAAGAAGACTGGATCCAAGACCAATGATGCCATGTTATTTTGCAAAAACAAGGAAGTACATTTGGGAAATAGCCCAAATAGGCAATTTAAGGAAAAAGCAAGCCCAAAACGCGTTCGGTAAGAAAATGCAACAAAATAAAAACCATCACGTAAATTAAATGCAAAAACAGGAAGAAAATCAAAAAAACAAGCCCAAAATGAGTGTTGCAGGCACGTTTTGCCTCAACAAACCTTCACATAAAGAAAACTACTGAGAAGACAAATATTTCAGATAGAAGAACAGCATTTATCGTAAACTAAAAAGTCAGAAAACAATATGAATAAGGAACCGCTCATGTGAACCTAAAAAGTGCTTAAACCGGTTAAAACCAGTCACGTTGAACAGAGCAAAACCGGAAAATTATACAAGACAATATGACGACATAACTAACGTCATTACGACACGACAGAAGATATTAAAGAGAGTAACTGTCAAGTGCAAGGAATGGAAAGAAGTTCCAGAATGAACTAAGTAACGAATCATGAAAATTACAGATATGAAGCAACCAATCGGATAACTTGGAAGATGTGCGTCGACGGAAACCGCAACGGAGCATTCAAAGAAAAAAAAACGCCAGCTATAACTACAGCTGCAAAGCCGAAATAATGACATTGCCAGACAGAGCCGGTGGCCATCTAGTATAACAGACGGAGTTCTACCTAGAAAGAGCCGGTGGCCATCTAGGACAACAAACTGTCCAGAAAGAGCCGGTGGCCATCTAGAACAACCAGTTTGTTGGAACTACGGGCCAGCTAGCTTGAAGAAAGAAGATTAGCTAGAGCTATAGGCCAGCTAAAAATATCAGCAACTAGTCAATGCCATTGGTCTGATTAGCAACGAGCGTAAGCCGGTGGCCTCGCTAAAATTACCAGCAACTAGTTAGTGCTATATGCCTTTCTAGCAACGAGCTTTTGCCTGTGGCACAGCTAAAGTTAAATATTGTTCGAATAAAGGATTATTGTGCAACCTAACCATCGTTTTAGACAGTTAGTAGATATGACAGTGACTTTATTTAACAAATATTAACTCATTACGTAATGTAATGGTTTGTAATGGTTTATTGTTTCATATGACTCAGCCAACAAGCAGAAGCATCATAAAAGCCATCGCATGCAGTAAACCAACCATTAGCGAAAATTAGAGCAAAT
>JGI24021J15306_10004740_pt1 | contig 15920 bp, 13 predicted proteins | sample Ectturendosymbi1_FD_15306 | JGI IMG/M metagenome (IMG submission 15306) | reverse complement strand
CTCGTGTAACAGTTCTATCATGCTACAGAAATTGGTGATGAAGCCAATGCGGCCAGCACTTGCGCTGATCAGCCATAGCAAACACAATAAAGATAATTGTTTCGGATAAAGTGAACTAACGCGGAACACAATCTTAAACATGCGTAATGGACGAAAGGTCTTAAGTCTGCAAAATGTGGCGAGATGGTTTCTGGACGCAGACGATAACCCAGATTCCCACCAAAAACCGAATTATTACTTTTTGGCCCATTTACAATGTTCCTTGAAATTTGCATGCAAATTTATTCCGTGGTGTTTGCATTAAGTCGACAAATTAACAAGCAAAAAGTATGCGAAAACAATTGTTCTCCTTTGCGCAGGTAATAAAGTTTTTGTAAAATATCAAGCTCAAGGGGGGTTTTAACCCCAACCCCTTGCGTACGCCCTTAGATACACCATGATAGATTGTGCAAATATATATCCAGCTACTAGCAATAGGCTCCCTTGAAACAACCTTTGGTCCAGCGAAGAAATGTTTTTACTACATTGTCTAAATACTTTTTCAAACTACAGTTCCACAGCCTACTTGAAACCGTCATTAGCCCAACATTTAGTAAAGTGCTCAGTATCTGACCTACAGGAAACCAAGTGATAGTGACTAGAACGATTGCTTGTACATGGAAAGCCTTGGCCCAAACTATTTTCTTCTTTTTCAGGAATCCAATGTATGTTTCAAGCAGAAACTTTTCAGACTTCTCCAACTCTATTATACGCAGCAAAGGAACTCTGTACAGTTCTTAATTTGATGTTGTTGCTTGCGTTTTGGTTAAGTTTTATTTTTAAATAAACGGATAAAACCGAAAGATAGACAACTTAGACTTAACAAAATAGATCAAGCAAGTGTTCATTGGCGTACGGGAAACCTTTTCCGTGGGGTCGGTGACTGTTTTGCCTGCACATTTTGTACCTGCCTTGGCTTCTGATACCGGCTGCAGCCATGTTTTTCGTGAAGAATAGGAATAACTTTGTCTGAATTGCCTCATAATTTCAGGATTTATCGCGATTTGTCCCTGAGATTAAGTTGAAAACCAAAGAAAAGGTCATGCATATTTTCGAACTGCAATATCACTCAAAACAGCCATTCCTGCATATTTTCTTCAATATAATTTCTAATTTGTTTAAAATTTCCAGGTTTGATCGTTCAGTTCCACAGCTCACGCTGCACTGTCTGCTTTTATTTTTTGTTTTCCCAGAAAATGGTGTGAAAAAATGTTTGTGTTGAAAGAAAAGCTTGACATTTTTCTCTGATTACCCCACGGCGCTATCTGATCAAAACTGTCCGAACCAGCACGAGCGGAGCGTCAACTTTGAAAGAGTCCAGATTCCGAAAAAATGCGCTGGAGATCAATCCTTTTACTCATTTTGCTGTACATTGTCTACTTGCTTAGTGGAGGGGCTGTTTTCTATGCCTTGGAGTTCACTAATGAAGATAGAACTTGCAAGGAAACAATAAGGGCAGTTGAAGCTGTTTTCGGCAAATTCTCAAATGCTTCATCCAATAGTTTTAACTCAACCAACCAAACGTTAACCAGGGATGATTTGCGAAACCTAATTCAGGTAAAATAGAGTTCAAGTCCAAAATACGTCGAACGTTTGCTCATAGCATAGCCAATATGTTTGCATTGGACCTGTACAGGCAACAAACAAAAGAAATTGTGACTTTATTTTGGACGTGCTTCACATTAATTGCGCTTACGATTAGCTTTCCTATAGGTTGTTGTTATTGTTCTTCTTGCAGTGAAGCGTCATTTCGTCTGAAATTCGTGAAAACTCAGAAACCTGTTTCGCCTCCCCTTTGCATCTTTTGTTAAAGAGTTTCTCTCTTTTAGTGATAAAATATGATTAACAAGTCGTACGTTTAATACATTTTATGCAAAATTCGGTGATTTGAGATAAGCAGTTGCTTTTTCGAGTGGTTTAAATTTTGTGCCACTTTTGAAAACGCTTGTTATCAGTGATGCAGCCAATAAAAAGTCCAAGACCGAGACCTGAATGTTCGAGACTCCAAACTCGAAAACTTTCCGGCTACGCCAAACCTTATCATAAATTTGTCAAAAAAGTCATCTACACTTCCGAATTTCCATTCATCGAATTCCATATATTTTGTCAACTTTTTATATTTTCGTTTACCAAAATATTTAACTAACATCGAACCAGATAAATTGCTGGAGCTGTTTAACGACATGTCGACTGGACACGCGAAGTTCAGAGACAATATCGATACCAATACTTGCATCCTTTGGGCCGGAGACGAGGCCTGACCTTTTTCAGACCCGGCCAAGAATCACACAAATAGGTATAGAGACCTGCAGTCGCGAGGCTCTACCATTGATTATATTGTTACTGACTACGTTCTATCGTTGATTTCCTAACAATTTGGGTATTGCAATCGTGAAACCCCTTGCAAGAAGTTGTGTAGGAATTTTGGGAAATTTTGCCATGTATAAGTAAGAACACGAGTAGGGTTTAGGTCATGCACAAGCAGCTTACTTTTCAATTAGAGGGCTTGACGCTGACATCTGGAAGGTCTTAGAATACTACAAGCTGTTCAGAATAATAATTAACCTGCAAAATATACCGATCATAAGTTTTCTGTAGATCTCTTCTGAGGCGTTTCACAACTTTCTCAGAAAAATATTTTCTTATTTTTTTCTTATAATTTGATTTTCTAATTAAATTTGAATAACTGACAAATAGTTACAACTGCAGCAAGAACATCTTTAAATAATTGGTTCAGCTGCAGTTAAGATCTAACTGTGGTCATGCACTGTACCTACGTAAGGCAATTACATCGACAGTAGCGCAGCCAAGAATTTTGTTCGGGAGGGGCCAAACAATGATGTCGTCAGTCACTGACGTCGTCTTGAGCCCGACTGTTCCTTGCGTTTATTTTCTAACAGTTGAAAATTGATATATATCACCAGCAAAAGCCGTTTATTTAGCAAGTTTGTTTCGGGGTGGGCCATGACCTCTTCGGCCTCATTCTGGCTGCGCCACTGGACATCGACTAGAGGTAAAAGTGATGTTTTTTGACGTTGGAAGCAAATAAAAGGAGGCTCTAAGCGTGTGTGTTAAACCCTGCAAAAAATGAAAATTAAATCTTTTAGATTTTTTTGAAAAGTATCGGGGATGACTTAATTGGTGAATCACTACAAGACCAGCCTCGTGACCTAACAGCCGCTGAGGAAGCTATGTTACGTGATTTTTGTATGGATTCTTTCATCTCAAATGCAGATGCAAACTTATTTGTCGATGCGCTTGGTTCATTTTTGTAGCGGTCGCGTCAATCCAGCTTTTCCACAAATTCTGTTTTTTCTGTTTCGCAGATTATCAGTACTGCGTCTGCGAACGGAGTGAAGTTTGATTCTGATCAACAGATGTCTTGCGCGCACAATTGGCTATATCAAAATGCTCTCTTCTTTTCCGGAACTGTCGTGACAACCATAGGTATGGCGTTTCGAACGGATGATGTTATGTGCAACTGCGTTCGTTTGTGGATCTCCGAATGCTTTTCTTTGCTCTGCTGTAGAATCTAAAAGAGTAGATTGATCGCTCTTAACCATTTGCAAGAAACACTTCATTGCGTTGAGAGGAGTGGCGCGGCAAGGCGAACTAAAACTAAAAATGCAGGCGGCGCCAAAATGCAAAAATAAAGCAAAGGACTTGTCCGTCAGATTTAACGACGTCTTCAAGGTTAATTCTGCAGTTTCAAAAAATGTTGTGGGAAAACGTCCATTTAATGCCCTGTCCCGTTAAGTAAAGAAAAATGATAGTGCAAAGCACAGTCTCTCTGTTTTCAGCGTAGTGATTGCTCCACACATGCTTATGCAGTAGACTCAATCACTCAATGCCAGGCTTCTCCTACACAGTGTGACTGCAGCAGCGGCTTCCTGTGGTACTCATCATTATTGCAAAAGTTGCTAAATAAATGGCGTGACCTTTTGTCCAACGATATTATTTAGGCAATTACTACCTTAAATGCAAAAAAACGATTGGTTCCACAGCGCATTGGTCGTAGCACACGTGACCATCAATCGCCTTCGGGCATTAGACAGAGGGGCCCTTTCGAAAATATTGCAGCAGTTCCCCATCAGTCATCCACACGTGGACGCCCCACTTTGCGACCGCTACGCAACTGGGAACGAAAATGGGGATAGAGTTCTTCTAGTTCTAGCACAGAGTTCTTCCAATCTGGGAGAATTGAAAACCACACGTAAACTAAACAGCACTCTTGCTATACGCTAATAACTGGAAACTGGAAGATCGCTTGACTGACAGGCAAAGAGCGGGAATTGGTTGAAAAAGCCAAACAATATTCTCTGGATGCTCGTTGCATATATTCGGCTACGCAGCGGGGATTTAACAATGGGGAGCAGCTAAGCAATGGATAGAAACTCTTCTTCTCTGGCGTTGAGCCAACAGTTCTCCCAGTTTTGGAATACTTGCAAGTACTGATCTGGCAGGCTGTGTTGATGAGCCTATCGCAAGCGGTGCAGTGCTTGCCGCAGGATCGCCACTTGCTGGAGACGCAACATTCGCCTGGAACAACCAAAATTTTCTACAGAAAACGTGTAGGACTCAGAGGACCTACTGAATAAATTAAAACACTGATGGCCAAGGACGTAAGAAAGATCTTTGCAGGCAGCCTATCGTCCTTGTTCCGAGAGCTCCCGGATTATACAGCGGATGCAGAAAAAGAGTGGCGGCTGTTCCAAGCAGCTGTAATATCATCAACTTCACGGGTATGCGGACAGAAACGACTGGGTGATGCTACAGACGGCAAAAAAATAACCTCTTGGCTGAATCAGGACGGAAAGATCCTATTCCTGCAAAGAAAGTAGCCTGCTAGGGATGGCTTCAGAATTAACCCGACTCTTCTTTACATTGGCGATTCGCTGAATCCTACAATCTGGGGAAATTTTCGGACATAAACTAGATTCCAGTTGCTAGCAAACCAATGAAGTTCATTGGCAAACCATCTTGCGCCTTAGTGGTAACTATCTGATATTGTTAGATCCAGGGGCGGATCCAGGGAGGGGCGATCACCCCAATCGTCCCCCCTAAAACCTACGGAAGGAACTTTATCCACCATGATTTTGTATAATTCAGAAAACAGCATTCGAAGTATAAGGCCATTCTGTCGTCCATTGTTTTTTCACAGCAGTGTTGTGAAGTATACTTCATCTTTCTTACAGTAGTGAACCCGTAATGAGACTTGACTAACAAATATTACTGGAATGCCCCACCTCTAACCTTACTGGCTGGATCTGCCCCTGGTTAGATCTATCAAATCTGAAAACGATGCCTTACTCAGCAATGTTAGTGATATCGTTGGCAGATAGAGAGAGAATTTCAAACCTATCTTGAATTCAATCACTATCATACCATCAGACACACAGGAGGTACGTTATTAGAAGGAAAATGCCCATCGCTGTCAAGGCACTAAAAGTTGAACTTTGTGATGAAATCCGACATGAAACGGTTATATCCTTGAACAGAGGAATTCTTTTTGGCTGGGTCATGTGTACCAAATCCTACAAAAAGAGGCTATAAATGGAGGTTGATTCACGGATTGGTAAAGCAAACACAGCGTTGTGTGAGCTTTATTGTTCCGTGGTCACAAAACGGACCTTAAAAACGCGGCAAAAGCTTTTCATTTTCAAGTCGATCTTTGTTCCAATCTTTATCAATGGTCATGGCTCTTAGTTATGTCGTANCATTTGCACACATCACGCCTATATACTTTGGCTTTANTTTACTATAACTGGACTCTACCCTTAAGCACAAAACGTACGAAGTTCACTGCATGCAAGCAAACAAGAACCTTCCGATGAGGAAGCCGTAGCTGAATGCGCAACGAGCAACTACTCAAGAAATGGCACGAAGGAATTGCACCAATTAAACAGTCAGCCCCAAGCAAGCACGTGCACGTTCACTAATCACCTCACATTCACCCCCCTTCAAACAAAGTCTACAGATACGGTCAAAAGCCACAGCGATCCACAGGTTTCCTTGGCCGTGTGAGCCTATGCACAAGGGCAGGTGACTTTACAGCGTGACTTTACAGAAAGATATCTTCGGTTTGATGTCTGCCGTCTTGTAAAACTGCTCGATCATCGCACCGACTGGCCCTCTCCGGTAAGACGGGATCATTAACAGCGCTTTCATCATGTCCACCGTGACGCGGCACAATGTATATCGGGCGATGAACTGCTTGAGCCGCTTCCCTGCCAACTTCTGTGTTTGCTTCGTTCTGCCCAGAAAGTGAAGCAAGTGCAAACTCTCCCACGCACGTTTTTTTTAGATTTGACCATGGTTACTTTAAGACGTTTTGAAAGACCGCAATTATTTCATATCCAGACCGATATAATCATAAAGCGAGGTTTTAGTGTATTTTGGCGGTGGTTATGCAGTGAGGTTCTATTGTATTTTGGGAGACCGTTAAAAAATTTGAGCGACCGTTTCGATCCTTCAAAACACCTTAAAGCACTGCTCCCACGGGTGCATTAAACTCGCAGAGGCACAGCCGACTTTCTGCCAGACGGGAATCGGATATGGGCATAGTTGGGTGACGCATGCGCAAGGTCAACCTCGTCAACAGAGGGTTAAACTTAGATGAACGTAACTGTCTCTTTAAGAAAGGTCCAGGCGCACTCAACCAGGTGGGAATCGACACAGCAAATGTGGATCGGCGTGTGAAATTAAACAGACATTAATGTGGAGTCGCATTCGCCGCCGTACACAGCAGAGAACGTATGGCAATCAAAACGTTAGTCAAATTACATTCCCATGTGCCCAAGGTCCACTTTGCGAGACTTAATTGCAAGTTTGACCGCTGTCCGAAGTATGTCATTATAGCGTTCGTATTGTCCATTTCCCCGAGCATTGTGAACATACGTTCTACTGCAGGCGATACCTCGCTGACGAAAAAACATCATCAACAATTCTGACATAAAAGCCGTCCCTCTATCGGAATGAATACATGCAGGCATACCAAATGACGCAAAATGTTGGTTGAAATCCACTATCACGGTCTTAGCATCAACACTGGCATAAGGAAAAGCGAATGAGAAACGAAAAGACTCGTCGACAATTGTGAGCAAGTAGCAAGTCTTCATGCATGAAAGACATCTGAGTCTCCGCATTACAGCGTCTTGGTCTGGAACCAGAAAAACTGTCACAAGTTGCTGAAAACCGTGAGATGTTTTTAGACCTGTTGGGGGTGCTGTCTCCGCCACCTTCCCGGAATGAAAAACGGGTGTGAAAACTTAATGGAAGTCTGCTTAATACCGGACCTGATTTGAAACAGTTTTGTGACTTTAGGTCATATTGAAGTCTTCTTAAGTATTCGTGAAGAAATGGTCCAGGTGAGCCATGAAAAAACGTTTTTAGCATGTTTTTACTTTTACTCAACTCCAAAAAACTGCAACGCTGTGTCTCCGAACTGGAGAAATGAATGTAATTGTTTTTAACTTGGAATGGTCAAAGCTCATACAGTTTGTGAATAATTTAGTAATTGCAGGCAAAACGTCATAAATAAGTTATCAACGCTTCACCGCGGATGTCAAAAAAGCTTTTCCTCTGCCAAGAACATATCATTAATCTGTGTATGGCCAGTATTTGGAACTGAAAGAAGATGGACACTGTGCTCCCTCCTTTGAAAGGATGTCCGCCTTCTCTGACTCTTTGCACCGATTCCAAGCAAACATCTCATTTGTTTTTTGCGGTTCGCAAAAAAATGTTTTCAACTATCTTCACTGCAGGCAATATGTATTTTTGAAACTAAACGTGCCCACACTACAATATTTTACACCACTGCGAGGTTCTGCCTCTGCGTGCAGCTCGATATGCACGTGGTTCGTCGACCTGGCGCAATGCAGAAAACCGAATTTCCGAGTCGGTAAACGAGTTGTATACGCAATTAAATTAGTTAGGTTGACATTCCTTAATTTTGACTGTACTCCATAATCTCGGATTTAATTCACAACAGGTTACGGAAACGTAAGTCCGCGCACACGTGGAGGTCGTGTGTTCTGCATATTTTACGCGATGGTCGGAATTCCTCTTTTCGCCATTATGTTTTCTGCTATCGGGGATAAAATGGCCAAAAGGTTTCATGCACTTGGCAACAGACTAGAAAAAAAAGTAAGTGCAGTAAGCAGGATGCATTTTCACCCTAAACTAATCAAAATTTAGCCTCTGTTTTTTTTCAGTCGATTTACAAGTTTTGTTTACTTCCGAATAACCTAGTTTTCAAATGCTTTGTATTGTTGTCCACTTTTATGTTAATTAAATTAGAGTCATACCTTATCCCAGTGGTTCTTAACCTGTTTTCTACCACGCCTCTCTTAAGTAATTGTCCTTTGTTTCAGGCCCCCCTGACCAGTGCCGGATTGAGATAGCGCGGGGCCTGCAGCATTAAAAATACACTTGAAAACAGTGCACAACTGTTAAATCATAAATACTGTGGCATCCATGTGACTACTATTAGGCATACTGAATTTCGTAAGTACGAAAAACCTGGTCTTAAGTAGCGACTGGTTGACATTATGGGCTGTATATCTTTCTTTACCAGAGACGTATACACGTATCGCTTTACCAAGAAGGAATGCATTACTGTACAGCTCACAAGTACAGTGCAGAGACAGTAATTAATGCTTCCGGATTCAGTATAAATGTCGAAGTCGATTGTCAAAAGTAGCAATCCTACTGCATTAACATTGCATTTTCTATATTTTTCCGTGGCAGATTTGTTCATGATACTGGTAGTGTCTATTTCACATAGACGTTCATGCTAGTCTACACTATTAGAATCAGGCTGTTCAGCTTGTTCTGTTTAATGGTGATCCTTTGTTCAATCTACCATCTTAAGTTCAGAAAATGACTGTTCTCCATTGCAGCTGGTCACCATGAGAATAAAATAAATGCGCAAATCATCTCCCACATTGCAAAAGAAGACTCCAACAACACACCCAATGGCGAGTGAATAAATGCCAAGTCCAATAAGACCTGCTGCAAAAATCCCATATAAAATCCCAGCTAGACACAGAATTAGGTAAATCTTTTTGCTCTCTACCATACCTGGGCATCTGTGTATGTCAAGAAACGTGCGAGTGAACAGGCTACATACCGTAACTTTGCCAATGAACTTTTGTGCCTGTCGGAATTATAATATTACAGTGACATGGACTTGTTTGCATTTCTGACGGTGATCTGGCAGCATTTACGATGTTTTTATCTTCTTTCCCAGTGTACTTCTACAGCTAACCTTTGAGATCTTGATCTTTCACACCCACTCCACCTTATAATTGCTGTCTGTACCGCTTCATCCTTGGGCTTGCTTCATTAGTATCTCTGTCGCGTGAACCCATTGCAATATTAGCTGCAGTTAATATTTACAGTTTATGCGGTGTTAGTTGCTTTTTTATCAGTTATGTTACAGACTAAGCTACTTTGATAAAAAAAACATAAAGAAAGATGAGACTAGAAATAAGACGTATAATAAATCATACCCTATCTTAAATCACCGATAAGCAGTTAATTTCTAAAGCCCCAGATCTTCAGAAGAAAATCCAGAAAAACATTGAAAACGCACATCTGGGGNNAAAGCCCCAGGTCTGGCGCCACTGGTTAAATCATTTTTAAAGTAACAAAAGGTAACGCAACTTATAAAACAGGTCAATGTGATGTAATAATATTTTTATCGCCGTTTATAACAATACAATCAAGCAATATCTGGAAATTGCTGCGATTTTGCCTCATTGCTTTAGTGGTCCCATAATGTTTCAATTAACTGTAAAATACTTTTAATTTTTCAAATCGCAGTAATTTAATGCAAAGCCTAAGGGAGGGGGGCACAAGAGGTACATCGTACCCCCACCCGGGCACATCCAATGAGGGCGATTGCCCCCCTTAAAACTTACAATAGTAATTTTATTCAACAAGATTTTGTACAATTCGGAAAACAACATTAACGATGTAAGGGCCTTTTGCCGTACTTTTTTGTCACAGCAATGTTGTGAAAGAGGCAACACTCCATCTCTCTTACAGTAGTGAACCCGAAAAAAGACGAATACCAAATATTACTGAAATCGCCCCCACTAACCTCACTGGCTGGATCCGCCCCTGGGCCCGGGAGGATGAAAGTACACACGCGAATTTTTTTTGTAATCAAGTCCAAAGTTGATGGTCGATATCTTCAACTGCAGCGCTGGTAGCTATATTTGTAAATCTTAGCATGGTACTTTCGACGAGAACCCAGACGATAGGAGGGTCCGGTATCGGTCTTCGTATCCCCTGGTAAAATTTCTCTCAGAGGCCCTAGTCTAATGTAAAAGCATTCAATTGAAAACTTGCGCTTAATTGCCNATGGCAAATTTAACAAAATAGTGACTTCTTGGACTGCAAACATTCTATAGCCTACATATAATCAAGGTGGATGTTAGGGGAGGCGAACGAAGCGGCGTTTCGAGTCCACTTTTGAGAGTTTCGCACTTAGTTTTTGCATTGTTTTGTTTAAAATTTTATTGATGACTCTAGAGCCACATTTAATAACCTCTGAAGCAAATCTGTGTTTGTCAAAATAAAGAAAAAGTTATGTGCAAATGTGCCAAAAGGGCCCCTCAACAAATTTTGTTGTGAAGACAAGTGACAATTTAAAATCAAATCACTTCAAGCAATTTACAATGCGAAATTGGCTTTCACGCAGAAACCAATTCCCAGACATATTGAAAAAATTAATTTGGTTTCAGCGAATAAAATTTCATTATAAAATGTGTAAAATGTAGAGCCCACTTTCTAACAGTTTGCCTCGTGCACCTAAATTCTAATGTTGCATGTCATAACACAAAGGACGGCAGGGCCCCCAAAAGCGCGGGGCCTTTAGCAATTGCTACACTTACTACTACTGTTAATCTGGCACTGCCCCTGACAGTAAATAAGTTGTAAAGACAAATGTATTTATTTGTAAATTGTAATCAAACTTTCCATGTTGTAGAGTGCGTATAAAGGCTTGCTCACCCCTGAAAATTTATTGGCGCGCCCCTGGGGAGGTGCGGTTCCCAGCTAAGGACCACTGCCTTAGACAATGTTTGATACCTTCTGGAATATTATTTCATTGTTTTAATTTTTGTATCTATTTTCTTTGCTGCAGATCAAAAAAGAAAAGTTACGCAATGCGCTAGTTATCACCGTCACTTGGGCGGCCCTGCTGTTTTTCTTCTGTGTTATTCCAGCTTTCATATTCAGTGCGGTGGAGAAGTGGACATATCAGGAATCTTTCTATTATTCTTTCATCACCCTGACGACGATTGGGTTTGGCGACTTTGTTGTGGGTAGGTCAGCGTACAGTCTAGTAGCTTTCATTTCATTTTCCTGTGGAGCAACCTTACATTTTTGCTTGCTTATAAGATATATCTGCTTATAAGATATGTTACCTTTTATTCAAAAACATAATGCTTATGACATTTCCATCCTGTATCAAAAGCAAGAATACGATTTGAAGTAATTTAATACAAGTTTTCTGGAAAGAGGTTGGCTATTTGTAGCCCGTATTCCTCAATTAACATTTGCACTTTCACTTTTTTTCATACCTCACTGCTTGGTACTGATCTGATCAGAAAATCAATACTTTTAGAAATTTTTGTGCTTCGCATTTCACATCTTTGTCGTTTTTGCAAGCTTACTGGAAAGATATCTGTGAACGTATGATTACGATCAAACACAATTATTATGCAAAGTAACTCTCTCCCCGTATCGAGCTAAACCCGTTCGTTTATTTTTTGAAGAACCGAAACTAGCACCTTTTGCTTTACTGTTTCCGTAAATTTATTTTCAATTTTTTGATTACTTTTGTACAACTGTGTGTTACCCACTTATCAGTGGCGTAACTCGTACCAAAACTCGGAAAAAAGTTAAGAAATGATAGTGAATCTCTGAATGTCGCGGATGTCTATACTAATTAAAAAAAGAAAACACCCCGAAAAACGCAAAAAACAACAACCTGAAGAATATTAAATATCAAAATGTCAATTAAAGGGGGCCCAGTTTTTACATTTAGCTTGCCAAGGGGGCAGTTCGCCCCCTTGCCCTCTGTCAGTTACCCCACTGCCACTGATGGAAACAAATTAAAAGTCGGTTTTACAACAAATCATAATATCTATCCTGACAAACATTCGGAGTCGCTACTTTGGTGTGCGTTGATAGCGGTTCATGCATACAACATATCTTTCTATTGTTGACTGACCCTGTAATCACTGACTTTAAGAGGCTCTGTGTGCCTTCTCCAGGTACTAACCCCGATCAATCCTACCCAAGTATCTACAGAATAGCTGTTTATTTTTGGATTCTGTTTGGATTGGCATTTATGGCGTCAATGGTCAGTTTAGCAAGCGATTTCTTCAAAGAAGCAGGTAAGTCTGTAATGTTCCCTGTACGTAAAAGATTAGTCCGTCTTCGGAAAGGTTTGAAGATTAGAAAACACCATTTTAGCAACCTCCTTGAGTATCAGGAAATATTGTATATCAAAAATTCTTTATGCTGCGCTTTTGTGTAGTTAACATATTTGTGTTGCGTTCCATTTCTGATAATTTTATTTACACTAGCAGGTTTTACACGACTGTTGCTGTAGTTTGCATGACAGCTATTAAAGCTAATTTACAAATTTTACCTTTTCATAATGCCATTAAGAAGAATGCTTGAATAACTTGACAGTTTCCAACTTACGCTTAGAATAAAGTTAAAATGAAGAGTACCGCACCCCACAATCGTCGTAAACTGTTTAAGTCGTTATGCCAACGGATTTTAACTTCATCGAAATGGTACGGCATTGATCACGGTTCGCAGTGAAATAGTTTCGTCAGAAAACACAAATTCTATTCACAGCAGTTGAGCCACACTATTGACAGAATGCCCAAATTGTGCGCCTCATTGAAAAGCAGGTATGCTAGCGTACTATTCTATGCTCTTTAGTATTGCCCAGACAAAGGCGCAGCGATGTCGTCCTTCAGTTCATGATAAAAACCACTTGTCCTGGTCAGCATTTGCGAAAGTACACATACCTTACACTTTGATTTGTGTTTCTTTCTCTTGTGGGGATTGGGTGCTTGCAGAGACCGGCTCTTTGCGCTGTAAACTAGACAGACAGTTTCACAACTGAATTGAAACACATTATGCTTTAACTTATTTTTCTTTCTAATATCTTTTGACACAATTGCTGTTTGTGCGAGACTGCATGCCAATTCTTTCATTTTCGCGCCCGCTTTTCCTCCGAGTAGCCCTAGGTATCGGAATACCTCATTGTCAACTGCAAACCCAAACAGTTTTGCTGGCTTCACGCCAAGACGGGGCAAAGCAACATTGGAGATGTAGTCATTCCACCTGGTCCTTGGGCGTCTTCTAGGCCACTTTCCAGCGGGTGTAGCCAGCAGGACTTGCCTCGCCGATCTTTCCTGGCGCATTTTGGACACACGGCTGAATCAACGTAGCTGGTATCTCTCCATTCGAAGAAGTGACTTGACATTCAGCGCTTTGCGGAGTTCATAACTGTGTACCTGTAAGCATGGGCGCAATTTGGTGGGGCACACTGGGGACGTGTCGCCCCACTTTTTCAGACGGGGGGACGTAATATGCCGTGTCCCCTCACTTTTTTACCTTTAGGTTTTGTATTTGGAGAGGTTTCAAAAATAAAAGTGATGTTTGTCACGTCTTATGTGAAGAGCTTTTCATGTTAGATGGTAGGTCTCTCATAGCCAAGTTGATGTTGAAACAGAGTTTGGTGTGGTATCACTGATTCTGTTAGTTTATAAATTTTAGCTTCGACAAAATAATTTTCAGCATTTTTCAAGTTTCTAGAGACCGTGAAAAATGTTCAACTGCTTCTGTCCGAGATTTCACTTTTTGTGGTATACTGTTAGAAAGGTTACTTTCTTGTAACAGTGAGAGTATTACAACTGCACATGTGAGAGACCTACAGCCATGATTTGTTCCGTGCACAAATGTAACTGGCTTTGCTGTAACGTTGGTTGTCACGTATTCAGAAACAGACAGCGTATTATTTAGTGATGCTTGTGCATGTAATGTTAGAAAGTTATATTTTCCGGCAAATCTCTTCGAAGCTTTTGCCGAAGACAAAAAGCAGCACTATTGTGGAGACTTAGGGTTTTGGGATGGGAAGTTTAGAAAAAGATTGTTTTCAACCATTAGTGAACAGGATTTCAATTAAAACGCTGGAGAAGTAGCCTACAGTATTTCCCTAGCTGTATATTGACTTATAGCTCAAAACGTAGGGACTTGACTCGCACATAAAGATAAAATAAGCATTTATCCTAACTTCTTGTAATGTCGCGACAATGGTGACCAACAAATCCAAAAGATATTTTTTCCTTGACACGAACACTTTGTGCTTGTGCTGAATGCATTGGTTCGTAAGTCAATGATTTACTCTGATTTGCACAATGCAGCAATATTTTTATACAAGTGCGAAAAATTTGCTTTACAGATACATCAAACCTTGTTTGTTGGGCATTCTTTTCGTGTTGAAGGTGAAACTTGGTACTTTTTTATTGCCAATTCACCGTTGTGCATTTTGATTTAATCTCAAATATAATTTTTGTGTCGTTATGCATGCAGAACTCTTAGAATGAAACCTTTAACATGGTGCAGAGGTGTAAGTCGGGCCGGTCTTTTAGGTTCGGGTCGGGCCGGGCTCGGGCTTAAGTTTGTCAAAATATTTCGGGCCGATTTCGGGCCTGCATACAAAACTTTTTTATAATATTAAGAGTAACGATTTTGTTTTGTGACGTAGATTTGTTGTGCTCACCGCGATAATTTCTGTGAGTGAAATGATTGCGATTTTTCTTCAGCTAATTCTGTTTGCAAACACAGCTGCATTCTTTTATTCTCTGCTGGGATTAGTTTCCACTGTTTTTGAGAAGGCGACGGCGGTGAGGAAATTTCCATGCGATGGCGTTGCGTCGAAAAGATTTTACGCACAGCTGATCAGGTCGACAACAAGTCGATTTTTTGAGGGCGGCAGTACAGTCCCGCATGAAAAAATATATATCTGAAAAATAAACCTGCAGAAAAGCTAGAACTCACGGAAATTTAACGAAAAGAACTTCGGAACCACACGAAAGAACTATAAATTCCAAGAAGAGATCGCATTGCAATTTGTTCTTGAGAAGAATGTAGGAAAGGCTTTAATTTCTGTTGAAGATCTAAAAGACAATGTACGACCAAAGTCGACATCACAAAAAATAAAATTTCGAGGGGCAGTACACGTAAGTGGGGCATACTTTCACGCTTTAAAGACAAGTAACCAAATAGGTCACACCTTCGTGGGGCCCCAAAAACTAAGCTGGCCTGGGGCCCCGCGCTCCCTAAATCCGTCCCTGGCTGCATGCATGATGCCCAGTAGCATTAAAATGATTTGTAAGCTTTTTTCAAAAAACGGAAATGTGCAAGAAAAATATTTATCGTCTTTGTAACGTTAAACGACTTGAACAAGACATAAATTCGCGCTGTAACCCCCCCACACTTCTTATAAAATGCATGAAGGCTGAAGTCCTCAACTGTAAGAGTGAAATGCACGTGCGACCAATGCGATTTAGCATTTTGTGCACTCCAACGGACAGCTCTGATAAAACCCACATGATGTGTTCTACTATACTGCTGTGCTTGTTTACATCCAAATACGATATTAATGGAAGCAGGCTGAACTACAGTGGCTACCGTGTCCAGCAACAAATTTAAGTATATTAATTTGTAAATCATCTGCAAGGACAAAACAAAGCGTGATTAGTGTTGCTCTCAAAACACCTCTAGAAATAAGATTGGGAATCTGTATATATAAAACGTCACTTCTGCATCGACCCGATGACTAT
>JGI24021J15306_10004739_pt1 | contig 15921 bp, 11 predicted proteins | sample Ectturendosymbi1_FD_15306 | JGI IMG/M metagenome (IMG submission 15306) | reverse complement strand
AAAGAAGCAATCTTATCTTTTTTATTTGCAAACTTTTCCTGCGATTGTTTTCGAAAAGTGTGTGGTTTTCATGATGCTCGTGAACGTTGCGTAACGAGTGGGCTAAGACAGGAATCTTGTTGATACTTTACTAAAACTAGTTGAAATTTAAGAGCAAACAAGTATACTTTGTTATTTTTCTCACTGATACTGATGCTTGTTTCCTAAAACTCGTTGGAATTGAAGTGCAAACAAATTCACGTTACAACACTTAACCATCAAAATACACAAACATTTTTATCTTCAACTTTGAATATGTTGCGTCCAAACCTATTTTGCACTGTTTTTTAGGTTTTTGTTGAGGAAACAAAGTTCGGTTCAATTAAAATGTTTAATAGAAGAATCTTTGTAGGTTGGATGTTTCACGTAAAAACTGAATTTTTTGTGTATATTTCAAGTTACGTGGGTATAGAGTGGAGGCTTCGTGTGCAGCCGAAGATATCTCCGTAGAATTTCGTATCTCTGCGTTGTGTAATATTGGAATAATTATGCAGGTTGCAAGCAGGCCCGTAACCAGCTCTGGACACCAGGAGGGGCGAAGAGTTTTCCGAAAATTTCACCTTCCATCCCGTTTTCATGTTACGCGACCTGAAAGAAGAGTCAGCAAACAAAGCTGACACAGCAGCTCCTGCCCCAACTAACACGAAACTTTTATTCTGGGTCGGACGCAGCGAAGTATTCACGCTACATAAGTATAACCTTGCATACATTATGACGTCACACAGGGACAAGCGCCACGACAATCATCGAAACAAAGCGACCTGATAGGTTGGTTCTACAAACGCCATCGATGCGTGACGCGGCGAAAGTCAGTGACGCAGAACGAGCATCGAGCTGACAGATCGCACGACAAACAGTCCGATTACAACGCAAATCGTCATCCAACAAAGCTCAAGCCTGTTGTTCGCAAAGAACTAGCAAGAGATTGTCACGGCCATCGTCTTGAACGACAAAATGAACGAAAGTGCAAATCAAAGTGAAAGCTTCAGTCATGAAAATCTGTGTGTTGATTTGGTTTCAGCTGAGTCTTGTGAATCGAATGTTGGTCGTTATGCTTGTTCATGGAATAAGAAGCTGTTAGCTGGAAAGTCCACGCTTCGCTCGATGCTAAGAAAACAACACTGTGTTTTTGTTGCGGTGGTCAAAGGAAGAATGTTTGTGCTGTTTCGTTCTTCAAGATTAAAATGTTTTGGTTTTTTCAAAACGTATTCCAATCCTTCGAACTTTCAACCGACCTCTTATCCCTTTTGCTCGGGTCTGGAACACTTGGCGCATCAACCAGCTACTCAATGAGGCTTGCTATTGCACGAAATACGAAAATTTACAGACGCCCTGTCTTCGCAAACAACACGTAAACATTTGATCAACAATATCTACAAAAATCAAAGCTATTTAAACGAAAAAATTACGTGACGTAAAGTAAAAATGCAAAGCGCCACGTGATGTCAGATGACGTCATACAGGGTCGGAAACTAGGCGGAAGAATTATTCTTTGTTCAGCGAAACAACGATATTTCTTTGTTCAGCGAAACAACGATATTTTTCTGCAAAACGCGGTCTCGTCAGCTCAAGCAGGAGACCAGATATAGAGCAGCGAAAATCTTTTTACGATGAAAAACAACGGAATAATTCGGGCGACCATGAACAATATTATCAACAAATGGGCAATCACGAAAAGTGCAAGCTTGTATTTATTCATTTCACGCCACTATAAGCCGGGTTGTCCCTCCCACCGCCATTCTCGCAGCCATCGTCATTCGAGACCAGCTGTTGTTGCGAATCGCGAACACGTGACCGGTGCAGTCGCATCCTATTGGCCAGTGGAGAGGCGGAGCGGTTACGTCTGCAAAGGAACAGACAAGTCGTGTTTGTTGGCGTTTTCCAAGAAAACATTTTTCATTTTTTTATGGAACGTGTGCGCGAAAAGAGTCAGTTTGTATAAAAGTTCAAAACAGCAAAACAATTCCTTATTTTTCCATGGCAACCACGCGCTCCCGTTCAAACTCAAGATGTCCACCCAAAGGTTTTTTTGAATGACGATGTTTTGATATAATAACTTGGACTGATTAATTGTATCGGCCACAGGGCAGAGGCGTACCGAGGGGGGAAAGGAGGGCACAATGCCCCTGGCGCCGAAAAGTCCCAAAAATGTCACAAGTACTTCTTCAAACCATTTTGCATTTGCTCCCGAAAGAGCTCAGTCCCGAACATGGGGGCGTCGAACTTGTCTCTTGCCCCGGGCCCCATCTGACCTAGGTACCCCGTTGCCCCGGGGACATTTTTTGGGTGAACAGTCTGCGGAAGCTTTCCTCCATGACAAGAGGCTCAGGGTGCGGCGCTTCGAGAACATTCCACGACGGGCCAGGCTTGCGCGATTCTATGTTAGGACTCGATTGTTGTTTCTGTCCTTTTTGTTTCTCACTAAAACAGCCTCACTGAAATGTGACGCTAACAAATAGTCACGTGGTGTGCAGCGTAACTGGTGCGGGACGGGTCAGAACGCACAAACACCGAGTTCCCGAACGTTTGACGTACGACCTCAAACTTTATCTCTTCGATGAGGTTGAGCTTAGCGAAGGACAAAATGGCCGACAGAGCAACACTCCAAACATACTGAGGTGGGGGAAGTTACCGGTATCAAGCGACATTTCTGACTTCCTGCCATGTGCGCATGCGCAGATAAATGCTCTGCACATCAGATACGCTGAGAAAACTGATGGTCAGGGCTCAGGGTTTAGGCAAGTGTGTCCGGTGAGGGTTAGTAAAAGAAAAATAATTGAGGTCTAACACCAAGTCCAGTATTTTTCAGTGGTTATAGTTATTCCGATACTGTAGCTTGTCATGTGCATCTCACATCTAACAAAAAGTTTTAATTTGCACAACACACATCAAAAAAGTAATTGCCAAGATTTATTCCTTTACTCTGAGAAGCAAAATAACTGACAAACAATAATAGGTCAGAAATTTCGTTTGACACCGGAACGGAGATTTTTACGTAAACCTTTCGTTGCCAGAAGAAGGTAACGATTCAACGAATAAACTGAATGTAACATTTGAATGTTACATTCAAACTTCCCAAAACCATCAGACATTTTACGCTTCTACGCAACAGTCCAGTCGACAACGAAGTCCACTTCTACCTTCGCGACGATGTCCTTGTCCTGTCGGTCGGCGTCGTATCTTCGAGCGAGATGCTGACGAAGGCAGGAGATAGAGTTTCTTCCCCCTCAGCCATTGACCCGTACCTCACAACGTCACAATGGAGCGGGCCATTGTTGTTGCTCTGGTTGCTGTTCGCCGTTACGCTCCGCTGCTCTTCCTTGACGGCTGCGTACTGCGCAACACAGGGGGGCAGTTACGTCACAAAGCGCCTACTTTTATTGAGCGAGTTCAGAGCAGGGGGGTGCTCAACTGGCCCCAGTCCTGGAACCACACTTTTCCCACGGTCATTAAGCCGTGATCCGCTTTAATCGAAATACAAATCAAACAAATTTGTTTATGGCAGGCAAATAGCGCTATGCAGACAAGCCAGCAGTGTTTACAAGCAAACGAATATTTGTATTCAAAGGTAAAGGAACAGTGGTTACCATGGCGACGCGAATGCTGTGCGCGTCTGCTCTGTCTCTATTTTTTGAGACAAAAAAGCGAATGAAAAATCAGATTAACAAAGTTTTTGTTTTTTACAAAATGTCCGCGACCAGACGAGGACAACTTGTGGGTCACGACCCGCCAGTTGAGGAGCCAGCCAGCTTAGGCCATGCAACGACCGTATCATGCCCGTCAAACAGCTCCCGCTTTGTCGAACTCAGTCAAATAAAACATGAACGGACGTTTTACTTGATGCAAATTGATTTCACGTTTTACAAATCGCGTATTCACCGCAGCAGGGTTGGTGAACCTGCGGCCGGTATCAGAATTTTCGTTACCCAAGTTGGACGCAACATCGCGCCAAAACCAAACTCTATAAACAGGTACTTGAATATTAAGCTACAGTTTTTTCTCCTTATTTTCCTTTTGAAAATATTTTTTTTGCAGCCCGCCATCGATACTCCATCATATATATGGCTTGTGATAGTAAATAGGTCCCCCCACACCTACCCAAGAACATTTTTATGAAGCAATGTATCATCACTAGACATAAAGGTGCGTTCGAAATGGCGTGGAATTAAAAACAGATCAATGGTTTGTTTGATTCGCTGCTCCAGACAATTAAAGGAAGGTGGCATGAGCGAAACACAAGGGCAGCGGTTATTTCAAGTATGTATCGGGAGATGCGCGGATAATCTCGAACAAGACAGCAGTAGCTGCTGTGATACCTTAACAGCGGACATACCTTGTGTGGTTTACACAGAAACAACCAGTGGCGCAACCAGCCCAAAAATTTCTTTTTGGGTCAAAATGTTTGGCTTTAAGCGAGCAACAGTATTTCTATGTGGGACGCCGCTTCTCAGAGCACAAAATGACTTAGATATGCTAAAAATTTGGGGGGGGGGCAGGGCTTCCTGGCTGCACCTATGGAAACAACACTGTTGTGATTTACGTGGTCTGCCACGTTAATGATGTGCAACAACGAAAACTACAACATTGCGAAGTTTTGTTTCTTTCACCGAGACATGGCAATCTCTTGAACCAGCTGTGCTTCCCAGCCTAATGACCTGATGCTATAAGCGAAACGCTATTCGAAAGCACTGGGGCCCCAAAGTAGGCACGCACAGCTTTGTCGCAGCGCAGACGTATACAAAGTTACCATTTTTTTCTTCTTCGACGTGGACAGTCTCCTTAAGCTTCGGCGAAGTACCGAAGGGATCCCGGCTTTTAGTGGCTGTGATTGTCATTGTTCCCCTGAGGCCGTTTGCGTCAGGTTGGCCATGTCCAGCAGGAAGTGGTTCGGATTCCAGATGTGCGACGACCCTGGGGGATTGTTTCAAAACAATGACGATGACGGATTCTGATTCAGTCGTCATTTGAAACAAAACAAAGTCAAACCAACACAAGAACCGCTGGAATTAATTCAAGTTCCTCGAACCGCGCGCGAACGTATATTTGGGCATAAGCGTGAAACGCGTTTCGTCAAAATTCTTCAGGAAATTGTTCGCATTAACTCAGGCGTGTTAAACAATCTACGGCTCCGCTCGCATAAGCGTTGCACGTGACGAAACTCTTGCTCGCAGGGGGCAGTTGAAACCTCCCGAAGTAAGGCTTTCCAGCAACTGACTAGTTTGGATCGCATTCATCGGAGCGCACAGGTTCCCAACCAACACAACGCCGTACCCGACTGGGAAGCCAGTAAACATAGCGCTGGTTGACCCCCCTGTTAATGCTCGGTGGGGCGGAGATGATGGGTGGTTTTGTTAATGGACGTGACGACCTGGTAATTACTACGCGATGAAACAAACGCATCTGGTGATATTTTTTGAAAACCAGGGACCATGTAAAGAAAACAAGTCATGCGTGAGGGTGGCTTTGTTAAGATTGAGGACGAGTCAGAAATTGTCAGTTCGTTTTTTGCGTCGGGTAATTCTGCGCCTTGCACAGCACGTCACGGCAACTCCTGGCTCGTCCCACAGCATGGATTGGCGCTCAGTGTGTTTCACCAGGGAACAAATCGTAAGTTGTGTGGTCAGTGACACTTCATGCTGCGGTAACTGTGCACCACATGTCCGCGCCAGTATCTTGATGCGAGCTGCCTGGAGCGATTCTATCACCCGCACATCATGCTCCTGCTTTTAACACGTTAACAGATCTTATTGCGTTCAGACCTGCAACACATACCGTGAACTTTAACCCGCCAAGCAAAAATCAAAGCGTTGGCGCTGATCAAACCCAGATCGAACAACGTTGCACAAGAAGCAGTAATTCTTTTTTCCAACACAACCCACGCAGCTTCATTACATCTGGTAGGTCTACATCAGTTCTTCTCAAAGTGGGCGGAATCACCCTCTTGGGCGCGATTTTGAAGGGCACGGGGGCGTACAAAACAAAGGGGGCGACCGGGGGGCAAAACAACACAAATGATACGAAAACGATCGGCCATTGCCACTAATCGATCATCGGGTTTGTTTCAGTAGCCTACTGTTATGACTTGTTAGTTTCATGCAAATTTTAATTTACAATCGTTGGAGGTTGTTGCTAAAGCAATTTACTATTTTCTTTCGTCAGGTTGATGACCTCAACACTTACAATCGTGCTACGAAATCACACCAGGTTTTATTTTCAGGAATGCACGGCACTTAACAGCGTTGCTTATTTTTTTCGAGCGGATAATTTGTTTCAGCTTTATCTCTGACAACTTGGGGCGTGGCCAACTCTTTATGCCGCAATAATAAATCATTGTCTTATTCTGATCACATGCATTTCCTCTCAATTTGAATATCATTTGACTGTTGGTCTTGCCAAGTCGCAAGCTACAGCGATGACGTCATCGGAATCGCGTAAGGCTTGCGAAAGTAGCGTTCAATGTAACATTGGCATTTGACTGTTGTGTAACATGGCATTCGATTGTGATCTGACAATGGCATTCGATAGTTACTCCCGAAAGCATCGCGGAATTTCAAGAAAGCACTTTGGCATCCACTGACATTCCCAGGTTCTACCACGATTAAAATATCGAGTTGCAGGAAAAGGGTCAGGAACCGCCTCGACGGCCAACCACACGTGGAAAGTTAGGCTTTGTTTTCAGTTGAAATGATGGAGAACACCTGAAAGGTGAGGTTTGTGTCCCATCCCACCGAGTTAAGATCTGACTCATTTAACCTCAGCACAAACAGCAACAGTCTTTAAAACATGCGCGACGCGAACTCTGCATCAAAGTCCAGGCTCGGCACTGGCTGCATTTTCGCCGAACTGTTATTCATGGCTCGTCAATCACGATCCCACTGTCCACTCGCAAGTCATCAGCCTTTACCATAATATGCAAATGCGACATTACGGTCACCTTGCTTGCACACTGCCAAGCAATTATACGCTGTTTTATCGCAGAATGTAAATAAGCACTGGAAATAAAAAAATACCACAAGCATCATTATCGCATGCATGTCGGCATTCAGTTTCGTGCACATTTAACAGAAATACCAGACATGGACAACAGTCGGAAGCATTATCAGTAAACGTGAGAGAACTGATTGAAACTTGCAGTTAGCACTGCGTGTTGCACTCTTCCTGCTTCCTTACTAAAGCTGCATTGCATTATCTTGGTTATGTAAGAATACATTGCAGTTTCCAACTCATCCATATGTTTATATGCGATTAATACGAGATAGCAAATATGCACTCAACAGAGATACTTTCAACAGCAGTAAATGCAACAATCACTCTGGCAACAACAACAAAACATTGACACAGTCTCGTATTTTCGAACAGCGGACAGATGGGTTTGATCTTCAAGCGTACAAGAACTACACGAAAATTAGGCTGGATACTTAGGAATGTACAAATAACGATAAGCTCTTACATTGGCGCACATCTTCACTTGGTTTGAAACTATTTGCAACAAACATTACACGACTCGTTGTGAACTGTTAAGCGCGGAGGTTTCACTTTCGTGGCAAAGCGAACAACTGTGATGTGCGGCGCATTCTTCAGCCTCAAGCACATGAAAAGCTTCCTGGTTATGCATGAAATCATGTGAATTCAAGCTTATCAGCGTATGTGGGTTGTTGTTTCACGTTTAAGACGGTTCTACAGTTCTACAGATTTCATTTCGGAACGCTTAAAGAAAAGCGATAAACTGTCTCAAAAAAGAGGTCTGTCGATTTTTATGCCACAGGCAACTGCAACAGTTTATTCGTCGAGATTATCCTTGGAACTGTGTCTGGCGCGACAGTCTGGCCACCTCGTCCACGAACGAGGCTGGACTTTCTATTGTGGTTGAGCCTGCGATTGTTGCATCACACACACGCACAAACCACGTGACAAGTGACGTGCATTTCAAACAAGCAGTGCAGGACGCAACGACAATCAAAGGGTTTACGTACGTAACAATGCGAAGCCAACGGCGGGTCCGGTAAAAAAGAAAAGTAATTGGTTAAAGTTTAACTCAGCCTTGGCAGCCTGGAAGTACAGCTGCTTTTTCAATGCAGTAAGGAATTGCAGGCCACGAAATTGCTCACCAAGCAATTGCAGCCAGTTGCTCTGCGCCTGCACCGCGAAACAGTGTGAAAACAAGCCGTCCAACATTTATGATATCATCTAAGTCAGAGGTGGCCAAACGACGTGCCGCATCCGGCCCGCCAAATACTTTGCACATTTTCAAGCAGCACCACGTTTCCGACTGTGGACAGCAGTGCAACGGCAATGACTTGCCTGTCTCTTGTTGACTTGTCTGCCGAAGCAACACTCAGGTGGAAGCAGCGCTATTTATAGAACAGGGGGCTTACCGCCATGGGCATCCCGACATTTTAACAACCTATTTTTACATAGATTACGTAAATCGCACTGTATGTGGTCCGGCAGTGGCCAGGCAGTCGCGAATTCGGCCCTCGGGTCAAAGCGTTTGGCCAACCCTGGTCTAAGTCGATGGCTGCGTCAGTGAAATTAAGTTTCAAACACAGACACTGTCCAAGCGACGGGAGTGTCGTATCGTGTTGTACGAAATGGAAAACAAATGCACATCCGAAAGAATTAGAAATGAGGACTGCTTTTTATATGGGAATTTAAATCAAGTTCACTGAAATCTAGTTGTGTTAAAGATCTCAACAGGAATGCTCCCGTTGGGATTAAAAACGGAGTTTGAACCTTAATATGTTTCTCAAAAAAAGTTTTAATTCGAGTCGAAACTGATTGACAGCCACTCACCGATGAGGACCTCCCATTTCTCTCCTTTTGTTTTCATGTCCTTTGTGACCTCATAGGCAACCCTCATTTCCGACCACGTCATTCCTCCGATCACAAACACGATGAGTCGCGGACCGGACTTGTAATCCGACGACCCCTTGCCCCAGTGGTATCGGGCGCTGTGGGAACGAAGATAACGAACCTCACATCCATTTGCATTTTCAAAACTAACAACCGTAACTTTAGTTTTCCAGTCAAAGCACGTCGGCATGGAAGGTATGACCTGGTGGGGGTGACGCAGCAAAAGGGCAGGAGGGGTTAAAAATGAGGGCACCACGCAATGTGTGCAAGGGCCAAACTGGGGTCTACACTACAGTTATGCAACGCGCCGCTTTGAAACCCCCCAGCAACGAAGCGGCCAACCCTGAAACACCCACACATCGTGGCATTGTGTGTAATTTGCATATGATCGGCGGTTTCAACCGTTTCACTGCAAGTGAAAAGTGTGAGCTGATACGAACATTGACAGAACAAGAAAACTACGNAGCTTTTTATATAAAGCCGCTTCTGGTTACTTCAAATGACAGTAGGGCAATGCTTAAGCATTGTGACGACACAATAGCAGGTTTCTTTCAAATAAAATTTTTAAATGACAAAAACGAAAAAGTTTACGCGCATGACAATAAGATTCTGGCCACGGCGTGGCCGCCACCAGACCCAGGCCACAAAAACACGTCACCTCCTGACTGCTGTGATACCCCCCGCACTACCACGGTTGGTCAGGAACGGGAAGAGCTTCTGATCCAGCTTATCCTCAATCGCCATCTCCATCACGTCCTTGACTTTGGGGGTCCACCGCGACAGTTGGTAGGCGGCTTGGCGCTCGCGGCGTTCCAGTCGAGGTCCGGCTCGCTTGCGGTTCTGCCAGACGGATCAGATGGGGTTAATCCCGGCCCCACCTACTGATATGTGTGCGTGTTACAAGTTTACCCAACCCTTGTAATAAACATGAAGTGGGTAAAACTTTCAAAGTGTCGACGAAAACGCACGAGAAACATGAAAGGTTTTGGCAAACACAGTTCAGAGTCCAAATGAATTCCTGCAGCAATGGGTGGGGTTTATCATAAATACTGCGGCACATTTTCACATCTACTCTTTGTAAACGCGAATCAGACCTTGCTTGAACGCTTGCTCTATCAGGCGTTGCGTCAAATACGCAAAAATCTTTGTGATCCAAACGCACAGCTCTGCTTCGATGTTCGGACACGAAAGCATCAAAATCGTTCCGTAAAATAATAACGAGTGCTACGAACAGAAGGCCAGCGTGCTTCTATCATTATTCACTGACCCGTATGCTTTAATTACTGGTTAATTGCAGCGGTTTCTGTTTCAAAACTACAATTTACTTGGATTTGGGGGGTGGTCGGTCGCAGCGCGCGGTAGGAAAAACACACAATAGGGTTATGCCATTGTTAGCAAACAGACCTCATTGTTGACGACCGTCACGCCTAACTGAGCAAAGTTCCGCACTGCTTCTTCGTCCTTGGGCTCCAGCTGGGCATGCTCGATCAGTTTCTTCAAGTTGTCCTCGGGGAGTCCTGGGCCAACATAAGGACATCAATACGCGACGGGAATCTTACCACCAAACAGGGGGGGACAACTCGAGCAAGCTGTAGCATGGCAAACGACCGGGTGAAGCAGTCCTGCAGCATTCCACTGCTGTTGAAGCAGCGGCTTTGCTGGTAATACTACCCGGGTCTTGACGTCACGACCGTGGGTACGTGGGTAATAACGATACGACTACTGGCAGGTAGTGATCCCTCTAAGGCGCGCATTTGCGCAGTGGAATCTCATTCTCGCGCACTTGCAACATTCCAAATTTGATATCGTATATACATCGCATAACGCTTGAAACGCTTCACCGGCTGTGTGTCTACATGTTCGCATGCGCACTGAAGTAAACATTTGCTCAGTGTGAAATTTGCTTAGAGGGAACACTCCTGGCAGGATACAAAAGAAGCTTCAGTAACACATTCTTCCGTTATTGAGGCAAGTAGCCCAATATACATGCACTTGCTATCGGCAGCAAAATACATAACAGTCCTCCTACACGTTTTCATCGTTATGCATTTCTAACTTCACCGCAAACTTTGCGGTGCGTCTTTGCAATGATATAAAAAATGCTACACATGTCAAAACCATCAAACTGAGTGCTTGTAAAAGACAATACCGGGGTTTTCCGGAAGTCCGCCCAGTCTTTAGTCCGCCCATGGGCGCTTATTTCAGGTGGGCGTTTGTATGGTGCTAATATTTCAGTTGAATACTATTTGCACCTGCTCCCTTACACGGTACGTCCAATGTTATGCAGAGTTTGAAACCAATTTAGATATTTGTGCCCAAGCTCCAGACTGTATTGTGCGCCAAATATGGATTATACATACATCTACTGTGTATGGATTTTGTGTGCATGTGTAGTTGTTCAGACACAGGCAATATGCAACTGCCGTTTAACAGCCCGGGCGGTTATTTGGTCCACGTCTTGTTTTCCCAATGTGTCTATTTTCCTATTAACGGCCCTGGGCGGCCTTCCGGAAAACCCCGGCACTAAGAACTAAACGGAAAGGCCCACAACACCTGAATCTCTGATTTTTTACAACACTTTCAATCACGTCTAAATCCTAATTTCCTAATTTTTTTCCAGGATTTGGATGCACCTCAACCTCTGGTTGCGAAAACAGCCGCTGTTTCGGGAATCGTCGTTTTTGTCCAGGAAGTCTCGCTTTTGCTCGGGAATCGTCGCTTTTGCTCGGGAAACCTCGCTTTTGTTCGGGAAACCTCGCTTTCGACAAGGATCGGATACAACTGCATCAAACGACGGCTTAACGTTGTCAACAGGCCCATTGCGCACTAACCGTTCTTCAAAATGGCGTAGAGCAGAATGATCCGAATCTTGTTGCTGGACAGGACATTGCGGTCGAGTAGCAGGGGGACTATGTTCTTCATCGGCTCCTTGACCGTGTTGCCGGCGGCGTCGGCGCCCATGGCCAGGTCCTGCTCCACCTGGCACAACTTGTCCACACGTCCTGTGTACTCCTTCATGCAGTCTTCAACCATTCGCAAGTGAGTCGAATACTGGGGATGAAAACAGCATCCCGTGTGGGGCGAGCGAAACACTTTTAATGCCGGTGCCTGTCGAACCTAAAGGCGCAGGTGTATTTGGCCAAGTGCCGCATGAGGATGATGGGTGTTCATTGGCACTAAGTCAAACGCAGCTGTGTTCTTTTCTCGATTTTCACCTTAATATTATTTGCTACATACGATAGAATCCGGAAAAAGGACAACCTTGATATTAAAATAAAATAAAACGCACAGGAAAAGTTTACAATAACGAAACGTAGATTTAAATGAACACGGACCAAGTAGTTACTGTTTGTTTCTCTGCTGTGCATAAATCCACGAATCCACGTCACACTGAATTTAAACCTATCAGGTACAACAAGTAAAAGAAAGCAATGATAGACAAAGGCAAAAAAACATTAAGAGCAACAGCATTTTTTAACACCCGTTGCCTTCTGCGGATCATCGCATAGAGATGGGATGAGCTGCTAAACGCCCAGGTTTCCGACCGCACGCTAAGGCTGAACAGGCGGCCGAACCACCAGGAGGGGCATGCCGTCCAATCCAGGCGAAAAATATTATTTGTTTGCGGCAGTGTGTCGTCACAATCTCCTTAACAGATCGCAGATACCTTGCTGAGTTCTTTCTGATATTGCGGCATCTTCTTCAACATGTTCGACAGATCCCGCATGGTGGTCTTCTCACTCCCACTGTCCATCCGCTTCTCTTTGGCGAACGACTTCAGACGTGATGTCACTTCCCTTTCCGAATCAACAAACCGAGACGTCAAAAAGAAATTATTCCCGAATAAGTGCGTACGGCACTACCCGAGACGAATATTGATTTCTGGTTTGCACAGAATACTCAACTGGGACTTAAACTTAGTTTTTTATATTTTTTATCTGAAGAACATTAACACCCAGTTGCTACTTTACATAAGTTAATAAATAAACGGGCCCAGACCAGAACCAGCACAACGGTGTCTTGCCATCGCTACGCTACGTGAAACATGGGGGGTCTTACTGCTTTGCGTTTAGTTTTCTTTCCCACCACCCAGGGTCGGCAAAATACGTCGCTTATGTCTGTGCACAAAAATCGATTATTTCAACTCGACGAGAAGTTGCGTCACAAGCCAATGTCAATGATCTGCGACCGCCGCCCTCGGTCACTATTACGTCATAATACGGGAGCGGCGCAAAACAAACATTCTATAAATAGCAACATGAAAAGCGATAGCACGCACTTGGACACATCGGCGATGTGCTGGTGCCGGAGCTCCACCCACAGATCGTCGTCCTCATCGAGCAGCACTTGCTTGGGCTTGCTGCCTTGCTGCTGGTTCTCGTACCTTGGTTCAGCGAACAAGCAATCAGTGGATATCGTGCTAAGTCGCGTTGGCNGGTCGACACAGCACACCAGCAAAAAATAAGCGATTTACTAGGCCTGTCCAACAGTGACGGAAAACACGATGAGATAGTAGCTTTGGCTTGCAGTGGTTAACACTGGACAGGGAAAGTGTTGCGTGATTTGAAAAGTTTAAGGCAAAAACTTGAAACGGGTAACTTAGTTAATTCAATGATTCTACAGCGGAAAACAACAGACAACAGTTGTGAAATGTTTGACGCCTTGAAACTTGTATAATACATCCATATGCGCTGGCGGAAAAAACTCAGCCGTTCTGAAACGCGAACATTTCCTCTCAAAAAGCAATCACGAAGCGAACCAAAATATTTCCGCGTTTGAGGCACTGGTGACGTACGGTGCAAGTGGGCTTGACCAAGTCGTTATCACACCACACTGAATTAAAAGTAACAACGTCACAACGCGTCTGACGTAGCCGTGCTTTTCGTGGCAAAGAGTTTATTGTTAAGAGTCGCTCGAAAACTACGCCGAGACAGTATTCCAGCGAAGCAATAAAACAGTGGGCTTTGAGAATCCCGGACAAAAACTACGCCTGCGCAATACTGCCTTCCCGGGCCACGTTCTCGACTTGTCTCTCTATTGAGACGTGCTTTACATGTAGATACCGATAAACCCGGTCACCCAGTGGACTGAATGTTGCAGGCAGCATTCCCGACAATATATTTACACCAGCACGGATGTGGCAAGCATCCTGCATCCGCCCTTGTGAATCGACAAACCGCATACATCACAGCATTAAGTCTGAAATCGTTGCCGGCCAATGCTTGCTGTGGCTACGAAACAAGACAGGCGCCCCCGTCTGACCAGCAAGCAAGCAGCCTTACTAGCGGAGTAACAAACTGGATTAACGTGACCTGAACACGATTGCAACTTGTACAGTCCCCGTGAGGTACTTCTCGATGCTATGGATTGTGAACAAAATATGTTTACACAGCGAAACATCGATGACCACTTTAAGTCACACAACGGGTCAGCATATCTTTTTCCACAAATCCAACTATAACTTTAAACTATTGATTGGAACGGNAGGCGATGAGAGGATGCGTTATTTTTTATCAGCTTTGNGCGAGTATATACGTGAATCATGTTGCATTATGACACTGATTGCAAAAAGTGGCTCGTTCATGAAAGGCTGTAGTTACAAGACAAGGCTAGTATAAGCCGAAGCTATCTCTACTGTGCAGCTACCTCCGCAAGCAATTCCATGACAACATCATACAATTTTTGCTTGCTGCCGGCAACTTATGTTTTGAGATGACAAAAACCAATAAAATTTACAGGAAATTTTCTGTCTGCATTGTCTGGCTAAAAATTAGATTCTTGAAACGAAAAAACGTTCCCGGATTCTCATCGATCGATTCTCAAGTTCGGCAAAGCAACATGGAAGGGACCCCGCAGCTGTACTACGAATAATGCGATATGTCAAATAATGCGATGCATCAAATAATGCGATACGTCTTTCTACGAATCGTTGGGCACGAAACCGTTCATTAGAGTGCGAGTTTTATTGCTGATCAATATGAAAGCTTAACAGGCGACGGAAAATCAATTTTCCCACCGACAACCAGCAGGACTTGAAAGGAGCCCGCAATGCAGCGAGGCGTGAATGCTGCAGCACAGAAGCGTCGATGCTCATTCTTTGGTTGCGGAAATATTCACGTTTTACAACCTTTGCTGGTTTTATTAAACAGCGCCGTTGAAAGCCAGAATTTCCTCAAATACGAATCTATGCAATGAATAATTGTAAATTTCAGTGATATGTCTATAATACTCTGCTACGGATAGTTTCGCAAATGCGACCAATCACTGAGTAAGTTGATCTGAGGTTTGGAAAGCACAACACGTGGCTTCGAAACCTGCAAAGTGCACTTTACAATATCGTAAGTCGTAACTTAATCTAAGTATTCAGTAGAAAAGCTTTCAGCAAATGCGCGCGAGGTTTTTGAACAATGTAAACAAAACATGCCATATTTGGAATGCAGTCGCAGTACGGCTTTTTGAAATACTCACTCACACCGACTTTCGCGTTAAATGATGGGTGGAAATGGCTCAGGGCATGATACGGGCGAGCTCGACTTAGTTTGCCCGAAATCATTTCGATTGTCGGGGGGACAAAGCTATGAAACAAAACCATCTAACCATCCACATCTCGTCTCTGTAGCACCTGACGATATAAAAAACAGGCTACGAAGCGCTACTTACTTGTAGACATCATTTTCAACGGGCAACAGGTCTTGCACCATTGCTTGGTACGTCAGTTCATGGAGCAGCACAGAGATGGGGTCGAAGCCGCGATCGAAGACGATCAACTGGGACCTTGCTTTATCCGGACCTTCACCCATGGTCGGGTTGTCCGCCTGAGTTGACAAACAACGCACCGGGTTGGTTTTGGCGAAAGAAATATCTTTCCGGACTCAGCTGATACGTTAGAGACGCGCAAACGAAAACGACGACATGTCGAACAAAACCGACCTTGAACGCATCGAGCTTCGTTTGCAGGTACTGCGCGAGCATCACCGATCTGTCGCCCTCCCTGGAAAAGAAAAAAAAACGTTAAAGTGCAGCCGAGGG
>JGI24021J15306_10004738_pt1 | contig 15921 bp, 12 predicted proteins | sample Ectturendosymbi1_FD_15306 | JGI IMG/M metagenome (IMG submission 15306) | reverse complement strand
CCGGCACAGGGCGTCCAGGTCGCGTCGGCCGACCATGTCAATGGCGTCGTCGTCCTTCACCATGGCGACCGTCATCCTCAGCGTCGACCAGATGTTGTCCGACATCTGGCCGACCTCGCCTTGGGGTCCGCGGCCGCTTCGCTGGGCCGTCAGCGCGGTCAGAAAGTGCGCGATCGCTTCCCTGTGACGTCACAGAGCGATCGGTGAACGCATGTATATAACAAGCAAAGAGAAACCAGAAAGCGACGCCGTTACGTAATAACGAGTGAGCGTTTTGTTTTGAGGCGAACACGCATTTTTTGCTTACGTAACAAGTCCAGAGCGAGACCGCAGCAGAAAAAAAATGCAGGATCGGAATTTCGATGTTAATGACGTGTTAAACACACTAAAAACATGCTCTGGCATTGTTCGAATTCGAAGCCTGTTCCTCGCGACGCGAACCGGCAGCATGTGCATGCGACGTGTCGTGCCGCACCTCTGCGCTCCGAGGTTGATGCAGCTGATGCCCAGGTTGTATCGCGATCGGATGAAGCCCGGGTTCAGTTCCAAGGCTCGGCGGTACGCTTGCACGGCCTGCGAGAGGAAACGACGTAACAGAGAGGTCTTTGCTCGGGGAGGGCGTGAGACGCTGTTGTGCGGGTTGCCAAGGAAACAGTGGGCAGCACAAGTAGCGAACAAAAACACTAACAGTCTTCGAAAACACACAGGAAGTGTGCAATTCCAGACGCCCATTATACGACTTACAATGCGCCACGCCTTACGTTAGCTCTGAGTAAGGTTCCCGCTATGCTCACAGCATCGTTGGACCATTTTTCCTTTGCACGATATAAGTGTGTGCCTAAGCTTTTAAAACAGAAGTTAAAGCAACTTGCTGACCAAACAGTGGGGGGCTCTTGATCCTCACCTGTTCCGACTTTTGGCCGTTGGCCAAAGTGGCGCCCAGCTTATTCCACAGAAGGGCGTCTTCGGGCCTGACAGCGATGGCAGCCTGCCAAAGAAACCAAGCATGCTCTCAGAGCGGTTCGGAACAAAACGAGGAAAGCGCCGTTACGTAATCTGACAGCGCTTTTATTGGAGGTCAGCCAAGCGTGTACCGTTCACGCTCCAAACCATTTTTTTCTGCTGAGTACGACATGTTCAGCCAAGCGAAGCGTGCAATTGACTCAGCAATTTTCCAGATCAGTGGCTCAGCATTTTTTTCCAGATCCGCGCAATGGCCGTCGCACTTGGAAGATCCGATTCAGCAAAAAATTTTGCACTTAAAATGCTGCAATGTTTCTTTTTCTGTAAGAGCTTGGTTCAAGTTATATATTTCTTTCTTATTTTTGTGTGCTTTTCCGAGTAACTGGACAAAAACAAAACAGATGAACAGCCGCTCCAGCTTAAAAGGTATAAAGTTGTTTGAATAAAAAACTGGTGAAAACATTTAACGAGGATCTGTATTGCGTCGTTTGCCGGGGGTTGGCTGAGACAACTTGCTGGTAGAAGCGCAACGACCAATTATTTGAGAAGTGGACACTGTCTCACCGCTCCATCAACACCTTACCAGTATGTCTCGGTTCAGAAACATTTTATGAAATAAAAAATTTTGCATGGAGCAAGCTTTCAGCATCATACAACAACTACTTTTGCAAAGTCCAGGTGTCTCTCTACTCTCTTTAAAATGCAGGACCTTTAACGTTGAGACCTGCAGCGTAACAGAACACAAGGTACAGCAGCTGCACGGTACTACAAGCGATACAGCTGCGATTACTCTGCCACTACATCACACTCAGTTCTTCTTCAGCTCTTGCACATCGGCGCTTCTTTCGCGCCGCTCATCAGCGCCGTTTAGCGGCGACACTCACCCTGAAACAGTCGATCGCTTTGTCGTAATCGTTGGAGAGGTTGAAAAGCACGCCCAGGCCGCACTGGACGTCGGGATCGGGGTCGCTCGGGGCCAATCTGGCCGCTTCCACGAATAAGTCTCGGGTTCTGAGAAAGGTTTCGCTGTAAAAACACATGTGGATAAAGCAGAGGTTCTTAATGTTTTTTCATTCGCGCCCGCTTTCGCCTTAATCATCGATACTCGCGCTTCACCTAACCGCACAGCGAACACACAAACAGGACAATTTACAGCATTTGCCATTATCCTGGATATTCCGATGGATGCAAGTACGTTTCAGAACGCACACTGGCGCTCTGCTCAAAAAACATTGCAAGTTTTGAAACGTATCGTGGTGTCGAAAGTGTTAGCAGTTCTGAACGATGTTGTTACTGACAACTTTACTGCATTATTTTCTTTATTTTCCTTCCCACAATCTGTAAAGCCACCACGCATGATTTAGTTCTGTGGCACAATTGCCACTGCCACTAAAAATGAGACCAAGTAGACAAGACAACATCGTAACTTGAAACGTTGTTACTCGAAAATTCAACTTTGAAGAAGCAAGTTTAAGAGGTCTCGACTCTTGTTCACTGTATTGTCCGCTTTGTCTTGAGTATAGCGTTTACACTGCAGTGATTAAAAACGTATGCATGATAAAACAATACATTTAATCAACTTCAGCAATATGTCGCTGCCATACTCGCGACCATGGGTGGCGGAACCTTTTCAAAGTGGGGGGCACAAGTACACGTCAAAACAACTACAGGAAAATTTTGCGGTTTGAATTGGTAACTGTGACGTCACAAGCACTGAAATATGACGTCATTACCTAGACACCATATGAAAGTCTAAATTACACTATTTTAGACAAAATTACAGCGTCACTCGGGCTCATAAGATTTATTTTGGCTGAATAAAACCGTTCGACCCGTGCGTCACGAACATTTCCATTTGCTTTCATTCTAGCTGGCATTACCGTTGCTCTGTGACGTTAGTTACGTAACAATAAATGAGATGATTTCTCCATCGTTGAGTAACGTACGTCGCAGAGCAATGATAACGCCAGTTAGGCCTCTGCTTACTAGGCACATTCATATTAAGCCGAGTTACTGGACAACTTATCGTTCGTTTGAAATAATTATCGAAATGAGAACTATCAACTGGATTGGACTTCAAATCCAATGTTCTATACCAGGGTTTCTCAACGTGTGGGCCATGGCCCACTGGCGGGCCACGGCTTTGTATTATTGAAATTAAATACATTTTGCAAGACGGACCTTAATCAAAAACGTGGGTTGCTTCTTAGCAAACAGGCTCAGCCTTCGCATTGATTTTAGCGCACGTTGCGTTACAAAATGGTTTTAGTTGTTTTTATTTCTGCTTTGTACATGGGCGACAGATGTCGCGTTAGAGAAGCTGTACAGTCGGTGGAACACGGACCTTCTGTTTAATAATTCGGCCACATGCTTCAAAAGGTTGAGAACTCCTGTTCTACTGGATTTCAAATGCAATGTTCCATACAAATCCATTGCTTCAAAAAACATTCAGTCGGATATAAATTATGTTTCAAAAATACTTGATTGCATAAGGCAGCTCGGGCTCTAATGGATGAGCCCGAGTAAAGCGGGAGTGAGGTCGAACGAACGCCTGCTACGAACGTAGTTGTTGTATNCAGGTCATCCTCGCCGGCAACATGAACGCGAAAAGCCAGACATGGAACGAAAACATATGAACAGTGATAAGGTCCGAAGAAAAGAGCCCGAGTTAACAACTTAGTGAAGTGGGACCGTGGGTGGTGGCATAAGTATACAAAGCACGCTCACGTTCTCCGATATAAATCGTAATCGAAGACTCGGGTTAAGCCCGAGGAGCCCGTGTACCGGAGAACACAGCTTAAAAGAGGCAAAAATAACACAGCATTCATACCTGTCCTAAACACATTCAAAATCACAACTTTTCCACATCTTGAACATAGAAGTAACATGGCTGAACAGTCATTCTACAACTGCATCAGACACCGGAATGCAAAGACAAGACAAATTATATGTAGCAACTAGTAAGGATGCCAATTGTGTTGCCAATGCAGAAATCAAATATAGCTATTTAGTGTTGCTAGTGCAAAAACAAAAACACAGTTGAAATTGATCTGTCAAATATTTCATTTTGCCTAGAAGATTCAGCAAAATTTCACCATTTATAGAATGGTGTTAAAACGATTGAAATTACACCAATTTTTTATGGTGTAGCGGTCTTTGGTTTCTGCCCACAGCTTAATGACTGAAATTGCGGCGCAAATCGCACTTAATCGAACGCACCTCGTGTGCGGTGGCTCGATGCGCCCTTTAAGACACACGAATTACTCGCGCGGTAATGATGTACGACGTAAAGAAATGCTGAATGAGCGTGAGAGCCAATATCATCATTTTAATTTTCGAGTTGTCTCAAGTTTTCCGCTTGCATGTTCTGCTTCTATTCTGTTTGAAATCATCCGAGTCGACAAGAAATAAAGATGTGAAATTCAGTCTCAGTGTGAACAAGGATTACTATCAACACTAGACTCCTTGAGCGACCACCATCGTCGCCTACAAATACTTCCATCTCCTTAGACTGCTGCAAATGGCACCCAGTCTAGACCGCAGTCTCTACAATGGTGTGGCAGAAACTTTTTCCTACGCTACACACAAGTATGGGTGTCGGAAAGGGGGCGGGAATTTAAAAATTTCAGCAAACAAGGTGTTTTTTTCAGTTCGAGAGGTAAAAAACAAATTTCATCACTTTTTCCCCCTAGAAACACTTTTGGAAAATTCCACTAGTGGCCCTCCTGAAAAATTCCTTACGACGCCCATGCACATGATAAGCATGTAAAATTAGTATTACAGCATTTTTGTAAAAAATTGTGTTGTATTTCACCATTTGGCAACGTTGTTCAACAACACCAACGCGGTAAGCAAGCCATAGCAGGGTGACAGACTGTGTACGGTGTATTCTGCCAAACAATTACGAAATCCTGCAAAATTACAAAGAATATTGACGAATTCCACAGTTTTTTCTTTGAATGATTTACTTCAACAATGGACCCAACACCAATTGTGTTACTTAAACCTACTAGGCAAAATTCAAAAGTGGGAAGCCAGGCCCCCCAGAAATAAAAGTGGGGGGGCCTAGGCATGTGCTGCCCCCCGGTTCCGCCACCTATGCTCGTGACCCTCTTGCAAACCTTTAACGCCCCCAATTTCAGAACCCAGGGGATTAACTTTGAGGCAGCAACTGCAGGTTGAAACTGAAAGTGAACACAGCAAAGACGCATGAATATGACAGCCCTTGGCCGAAAAGGCCACAACCGTGAGAGTTTTCCTGTGGGGGTGGGTGGGTTTAACCATCACAGCAAAAGAAAAACAAATAAGCATTTACAATACGAGTTCTTCAATGTCTGTTTTTTTTGCTTGAAAAATTCCCGGAGTTAATTGCCTGCGGGACCTAAAATACTATAGTCTATTCATTTCTTCTGCTTGCGCCAGTGAGCTGGTAAAGTTCAACGAAGCGAAACGAAACGCATCATGTCTTTTCCTACGTTCACAAGTCATGTCGAACATTTTGGGAGATTCAAAATTTCGAAAAGGATGAAATCGTAGCTTTTTAATTTTTCTGTAATCACGCTTTTGCACCGAAAGCAGTTCTGCCTGTTGTCAGCGGGAAAAACGGCTGATTTAACTAATTTTCAAAAAATGTGTCATTCCAGCACCAGGTGCCGCTTTATGAATGTGACCAACAGACAGGAGAAGAACACTTCCTGACCGGTGATAAGTTATTGGGTGGGATGGGTATGAAGATGCTGCACGAGTGGCCTTTAAGACCATTTGCAATGCGAAGGATAGATTATTTCATGAAAAGCCTCTTCAAAGGTCAGACTTAATGTGTCGATATTTCCTTAACCCCACTATTGACCCGCTCGAAATACAGTAATCAGTACCATCCGCAAGTGCACCCGACTCACGTGACTAACTTTACTCCCCAGTCCCCACCCTTCAGAAGACGGAACCGTTTTTCCATCCCACTTTTTTCACAGCGATCTCGTTTTCCTGTCGAACGTACGTGAATGGCAAACCAAAACATCGGATCTCGGAGAAAATTTTCATGAATCGCGAATATTCGGTGTTTAATTCAACGTTTCGTCTCACGCATGGCTGATCGCGAAATGACGTCAGCAGCAAAGCAAAAGACAAGGATCGCAGCATTTTTGTCGCCGTAGCATTTTATCCATTGAGTTCTTTTTCACACTTGCCTGTTCGCAAATCCTGACCACACACTGGCCTGGACGTCGGCGTCACTTGAAACTGACGGGGCGACTTTCTCGAGAAGATGCTTGTATCTGCGAACAAAGTTTAAAACACTCTTAAGTGATTGTACAGAGTCATCGCAGAAGCACATCATTCAAAATGTACAGGTTTCCAAGTGATATTTAACCACATTGGGCGCACGCCACCTACAATATTGAAAAAGGTTCTGGCAAGTCCATCTTGAACACATTGTCCGGGTTAAGACGCAACGTCGTTGTAAAGATTGACAAAATTACTGCTATTGTTGCAACGAGACAGCATTGTTACGTTTCAACCAGGTTATCCAAAGCTCTAACAAAACAAACTGAGTGGCTTTGATTTCCGATTGCGAAAACGACTTGCACAGTAAAAGCCAAGAAGCTATAATCGCGATCAGATAACTGTATTAGGGGAAGTTTTTAGAAATTTGGGTTGATAGCAAACTTGAACAGACCGTACTTCCGGTGCATTACAACATGGAACGTAAAGTTGTAGCTATTGGTAAGACTATAGCCAACAAGCTGGACACTCGATTCAAAACACCATTTAATGTTTCAACTCCAGCAGCATTTATTCTGCTCAATTGTTTTCGGCAACAATTGGTTCCTTCTCTATGAGCTGGACTGCGTCGAATTTCGAATTTAAAAAGCCTTTCTCCCCCCCACACCCTCAAACCAGACGCTCCAACTTTGAGCTTTTTGCTACGTGGGATCCAAAATACTGGTTGACTACTGTGAAAGGAATCATTCTGGCAAATAATAAAAGTAAATACGCTGGGTTCGTGACCTTAAACAGCAGGTCAACACATGCGCCTTTTTGAACTGCAGGATCGTTGGAAATGTTTGTAGCAAAACTAAAAGTGTTTTCTCGGATCATACAACGCATGAAAACAAAGCGACGTCTTCACTAACACGCAGTAGTTCAAGGAACTACAACCATAGATGGTTGTACGTTCGCCGTACAGTTTTATCCCCAAGGGCAAAAAATCTTCTGAAAAAAGTCCGATCTTTGGGATGTCGGCCGTAAATAGTGGTTGAAAAGAATGGTGCCTCGGCTTACAAACACAAAAGAGAAAAGCGTCTCGTACTTGGGGTGCGCGCCAATCCACCTCTGCAGGGTCGTGCACGCCCGACTTTGCATCGATTCGTTCGTTTCGCTCACAGCCAGCGACAGCAGCGCGGTCAGGTTGTTTGGCTCCAGGTCCAAACACCTGCAACACGAGGATGACGATAGGAGGAACTCGGACACGGGACACCGCTATACAAAGCAACGGGCTTGTTGGCACGCGTTACAAAAGGCGTGGCGAGACGCGCTGGAAACTGGCGTTGAAATGACGGACAGTTGACGGTAATCACAAAATCACTGTGCGAAAAAAATTGACGCAATCCACTCGGTGACCGGATCGGCCAAACACTGATATTAAACTCCACCGCAGTTTGAAAACAGTTCGAGTGATGAAGAACAAAGGAACAAGGCATGAAATAGACATAGAAGCGAGTCCGGCCACACTAGTCCTATGGTACAGCACGCCAAACCCAAGTTTGCGGATAAGGGGGAGAAAAACTTGGGGCAATTAACCCCCGACTGCGTGCGGTCCGCACTGCAGGAGAGTGAATAGCTTGATTGAATGGTGGTCGCGCAGGGCGGCCGTCCTGACGTGCGCAAGACAGGTCGCCAAGTCGGGAGCCTTTGGTCAATACTGTATAAAGCACGATGGGTCCCACGAGGATGTTTGCTTTACGCATAAGCTGAAACTGCGTTTTACACATAATCAAGATTGTTTTCGCTCAAAACTTTCAAATGCATCGGGATATCTGCGATGCATGCATCGGTGCGAAGCGAACGCTTAAAAATTGCTTATTTGCCGAGCGGCACCTCCTCCCTGTGGACCCGTCGTACCTGTCGTACAAGGGTTTTGAACAATACATTCTGCATCAGTCTGAATTTTTAAACAACGCGTACTGTTTTTAAGAAGTAGCTTACCGACCAAAGGATATAAATGACAGATTATATGTTAGATATAAACATATAATCTTGAAGTTTTGTCTTATTCGACGACAAGGTAGTGGAAATTAGTTGAAGACTGAACAGGTGATGTTTGGTTATTGCTTTGTCGCTACGAGTTTACCCCTGCAGTTGTCCTTAACATCCACCAGCGAGAAAATGAAGCTTAAACAAAGAAAATCCAAAGACTTTTCGCTGACGCTAAATTCAGCCCAAGATTTTCAAGTTCGCTTTGCGCTTCCGACACCGGTGCATCGATACGAAAACACGATGGCAGGAAGTAAAGAAAGGAAGAAGTAAACTGACCGGTTGAGCGCCTGTATAGCCGCCAGCTCTTGCTCGTTCTGCGCTTGCGTCGTGCCCAAGTACTGCCAGGCCTGCAAACAAATGACAAAAGTCGAGATGAAGTCGTGATTCACCACCTGCTTGTACAGCTGCACACTCGCCGTCGAGGGAAGGTTCTTGACGACAAGCTTGCAANTTCCAAAGCTTCAGTNACACCAAGAACGTTGTTCGCACCAAAAAATCAGATTTTGCGCGATAGTTTGGTTGTGAATCGTGCGCAACATCNGATTTCAGCCACACTATGTCGTAGCAACCGAAAGCACAGNCTGTATAATGCGCTTCCCGAAGTAAGCAACACGCAGTACATCCATAATCGCGAGTAGAGCACGAAATTAACGACTGGGTGACAAACCTCCATGTGGCTCGGTTCCGCTTGAACAGCTGCTTCGAACAACAGTACCGCGTTGGGGAGATCCCCGAGTCGTAATCTTTTCAAGCCCTCGTTGAAAGAATCAGGCAGGTCCTTGAATGGGTTTTCCTCGCTGAACTGATATTCCTGCGAATTGAGAGAGGTACAGTGACAGCGATTCGTGTGTCCTCTACCAAAGTGGGAGAAAGCGTGTCCGCGCAATATCGCGCATGCAAAGGTGGCATGGGAATGCTTGAAATACTGGATTTCATGGGAATGCTTGAAATACTGGATTTCATGGGAATGCTTGAAATACTGGATTTCATGGGAATGCTTCAAATACTGGATTTCATGGGAATGCTTGAAATACTGGATTTCATGGGAATGCTTGAAATACTGGAATGCTTGAAATACTGGATTAAGTTTAGGTAACTTAGGTAAAAATCCAGCGCGACAAACTGCTGCAAGCGGGAGCAGCCCATGGTAAACGTTATTTCGCACACAAAAAAGAACCATGCGAGGCATTTGTGGAGCAACAGTCAACAAACAATTGGACCTGTCCTTAAAAAATGCTTTGCCTTCCTTACATTACGCAAGCCATCCCTGTTGACTCGTTTAAACTATAGGTCGAAACAACAACGGCTGAAAAGTTCGACCTTCGCGGTTGTTGCGAACAGTAAGCATGTTACTTTTGATATAACAAGCTAACTTTTGATCGCAGACGCCCATGTAACGCTCAATCGAACGAAAACGCTTACCTTCGTATCGCTGGCGGCAAACTCGTCCAGCCACTCGTGTTCACTCGATCTCATCGCGTCGTTCCATTGCTCCTCCAGTCGGTTCCAGAAATCGGCGTCCTGATAATTCGAAAAGAATGCGAAAGATCAAAGCCGCGGCCGCAGAGAAAATTTCACATTTCGACCTGAACGAAGAGGGCCTGTGGCACTAACGCAGTTGGGAACGTTAGCAAGAAATAATCAGCATCGAACTGCACCAGCAAAGGGTTTGAGGGTGTCAAAAAAATCAAGACAAGCTTTACTGACGTCGGTTTATAAACGTGAGCGGGCCGCAGTATCTGTGTTCGGAACGTTGACAACGCTCATCGTTCCGCACTGGGCACATAGCACTTGTGCCGTGCAACGCGACATAAGCGCACCGGCACTCACTGTTGGCGGGGAGGATGTCTGCTCTTGGCTCTTTTCCGCTCCGAACTCGGAAGCCCAGCTCTCGGCACTCGGGTTTTGAGCTTGGAATTCTCCGACCCAGTCTTGTCCAGTTTCAAGACTTGGTCCCGCCTGTAGATAAATTACATTGTGATTGAACCGATTGAAAACATTTGTCTCCAGCCGCGTTGGATACACGTAAATCAAATGTTTGACGGTGACTGTCAATACGACATGACACAGGATCTTGTTTTAAGCAATCACCAAGCACAAGCTTTTGATCATTCGTAGCGAGAGCAGGTTATTTCAACGCCTGAGGGAGGGATTGCTGTAGTCCTTTTTCGAGATGTATACTTCGGCGGTCCGAATAAAGCAACCCGAGCATTTTGTTGGGGTGAATTTTTTTGTCCAATGCCTTAACAAATCAAGTTCAGCCTTCAATTTTTAGTGCTGAGAACTAATTTAGATCAAACACTTCTAAAAAGTGTTGTTTCACAGGTAAGTGATCAGTTTCCAAAGAGTTGTGCGATCACAACGCGCCAAGTGTCACAGTGCAGCATTCGCTCGCTGCCCACCTAAGTAAACTCGCTACTCACCAGCATGAACTCGTTACTCACCTGCATGAACTCGTTCGTCCAGGTTTCCGCTTTGGCGCTCGGGTCGGATGCAAGGTCGGATACGAACTTCATAAAATTGGTGCTGGCTAATTTGGGGTCGCCGGCCGCCGCCTTTACCATGTTACCGGCCGCTTTCATCAACTCGGTCTCTTCAGAGGCTTCGTTTTCACGCAGCTCCTTGACCCTGATAGTAAAACCACAAAAGCAAGTCAGCCTCGAAGGAGGTTTGAACACCAGCGAGATATCTCACTCCGGTTTCATGGCGAAACAAGGAACGTTTCACTGGATAGTGTTACGCACTACCAGGTGCTGGTGCCACCTGTTCACTAGCCAGATTTAGATAGCAAGTAAAACCATTAAGCGTAACCAGTGGTGGGTCAAGGGCAGGGTTGTTGCAAAAAAACCCCGACCCAGAAAAACCACCCGGGTTAAAAAAAAACACTTAAAAAAACACCAAAAACTCACTCTTTACTTTTCTTTTGAAAAACCTACTANGTAAAAAATAACATAAGCAGGACACTTGTACAGTCAACTGTAATTAAAAAAAATCAAACAAAGCAAACAACAACGAAATTTAAAGGACTTAAAAAAAAGAGAAGAATAAATCGAACAGTTTGAGTAAATTCTAATGGTTATCTTCTTCAGCTCTGCAAAATCGGTATATTTTAACCCATTTTTCTGCCTTCTCTGCATCCAAACTTTTTTTGATTTTGGACCATTCCAAATCATATATTGAAAAAATAAACTCTATAGATGCTGAACTAGCAAGGCATGTACATAAACGTGACGTGAAACTGCGGAGTTTGTGTGGGAGTGGTTTTTCTCTTATTGCTGTGGGCATTCTTGCCAAGCCTTTCCACTTTGGAGTGAACTGACCAACAACACACTGCGAAAACAAAGATGGGGTACATTTCTTTACCCTCAATTTTGAATGCCATAATCGGTGTAACAATTTCTTATTGTGTACTTCTGAAAATAGTGATAGTGCATGATGGAATAAAACAATTCAGAATGGGGTTTTTCTGTTTTCTTTAAAAAAACAACAAAATCTTTTTTTTTTTTTGAAAAACCCCAAAAAAATAGGTGGGTTGTTTTTTTTGAAAAAAAAACGGGTTTTTCTCAACCCTGGTCAAGGGTGAGGATTTTGGAGCAGTTCCCCATCCCCAAAAAACCATTTGCGTCCTTCAAATGGTGTCCCTTTTACCTGGCTTCTAAGCATCACCGTATCACACAATGTAACATAACTTTATCGCCTACATACGCGTAGCCAGGGGGTCTAGGGGGACATGCGCCCACCAAATTTTTAGAACATATAGTCATTTTGCGCTTTGAGAGGCGGTATCCCAAACGAAATAGGTGCTATTCATTTAAATCAAACATTTTGGTTCCCCCAAAATGTCTTGGCTCCTCCCAAATTTTTGGGCTGGCAACGCTACTGACCGCCTATCTGTGTCTCCTTTTCCGACCGCCTCCCGGCTAAACGTCAACTATTGTTGCAACCTCTCCGGTGGCGTTGCGTTGATTGTGTGATTCACCACGAATGGGATGTGCGCGAAGAACAAAAATATATATGCGTGGTGCGAACAAGCAATAATAGAGTGATCTCGTCGGGTGATCTCGATTGTTGCTTGCTGCCACGGTGCGAAGCTTTGATCTCGATTGTTGCTTGCTGCCACGGTGCGCACATGCCGCTCGGGATTTCCGATCGCAACAGTATGCAACTACAGCTGAACTTGCTGACGTTGGTCAGCAAAGCAGCGATGATAACACAGGTAAGAATATTCAGCGGGGGCGGCATAGCTCAGTGGTAAAGTGTCCGCCTCTCAACTGGAAGGTTGGGTGTTCGATCCACAGCCACTGGGTGAATTGCTGCGTTTCTTGGGCAAGAGCGTTCACCTCAACCGCCCCGGCAAGAAGCACAATTCAGGTTTCGGCCTGCCGCCAATTGCCGTCACCAAAATTAACAAAAAAAAAAGATATTCAGCAGCAAACCACTTAAACCAGCACTTTTTAAATCCTGGTTTCTAACGACACCACTTTCAATTTGTGCAAACGTTGAACGGGCGGCGTTAATTAAAATAAATTACCACGACTGTTCCAGCGTGTTTTCCTGTTCTTGCAGGAATTCTTCAGCAAGTCGGTGCTCGTCAAGTATGCTCGCTGCAAACAGATCGAACGCGTTTAAAAAAACTCGCCACAAGCGTAACAGGCAAGAAGCGCACGCAATCGTCGGATGTGATGGACAAATCGTGGCGCGCGAAGTTACGCTGAAAACGGCGATTTCAACCAAATGCAATGGCCTTAATCGCCGAAAGAAGTCAAAACCTCGCGTTGCCAACATTAACCCTCACAATAAATGGGCAACAACTTTTGAAATGTGGGCGTATTTGTTAAAAATGCGTGAAAACTTTCTGTTTCAGTCGTTCGTTTACAGTAATGAAGAGTGGTTGCGATGAAGAAGGGAAAGAAGCAATCCTCTTGTGTAGGATGCACTAACAGCAACAATGGCCCATCCAAGTTCCCGCGGGTCATGAAAATGGTTCGAGAGGGCGGTAACCTAGGCCATAACTGAAATGCAGTTTACAGCGAATAAACGCAATCTTCGTGCAGGCAAACTTGATTGCTGTTGGTTAAAACTCAGGCACCTCTACAATGTTTTGTACTGAAACAGGTACACACGCTAATGTCACAACAATACGCTTAGCCATGCACGGAGAACTCCAAGATTCAAAACAACCGATAACCCTCTGCGGAAATAATGTTACAGATTAGAAGATGGCAGTCATACTCAAAGTAACAGAAATCACATAGCACATCACTCTTTCCAGTAGTTACGAATTTAACTTGTTACGCAGAACAACAGTCAGCAATATCACACATTTTAAAAAAGAAGATTGGCACACGTGCTGATATAATCAGACCTGATGGCACAGTTGCAAATGAAAACATTTTCTTTCAGGCAACGCTTCTCTATTCAAGTAATACGTTACCTCTCTGATGTTGAAACTCTCTCGCCCAAACTTCCTCGTCGGACTGTGTGGACGAATGTGCCACAGACTCCGTTCTGGCGAATTCTTCGCCCCAGCGGTCGGCCAGCAACACATTTGGTGGCGCGGCTGCCGTGCAAAGCAAAATCAAATACAGATGATAAGGACTCCACTTGCGATAGCATTACAAGTTTTCAATAAATGTGCTTGTGTACAAACTGTACTTCCTTTCTTCTCTTGATACATTTACCACTTAAATCTTAATAATCTTTTGTAATACTTGCATGTTTTGACTTACTACCAGTCTAGTAATTCGATCCTTTACCAGAATACGGTTTATTTTAACAAGGTGTTAATTTCACATCAAAGCTTCTCGCCTTCTCGCTGGTAATCGTCATATAAAAATACTTACACATTCCTATTACTTGATTTCCGTAAAGCAGAATAAAATACAAATTATACAAGACAGGCATACAAGTGTATTTTAGACAAAATAGATCACTCATTTGAACAACTTTTCAAGGTAGACTCAGGTTATCAGATTCAATCTAGGGATATAAAAGCTGGTAAACTTTGTTTGACAAACACTGCCAAAATTACATTTACAGGGAAAAGAAACTAAAGTCACGTTAAAAAATAAAGGTATCTTCAAACAAAACCACACTTCTAAATACCAGCTTCTAAACTAAACAAAACGCTGTGAAAATCCAATCACCCCCCAGATGTATGTGACTTAAATATGAAAGGGGTAGGTGCCATTCCTTTATACACTGCTTTGATCCTCTTCTGATCAGAAACATTTCATGTAGCACAAAAAGTATTTAAGATATAAACATACCAATAAACGCTGTCATTTTGGAGATTTTATCATTGTTATATTTCACTGTTGCGCACACCTTGCAAAAACAGCCCTGAAAATGTTTGGTTTTTGACAAATTGGACTGGACATGTTAGTAGAGCAAGCTGAATTATTGCTAGACTACACCTGATAGCACATATAGGCTGTCAAAAATTTAACTGATTAACTTGTTGAAATATCCTGTTGTAATTAGACTAAGCAGCATAGTAATTAACTACAAATAAAAAAAAATCACCATTTCGTGCAACATGCATTCCATCCAGCTTTTGTGCCTCTCGAAGCAAAGCATTCATGTTAAATGTTTGTGGTTGAACAGCTCTTCTTGACTGCTGCTCCAACAGAAATTCATCAACGAAGCCTTGATCTCCATGACCAAAAGCTGATGAAAGTACAAAAGAGCTGAAAATTGGAAAATTTTAACAAACTAATCCTTTTGTGGCTACATGCTTCCCAAATCACTATGCTTCTGGCATTGCAGTTAAGCTAAGAGAAAAAAGTAAATGTACCTACAATTCATGTTGGAGCTTCATAGATGCTGAATAATTTGACAAATTAGCAAAAACTTACATCTGCCTTAAACACAGAAAATATCTGACAAGTCAGCCACATACTCCTTTTCTGAGTACATTTCAAATTTCTGGGCTGCTTTACTTAAATTTGCTTCATCAACCAAAAGAAACAGGATTACCACAACAGCTTAAACTGACTTAAAGAAAAGGCGATCCACTCAAACTTATCCTTGGACATGGCAAATGACATGATAGCAATAGCATCAACATACGAAGAAAGACTGCGCATCCCAACATGCGAAAATACAACCCACAGGTTTGGGCTACATCTTTCTCCCACCTGGTAAAACTATCAGAGACAGACAAAAATTTGAACATGAAGGCAATGATTACCCACAAAAGAATTATATACCACCGTTGGGCAAAAACTAACAAAGCACAAGCACTTTGCCTTGAACAAGACAAAGAAGCAAACTGAAGATGTGTCAAGGCCTTGTAAGCACTGTGTACTATGCAGTTGTCATGAAAAACACAAAAATCCATGGTATCACGTGTTTCACAAACAATTACAAAAAATTTAACTTTCCCACGGATTCAAAATTTGATATGGGCCAACTATGTTATATATGTATCAACTTGTGTGATATGCCATGAATAGTATGTTGCCCAAATGATGAACAAATTTTCCATGAGATGGTCATCACACCACACTAATTGGAATAAACCTGATTGCAAATATGACAACGACTGAATGGCCTTATCACGCCACTATTAACACTTTGAGAGCCGCCTGGTTTCGGCGATTTTTGCAAAAAAAAACAGCAGTTTTCGGTTGCCTTACCAACGCCCTAGCTCCTCCGCCCATTGCGCTAGAGAGCTGTTCAGCGGCTCAAACGGATCGGCCA
>JGI24021J15306_10004737_pt1 | contig 15925 bp, 8 predicted proteins | sample Ectturendosymbi1_FD_15306 | JGI IMG/M metagenome (IMG submission 15306) | reverse complement strand
GCCGAAATAATGAAGTAATTACATATTTATAAGTGTTCTCGGATGCATTTTTACACAATAGCACAAATCAGCCCAGTAGTAAGTTATTGAGTTGCCGTTGCCTTCGTTGGTCTTTTGCCGATTAGCCATCCGCAAAAAACAAAAAAGCCCAAACTATGTTGGGGTTACGGCGCATTCGAGGCGAAACTTGAATCACTGTCACTGTGCTTCCAGAAAAAAATCACCTAGGTCAGAAAGTTTGGCACAGCGCAGGAGTTTTTCAGAGTTTCGGATCATATGGGGAAAATTTGGTCTTGCTGTTATCTCGAAATGTGGCATTATTTAACACTTAGAGATGTTCATATTGTTCTGAAAAGTTTAAAATTTTATGTTTCAAAGATCTCGAGCGTTTATGACTGCGACGCATTCTCAATAAACCTTAGCGTGTTTTTTTTGCGACTGCGGATTTAGTTTAGAATGCTAGGTCTGCTCTAACATCCACCAATTATTTCGACTTACGAATATTTTAAATGGTTAGTGATTGACCAATGAAGTTTTTGGGAGAGCTTCGATTCTTTCTTTTTCCATTGCCATTTTGATCCAAATCATCTCTCCATGTACTGTGTTTCCCTTTATGGCTATCGTCTATGCTCTCTTGTTTTTGAAACTTTCGAATATTTCAGAATACGAGATTTTTTTATGAACCGTATTAACTTATGTGTCGAACTGCGGCGTAAATCTAGTTAATCTGTTGCTGTAAAATATTCTGGTGAGAGGCATTATCATGTTCAAATGCAGCAAGGTATTGCTTCTAGCTAATCTCAGTTTGCATGTGCCAGGTAAGCTATAAACATGTTCAGCTTATTTTATGTTTTGATCAGGCACGTCAAATATAGTCATTCGAATACGCACCCTCGAATGTTCTATAGAACATTCATTGTATCAAAACAAACAACAAAAATTTTAGTAATGATGAAAAAAACAACAAATCAATGCTGTTAATCCAAACGTCATGCTAAGAGCTAAAATGTATTTTATGGTTTCGGATTTGTGCAACACAGAATAAGGCATAAAGAGGCGAGAACAAAATTGGATTCAGAGTTGCAAACTGTGAAAACTGAGGGATAAGATGCTGTTTACTTCAAAAATTGCTCAATTTATGGAAAACATTGCAATTACCAGTTGCGAATACTTTCGAATGTAATCCATATGCCTGCTACTTTTTTGATGATCAAAATAAAACATAGTTTTCAAAAATTTGAGATCTCCCCTAAAAACATGATCGTTTCTTGACATATGCAACTTCACAACAAAAAGATTGTCGCATCGATTTTCGTCTTGCAAAGCTTGTTATCTTGTATGCAGTTTTTTCAATTTTGCGAATAGTCTGTAATGAACTGTTATGTTTGTAAATGGACAAATTTTTTGCTATGGTTTCAAATTGAGATTGTTCTCTCTTCTGTGCTGCAATTAAGATGCCTTTTATTCGGTGCTCTACACAATGCTGTAGAATACGTTATTATTCAGTGGTTTGTAACTAAACTAGCCTTAAGCTACGATTAGTGTATTGTAAAATCTGCGCAAACAACAAAAGGCTTGCTTAATGATTTGTATTGCCAGGTGAAACTACTATGCCTCAGAGCCACATCACCTCGCACCGCGTCAGTGTGGTCGTACGGGATCCAAAAGTTAATGAACGGTCTTGTAGATTCGCAAGAAAACTTGCCAACAAAACAAACCAGAATGCCGAAAGAAACGTGAGACACATGAGTTGTTGCATTTGCAGTGAAATGACTCTGAGTGGTGAGAAGTTAAAACTTTTTGAGATGTTGGGCAGCATATTGGTTTTGCATAACGTGCTGCATTTGGCTTTTGACCTTATTCGAGTTTTTTCACAACGAATGAACAAGATGATTTTCTGTTGTGCAGATGGGTGCGTGCCACTTTTGAACAGGCTGATCGGGATGGCGATGGTAAACTGAACATCGACGAAATAATGCTTTTGTTGAGAAAACTGAACATAAATCTCTCAAAGCGAAAAGCAAAGAAGTTGTTTAACGTGGGTGTTTCTTAAAAGAAATGTTTAACGCGCTTTGTAGTTTGGCAAAAAACAACTCTAATATTTGGTTAAGACATATTAAGAAGTACAGTATGTGTTTCACCCTGATAAATTAAAGGTGTCATCTAACAATGAATAACCACTTATAAGTTGCTTTCCTCATCAAGTGCCTTTTGCAAGCTTTCTTGTTTGCTGAACAAAATTTTTTAGAGTGATTTTCAAAATTCTGCGCCCAAGCACTTTTTTCGTTTTTAAAAAATTTTGCAAGTCGTGAATCGTGTGAAGTTTTAATAATACAAGTGAAAGTGTCTTCCGAAATTCCAACAGAAGCTTTGTATATGCCTACAGCTTTTTATGAGCGTAAATATTCAAAGAGCAATCCTTCCGTATTCATTAATTCGTATGATTTTTACAGCGGCTCACCATTCGAACTTTTTTGATACGAACATGGCGAAACCTTTACTAAAAATTCACAAAAACTAAACTACTCTTAAGACAAAAGTTTGCCTTTATTGTTGGTCTTATGTCGAATCAGGAAGCTGACTCGAGTGTGGAAGAGAGTGACGGATATCTTGTTTACGATGAATTCATTGTGTTTTATCGAAAAGTTGCGGTGAGAAAAGAAATCGTCGATCTTTTTTCAAATGTTTCAAAGAACGGACATGTGATTACTCCAGAACAGTTGCTATCATTTATGAAAAGCAAGCAAGAAATGGTAAGCATCAGCTAGGTTGCAGGTTTCGATACACGCTATACATCTGGTACTTGAAGATGCTGCAAACGGCACTTGCTTTCTGGTATTGTAGCTGTTTTCTGCTTTAAATTTTTTACACTGTCAGTTCGACAAAATCGAAACTTCCAGTACACCAACGGCAACCACTTTTTATCAGCAAATCACCAAGCATTTTATCAGCCGTTCATATCACCTACGTGGTCATGCTGGTCGAGGCCACAAGTATTTCTAAAAAGCATGGTATTTCAAAATAATTGTATAGATTTACTATTTCGTATATTACTCTAAGGTTGTCAACCACGCAACTTTCCTTACGACAATGTCAAATAGAAAATTAGGTGGAAAACTCAAACAACCGACATGGTTTCATTAATTACGTCATGCCACAGCAGGAGGCTTTAATTGAAACAATCAGCACAGAGAGTGTTTACAAAAATATTTTATGTTGGGAACATGCCCAACATTACAGAATATGCTGTGTTCAGGAGTCCATATAAATTTTTGAAGCATTTGCTCAGGAGCTTCTCGCCATTTTGAAATGCTCGAGACCACATTTTAAACCTTTAGTCCAGTCCTGCAATTTCGTGCAATGCCATATGTTTGCTTGTAAATTTGCTTTCATTAATTTTATGCAAAAACTTTCTTTTTTTCATAGTTGGTTGCCTTACTCTTTTCACTGACAACCCAAATATCGCCGCAAGAATTTGGCAGGCAGTTGTAGATTTTGGCAGCTGCTTGTTGTTTGTTAGAAGAAAATGTTCATTGGGTGTCAGTGCCGATTGAAAGCAAAGGCATTGGTTTAGTTGAGCAAAAGTAAAAATAAGCTCTTTAGATAAATAACCACCTACTCGACATACTAGTACGAGCTTGGAACATGAAACTCCAAAGTCACATCACCAGTGCTTGCACCGTACTTTCTACGCCGTATAGACCAGTAGTTCTCAAACTTTCATGAGCCATGGCCTCCTAANTTTAACTGGCGAATACTAAATATATCATGACACTTGGGTTATGCAATATCACGGAAAAGCTACCTAGTNAAGGCCTCTGCTCGTGGCCCCCAAGGGAGACCGAGGACCCCGTTTGAGAAATCCTGCCATAGACTCAGCTTAAAGAAAAATGCTCGGCCTAAACCTAATGCATGCGAATATTAAGCCTTGGTCTAACAATGTACTCACGGTAAACGTTGAAACCACGTATGACGCCGAGAGTGGATCAGTACACATTTCTTTTTTTCTGAAGGTGAGTATGAACGAAGATCAGTGCAGAAATTTCATCAGTGAATATGAGCCTAATGAGATCAACAGACAGACTGGCGTGATGGGATTGGAAGGTGGGATAAATTTTGTTGCTTCATTTTATTGTCGGTGTTGCTAACTGACCGTGTTTTTCATCCAGTGATTTCATTGTTGTTTTTTTGCAAAGCGCAATTCTTCGCTTTTTATCGCATTCACCCTTAACGGATAAGCACCAGGTAGACCCTAGTTCAAGACACTGTTGCTATCCGATCTCACATACTGTCGAGAAGAAAAGTGACGAAAGGTTAAATACATCAAAATTGTACATAGTTCAGTCAGTTTCAGAATAAAGGGACAGTACTGAGCGCGAAACGGTTGACACAAAACCTGCTCATTCGGGGAATTATGTACTGTCTTTTTCAACCTTGAATCTCCTACAGTGTTTAGCTTTGAAACATGCTCAACGTTCCTGATTGCATTTAAAACAGGTAGAAGCCTTGATTCAAAATATATTTTATGAACAATCTGTCATAAAATCATAGCACAAGCACCACATCAAAATTTCCTCTACAATGCATCAACCATAGGTATTCTGTTTCAAAAGTGACCAAAATATTGTCACGAGCAGCAGCAACACAACTTCAGATCATGGGCAAGCAAGCTCAAACAGTACACTGTACTACATGTTGTGCAGCATGGCTCTCGCTCGAGAAATATTTTACGTTATGTCATTTTCTTTGAACTGCTCTTAGGTTTCACGAACTTTCTGCTTAGTCCACACTGCGACGCAAATGAATATGTGACGAAAGAAACTGATGTCGAGAAGATGTCGAGACCTCTTGCTCACTATTTCATTAACTCATCCCACAATACCTATCTGGTGGGTGATCAACTGACGAGCCAGAGTTCAAAGCATGCATACGCGAATGCACTGAGAGATGGCTGTCGTTGTGTAGAACGTAAGTCTTCACAGCCTTGTTAGGTATATTATAAGTTCCCCTTGTGAAACACCGCAGTTGCAGTTTTATTGAGATTATTCAAAAGTCCAGAGTTATACTTTTTATTTTTTTGTGACTTAACTTAAAACACTCGTCAGATGTGTACTGTAAAGAAATAAAAATTGATACGATGCACATTACCATGCAGTGCTCACGATCAAGCTATATTTCTGTTTGTTTCGCCAGTTGACTGCTGGGACGGTCCATCCGGCGAGCCAATCATCCATCACGGTTATACGTTAACGTCAAAAATTTCGTTTCCAGAGGTTATCAATGTTGTTAATGAACACGCATTTGTATGCAATCCGTAAGTTTTTTTCTTTTGTTTGGAGCTGACTAATGCAATTTGTTATGGTACTGATGCGTACACTTTTAACAAGAACGTGTAGAAATGAAAAAGCACTGCAAAGTATATAAACAACAAAGAACAACGTCTGTTATAGCCTGAGTTCCACACGAATCTGCAGTACTTCTGAGAAGTCAATCCAAGTTGCGCCTCAACAAGTGTACTTTGATGCAGGTACCCAGTCATTCTTTCCATTGAAAACCACTGCAGTGTACCTCAGCAGCACCGCATGGCCGAAATTATGAAAGACGTTTTCGGTGAAAAGTTGGAAGTGGCTGCATCTGCCTCGAATCAATTACCTTCGCCTGAACAGCTTAAAGGAAAAATTTTGATAAAGGTGACAACTAGGAACAATATCTATCAGCCTCGTTGACAACTTTGTTGACGAATACGTTTGTGCATGGAGTTCGAACAGTTGGGAAATTGGTCGATCAAGCCAAATACCTAGTTCGATCGATTCCTAATTGAAGATTTTCTTTGGTTGCCTTACTCTTTTACTGATAACCCAAATATCGACTCAAGAGTTTGGCAGGAAATTTAAATTTTTTTGAGATATCTTGAAGCAGAAGTTGTTGTTGTTGAACTGCAATAAAGCTTTCAGTCTTTCTGAGCTGAGGATTCTTCAGATCGAGCTGAAGAAAATCTGTAGATTAAAAAGATCGCATTGGCGCTTCAACAATAAAAGTTTCAATTGGATTGAAGTTTTCTCTTTGAAAAAAATTGTTTATGATTTGATGAAACTTGTGCCCTTTTCAGTAATACTTCAATCGGAGTCGCATCTGCCGTGTTTAAATGTAGGTTTAATTAAACTTAGTAAGGAAATTTCAAGCCGAAGAAGCAGTTGCATTTGCGTGTTACACCGTCTCTCAGTAAACCGGTGCTTTTCACGTTTTTGTCACAATGTGTTAAGTTTTTTCTTTACCGAAACAGTGACACAGTCTGTTTTCAAAGTGCAAGAAGCTGCCAGATAGTTTTGGTTCCACAACCTCCGATGGAGTCGTTAGTGATTACAGTGACGATGAAGCGTTTCGCAACGAAGAAAAAGCTCAATTATTCACGGATTTCGTACACTGCAGGAGAACAGATCCGCTTGGAGATCCAGAAACTAAGGTCAGGACAAAAAGAGGGAAAATTTAAAAATATTGCGGAAATATCATCAACGTTTCACGCATTGGCAAGCTGTGTAGAAAAGATTGATTGAAAATGATATAGCTATTACGTTACATCTGTAGCATCTCCCAAACGTGCGGTTGGATCAACGAGTAGCTGATCGTTGCAATCGAACTTGCAATCAATGGCTAAAACCTCGATCGGCGTCTGGCTGTCTGTTTGCATCAATGTCGCTAGATTGATTGCAATTTGCAATCTGGCTTATTTATTGGAATATCTGTTGGGAACCAAAACAGAAAAAATGAGCAAATCATCACAGCATATCTCTCTCATCTTGAATAAAATCTTGGTGATGAAAGATTCTGTTGAAAGATTAAAATATTTTGTATCTCTTGCTCAATGAGGAAAAATTTTAAATAGCTATGCATTCGCAACAAGCACAGCATTCTGTTGATTGTAATTTAAGGACCACTCTGCTTTATGCTATGCAACTTAAAGCTGATTTGCTTTTGCTTGTGACTTCACGCCTGTTGTTGGGTGGAAAGCATCACGTTAGCTACCACCCAACTTTTGATGAAGCACATCTTAAAAGCAAACTATATTTCCATAGCGCCGAAGTGCTAGTGCTCGAGGTCGAATGTCTCGAACGCCATGCAAGTCTGAGTCAAATGCAAATTGTTCAGCAAAGGTGGGTGTATCCAGTGGCTTTTGTTTTCGCAAACACAACATTAACGGCAGTGCATCATAATACCAATTATGCCCGCGTCGATGACAGGATTATGGAATGGTTTCACCGTTTAGATTCTAAACGTTGTGGTACAGACTGATTTGTTCACACTGCAGTGACCGCCTATTGTTAAAAACGTGTTTGCGGTTTAAATTTTTTTATTTAAGCTGCAAATCCAAGCAAAGAAGATCTGTAAGGAGACGGCCTGGCTAGCATAAATCCATCCCTTCAATAAAAATTTAAGTTTGTTGAGGAAATACAAATATGAAAGTTTGGGCCCATAATCAATAGTTTTTTAGAATTGTAGAACAACCTTCTGCTCTTCTGGCCGACCGTCGTTTTTCATAGCGTCTGAACGAATTCCTTGTTGTCTATTCGGAACCCTTACCACAAAATTTAAACTTTTTGAAAGCAAGTGCATCAAAACTTTTCTCTCGGAAATCAGTGCAGGGTCACACTGTTCCTTGCTGCGTTGCCAACACACAGCTGCTTGGAACCTCCAAACAGTTACTCAACCAGAAAATTCTCCAACTGAAATATATAGAAAATCTTGAAGTGAGCGAAGTGATCAAATTCATGTACGAATGTACTAACTCTCAGCTACCGGCTACATTTAGCAATTATTTTAAACTCATTACAGCTGTTCATCCGTAAAGCAAGACAAACAAAAACCCGACAATTTGCTTTACCAACAGCACGTTCAAACTCAGGCGCGCTGAAATGATATAAANGATACAGTCCAATAGAATTCNGGTCAAAAATTCCTTTAGAAATGACAAATAAACCGTGTTTGGCACTTTTTTCNGCGGAATATAAAAATATGAATTACTCGGCTANTAGAAACATATTTTGTGTTCTTTTTATTGGTGTACGTAAACCTGGTGCATTGATTTAACGCTATTACAATGGAAATAATCGAATCATGAAGTATCGCTGTTATGTCTTACTCAGTTTGGTTTCTGGTGCGTGCATCAGACCCTTGTATGTAGTACTGGAATGCCTTTGGTCTACGAGCGCAAGCAAATTATATGCGCCTAATAAACTGCAAACGAATTTCCGTTCCCATGCACGACCCGTGCCATCGACTGAGAATTATTTTCCAAAACACATGTTTGGACGCCTTGTTCTCAACCTGCTTAAATTCCGTGACACCATTACAATGCTGCACAATTTATAATTTTTGTTGCATTTCCTCTCTAGCTTTCACGAATATTTTAAATGCACTCGTAGAAAAAAGCAAATGTTCAATGTGACAACGTTAAATCATTTTCTTCTGGTGGCTTCACTTTGCCTGCATCGCATTTTGATTCAATAAACCATATAACCGCATTTCGCTTACTAAACTTTATACTCAGAGCTAAGGATTTTACTTACTGCTATAAACTGTTCCCTTTACACTAAAAGTAGCTTCGTCCTTGGGAGGTCTGCAGCCTAAATGCCCCTGGTTCTTCGCAGCCTCTCAAACCCCTTGCATTTTTATAAATCGGTGTACTTGCATAGTCATCGCAGCACTACATTATAATAATCGTGATGGTGTCATTCATTCGTATACCCTTTATGCTTGTGTTTCATCAAAGTAAATGTATTAGCGCCATCGAACGTATACTTTTCTACCACCCCCACGTATATCCTCGTGTTCATTCATGCATTTGTGTGTTCCTAGTTATTGCGATGTATGCTCTAAGTCTCGTGCATTGCGTGTGGGAGTGAAGACATTATACACAATAAATTATAACTACTGGGCTGAAGTGTGTAGCCACTTCGGGTCGATGAAGTGAGCATTTTTTTACTTCTATCGTGTTCTTTCGACTGCCTTATCAGCGTATCACTGCAGAGAGGGGCTATGGTTTCTCTGGCAAATGATGCTGCCTTTCTTGTCACGTTTTCAGAGTCAATGCCTGTCAACAGAAGGCCTTGAAACCTGCAAAAAGTCATCGTCTCCATGTCGTCACACAACGTCCAGTGATGCGATGATGACGTTCATGCGAGCGATGTCGCTCAAGATCAGGCAGAGCAAGCGCTTCAGCTATCCGAGGAGAGTGAGTTCGCTTACTCGTTACTAGTAACGATGAATGGGTTGGGATCTTTCACTAAATGCAGGTTTCAAAACCTATTGTTGAGTGGTATCAGCTTGCTTTCAAAATGTGATAAGCTTCGCCATATTCACAATAACGCGTTTATGCGCAACAAAATTACAAACAGAAAAATATTAGGGCTAAAAATTATTAATACTGAGCTTTATTGGCTTTATCAATACCTGATGTTGAAAAGTCAACAACACTATAACGTAAAAGCATAAAAACAATATCGCCACTAAAAGCAAGTGCATGTAAAATGACCCACGAAACCAGGGCTGGGGAGTCTGGGCATTCTAACCATTTTGTGACGCCTAGGCTGGGGCGTCCCATGTGCAAGCACTTGCTCAGTAGTGATGAAATCGCAACAATTAGGCGAAAAAGATAATGGGCAGTGGCGTAACTAAGAGGTTTGATCCAGGGGGGAAACTTAACTGAAAGGAGCCACTGGCTGCTGTAAGGGGTCCACTGGTCAACACTCAGGAAAAACTTGAGAAATGATGGTTAATCCTGATGTGGATGGCTATACTAATTCTGGAACACTAAATCAATGGAATTACTGCGAAAAGCGCAAAAAAACAACAACATACTGAAAACCAAAAGAATATTGAAACCGAAATATAAGCTAAGTGGGGGGGCGGTTTTTACATTTAGCTTGCCAGGGGGAGCGATTCGCCCCTCTGCCCCGTCAATTACGCCACTGGTGATGGGTGGCTGATAGAGTATTTATACCAATAGAAAAGATCGTTTCACGTCCGCAGCGGATCTCATCGACAGCTTTTCGCAGCCAGTGACCCTGAACGCCCCTGTCATTGTATAGGTTTACTTCATGTTTACCTTCAATAACCTATGTGGCTTCAGAGAGCATCGTGGAAGGCAACAAAAGGCCTGATATTTCAAGCTGGTTCTTTGGCAACATGTTTGGCTCGTATAAGCAACAGCTCATTTAGAGCGGCTGCAAACAACCGCACGCTTTCTAATGGTTTGTGAAAACTTGCACGTAGCTTTGCCGGCAATGACGACACGGCATGAAATGTTTTCCGGACTTTTGCTAAACGAAAGTCAAACAACTACAGTAGATTCTTCGTCAATGACATCAACCCATGCTTCAGAGAAAATTTTATTTCCTTGCTTTGAGATCCTTTTCAATAAACGTGTCGGTCACTTGCAACGACAAATTCAATGATCTCCACGATATCGTTACCCCCCTCCTGATGATGGCACTTGCGGAACACTGATGCAGCTGATATGCGAAAGAAACGAATGGATTAGGGAAGCTCACGCGCTAGCTTCGTAAGTTACTAAAACAGGTTTTTTATTTTTATGTTTCATAAATCACAATTGACTGAGATTTGAAAACAATACTGTCACATGCACTAAAAACTACATCGCCATTAGACATCCCTGATATTTGCACGACGGAAAAAGGTAGCGGTGATGCTGTATAAAAGTGGTCTTCTTATTGTAAGTGGCGAATTTAACGGTTACTCACCAGCCTTGGTTCCTATCCACACTGACCTTGCCTATTTTCGTTGCTGACCTGTCTGACCAGATATACAGTGTAGGTTGTATCAATACAAAGTACAGCATGTCTTCTAATATTTCATATATGCATCAAATTTGCAATATTCGCGACTTCAAAGGCATTTTATACATCTCACTATAGCAAAATCACAGATTACATTCTTAAAATTAATTCTTCCCCGAGTGGCTGCTACGGTTGAATATACCAAATGAGTGGAGCCTTTTTTGAAGCAAAACTAATCTCTGTTGTTTTTTTACACGTTTCAGTTGTGGTAAACACCTCTCTGTTGTGGAGTTGGTGAACATTATTGTTAAAAATATTCTAAAGGCAATGTCAAGATTTGGAACAGCACTCAACATCCCGTGTATATTCTTGACACTTTCTTGACACAACATCCCGTATATATTCTTGGCAAGGTAAAACCATGGGCGTTTCGCTCTAGGCTGGCAACCTATACAACTTTTCATCGCTGCAGACATGTATTTACAATTTTGCAGGAAACATGTGATATAGTGTTAATGGTCTTATTGCCCAACGGAGGTTGGAGTGCACTGTGTCAACGGTGACGTTTTGTGGTACACCTGCAAGGACAATTTTAGGATGCACCATGATCCAAGAAACAGGACATTGTGATAAATTTTTACTAGTTACACCAATTTTGTTACAGATCATCACGCGTTTTACTTCATTTTTTAAACTTTTATGTTGTGGTGCCCTAAGGACGTATTAAATCTGGTTTCAGTTGATTCACCACTGTATGCAGAGACCCATAAATAGCTACTAGCCTGGGACATGTTTTTCACAGAAACACAAAGACGGAATAATTTGGGAAAGACGACTGTCATCATGAGCCTATGCTTTTTGAAGTCCATGCAAAGACAATCTAAGATTTCAAAGTGATGCTGATGCTTTCAATCAATTTATGTTTTTCGAGCACGCGGCTCGAAACGTGCTCCGGTTTTTCAAATTAGTTACAGAAGATTTTCTCTTATAGAAAAGGAAATTATTTTTGAAAGAGCAGATGCTAAGCCACCGCAATTTTATTTTTAGAAGCAATGTAGTTGCAGGTATCCAAGACGTTTCGTTAAAAATGCTAAAATTCATGGAGTAATGGTTACTGCAACGAAAAAATAGATCGCATACACTTTTATTCTGATTGAAAACGTTTTCGAATTAGTCTTTTGTTGTCAATTCGTGTCACAAAAATTACTTTTCAAATCTTAGGTGGCATAGCTGCGTTGTGGGATGCTTTTTTGATCATGTAAAAATCCAGCACTCTAAAGTTTTAGACAAACCAAAATGAGCAATATAGGAAAGTGTATATCCAAAATCGTATCTTGAATAAGATTGCGAATGTATAGGCAAAAAACTTAAACTTATTTTGGCAGAAGGGGAGGTGGGAACTATACACTTTAACGGCCCAGCAGCTTTGTCACAAAACTTCAATTGAAGTAGAATCGGAAAAAGCAAAAGTTCTTGAAAATCTATTTGCGATAATTATTCGCAACGCTATGTGCCATGGTGCCCTGCATTACTGTTGGAAGATACTAAAAGATCCTAAACATCCTTGTTTTGATATAATCTTCGTTTTGCATTCTTCCTAAAAATTCTTTTTGCCTACTTCTAGAATGGGATAACAAAAAATGAATTCATTGGAACTTACAGTGATTTGCACTTGGTTTGTTGACCCGCATTTAACCTCGTTTGCCTTACAACTGCCAGGCCTAAAACTATATCAAAGCTCTACCAGCTTCTAACAAGCATATCGAAATTTTGAATTTATATTTTGCATCACTTAGAGTTGCTACCGAACATCCTGTATCTTGGACGTACGTTCTTCTTGTTGCTTGATTGCTTTCTTCTTGTTGCTTGATGCAGTTCGATCTTTCAATTCGCACCAGCTCAGCAATTTTTGTGGGCAACAGCGTGCTCATCAAACCTTCTTCGTCGTTTAAACGCACTGCTTTAATTGGCCATAAATTGCGCTGATTATGTTCGCAGAGATTGTCAAGAGAGAGCAGTCCAAGCGAGAGCAGCTCCTCCGAAGGTAAAGAGCGTGACGTGGTGACAACTTGACTGTGAGCACTACATACCTTGCGGTGTGATTTACTTTAAGGTGTGGTTAGTATAAGGGTTTTTTGATTATGATTACCAACGAGAGATTTTTGTCTACCTTTTCAGAAACTCAAGCAGGAAGACCGCGGTTTCTGTCTCGTCAGTTGTCTGACCTCGTAATATACACGCGCTCAATTGAGTTTCCAGGTTTCGATTCCATTCGAAAAAGTAAGTTCTAGTAAGTTCGACTGGCATGCATTCGAAAGACAAAAATGCTTAGGCGCCAAGCTATTTTATACTGCATACCGAATAAATAGTATCAAAACCAAAACCAGCAATATTTTTGCCTTGGAAGAAACTTATAATGTTTGAAGTTTGCAACTTCCTTAACTAACCTTTGTCATCTTTTACCTCACAATGTATAGCTAATGTAAAATTTTTCCTCCAATATTTTGCCCGGTGTGCCAGTAAACAATCTTCGTGGCACTTGCATAAAATAATTTATTCGACACAGAATCGTGAATTACCATAACACTCAACATCGGATATTTTAGGCGCTTGATAAGTATATAGTGTACTGGCAAACGAGAATACGTTGATTAATGTAATGTCCCAAAGAGCCTTTTTTATTTGCGTATAAACATCCGCATTTTACGATGGTTTGCAGGTTTCACGATCTCAATTTATTTCTTTCCTGCTTTACCCCTATTGAGACATAAGTCAGCTACGTAAAAAAAGCAGATGCAGCTTGCTGCCTCTCAAGAAAAACAGATTATCTTCAAACTACCCCCTGCGAAAACCCAACTCGATATACGTCAGTGCTAACAAAGTTTCAACTTACCATCGCAAAATTCAAACACTAATAGTCACAAATTCAAAATCTTTTGCACATTTAAATGCAGACGCTTAGACATACCCATACAATATGTAACGCCCCCAAATCAGTTTTAGTACACACATACTTTGTCAAAATTCAGGACACAAAATTTTGGCAATGGTTTTTATCTCGTTTATCTCGTATTCAACCGTTACTGAAAACTAGCTACTGCAATTTTTTAAACAAAAAAAACTAATTTGCAGCAGCAAGTCCAATGCTATATCTAAGATCTAAAGTTATTCCACCAAAAAAATCATTTTGTCAGAAAAAAAAATCATTTTTTAATTTGATGTACGGGAAAACCATAATACCATTTGCATTATACTTAGAGGCAATCAGCACAGTAGCAACGCATTCTGTTCGAATTTGTAACAAACGTGCGCGCGCAGAACTTGCGATCGATAGCACTGCCTCAACAACGCAGCATTCCTGAAGACGTCTGCAACTGCCTGTTATGCAGTACGCGTGAGATACTGAAAATTGAGCCGCAACGTTTGTTAAGAATTTCCACCCACAAATAGCTTCTAACTACCTAATATAACCTAGAATTTCGATGTCTGAAAACACTAACTGTTGCTCATTAGCTCAGAGAGAAAGCGTTGCGTTTTAACCGAACTCGTGCCGATTTGTTTCGCTNGTGTATGGTTACGACGCTTTGACTTTTGTTAGTCCGTCTTCCAAATATTAGGCTTGAAATNTGTTGTTAGCGTTTTGCCAGTTAGTATCTTCCTTATCTGTCTGTTAAAGCAGAANAGGTTACATGCCATGAACATTAGAATCGATCTGTGGGTTCAAGCGACAAGCAGGCTTGTAGCCACGGGGGCATTCGGTGGCAGTGCCAGTGCCACCCCATATTTTTTGCTATAACCCCCAAATTTTGTTGTGCCCATAAAAATGTGTTTCAATCGCATAATAAAAATAAGCATTTCCCCCCTAAAATTCACTCTTCAGTTTGTCCCTCCAAACTTAAAACCTGCCTACAAACCTGGTGACAAGTGTAAAGTTTTGGTTGCATGAAACGCATGCTTATACGTTGCTTTCATGTAAATTTGCACATTGCACCAAGGTTTTTTAAGGTGTTTTAGGGACCCGATTCGGGTCTCTAGATTGAAAATCAGGTCCCTAGAATCAGAGAAGTCGGTCTCTGCAGGTCCATACGGGGTACCTAACATTTTCCTTAAAAAAAACTGATTGTACTGTACAAGCTGTAGGCAGCTCAGTTCTTGTTCAAGCAACAAAAGACCACAACGATTTTGTGGTTTTGATGCAGGTGGATTCGACGTGTGGTCGTTCAGCGAAACTAAAGCCCAGGGCCTGATTGCTGCAAATCCTGTTGGTATGGTTAAAGCAAACAGAGAGCAACTGAGCAGAATTTATCCATCCTCTTTACGCGTCAGGTCCAGTAACTTCAATCCAGTCTATTTTTGGAATGCAGGTTGCCAGCTAGGTGAGTTTTGCGCAAATGTTTATGTCCGACCTCTAAAGAACAGGTTTGATTGATTATATACTACCTTAGATCTACTGAAACACGAATGCTGTGTGGGGTTGCCAATTTGCTTTCGCTATGAGTAATTTAATCATCACACGCGGTAAGTTGGTATTGGGCAATGCTCGAACCAGCTGCACAGCCCATATTCATCAAGCTTTTTTACACTACTGCAGGTTTTTTAAGGTGTTTTTTGGGACCCGATTCGGGTCCCGAGAATTGAAAATCTGGTCCCTAGAATCAGAGAAAATCATAATCGGGTCCCTAGAATCAGAGTAAATCGGGTCCCTAGAATCAGAGAAATCGGGTTCCTACAGGTCCATACCGGGCACCTATCATTTTCCTAAAAAAATGCACTACTGTGTTAAGAAATTAGTCTCCACAAAGGTCACGCAGTGGAATCAACTAGCAAATCTTTTTATTATTGTATTGCGCATTAGGAGAGTCATTCTTCCCTGACCATACCACTACGTTCTTAGCCCAGAAGGCTAATGGGCAGGCCTATTTCCTGTTTCATTTTCTGGCATCAAAATTGCCTAGCAGGATAGTGTTGGCATCAAACGTGCCCAGCATCAAAGCGTGTGCTGAGTCATTCAGTTCACTTTCAACCAGAGCAGTGTTTTGTCCTATCAGTTTTTTTGCAAAACACGTGGTTTTCTACGTCCATACAGCAAACTAGCGCTTGAGCACAATCTTTGCTGCGAGAACTTAAATCAT
>JGI24021J15306_10004735_pt1 | contig 15926 bp, 10 predicted proteins | sample Ectturendosymbi1_FD_15306 | JGI IMG/M metagenome (IMG submission 15306) | reverse complement strand
ACACTACATCGCATCGTACTTTAACAGATTAACAAAATCACGGTAACGGGGGGAAACGGGCAAAGAAAAACAGACGTCGCGGCTGGACCTGGTCAAGGAAAGTGTTGATGTGTTAAAATTGAAATAGCATATATGACATAAGTGTTATAGTAAATAAGGTAGCCTGTAGTTTAGTGAGAGCAAAATATTTTTCTCAAAATTTCAGACCCCCTGAAAAAATTCCTGAATTCGCCCCCGACTGCGGCGAAGATACAATCCAAGTCAGCTGGATTAGATCCATTTGGGCAGTCATGACAACATTGCTTAGATCTGGAAATCTGTGCTGCTGGATGATTTGCTTGTCGACCGAATCACTGTTTCCGAATCCAAGGAGGGAATGGATCCTTGTCACGCTCATCAGTGTCACCAACCTGGGCTAAAATGATCGAAATGTCTGGAGTTTTTGTAGGAGGATAGACGATTGTCCTATTAAATCGTGTCGAATTTGAGTTAATATAGAATGCTTCAACACATCTGAACACGAAAAGTGATAAAGACTATTAATCAGCGCATTGGGAAAGAGTATCGCAACAACTCATCTTCGAAAATGATCTAACGTTCAACAGATCGTTTATGATTTGTACCGACTTAACATAAATTCGTTTTTTCACCGGAAAGCAGTTTCTGCTTGAGACAGACTTTCACACTTAAAAAATCAGTTTAAACAAAACGATTGCTATATCTTGTATTTTGCATTTTTGAATACTTGGTTTTTATTGAGCTCACGCTTTCTATATACGCGTGGAAGATCAAATAATTTGAGTGAAGCGAACGTACCTTGGAAAACTTGCAGTTTTTTTGTGAAATCTGAGCAACTTTGATCTCATAAAATCTACAAGCTTGTAAAAAATTATATTGGTCAATTTTCCGACATTTATCAACTGACATTTCACTTTAAACATCTTTGTTTGCCCGAAACTTCAGAAAATACTTTATTTTCATTTTAGGCGCTCTAAAAATTGAAATGTTGTGTTGAGATACGTGGCAAACTATTTTCCACTTTGGCTTCTATTGGTGGGTGAGTAATTTATTTCAGAAGTTTCTCACAAAATAAAGAAAACCTCTTCTGCAATACTGCCTGGTAATAGAACCTTGAACAGAAATTCAAGAAATATTGTTCAGTTTCTTCCTTTGTAAAAATGTGTCTTCGGGTAGGTGAATGTAGTTTTACTTGCATCAACTAAAAACCAGCAATAGCATTTTACGCAGAATGAGAAGATGATGTAAGGTAAAGTTATATCTGACTGCGTCAGATGTAATCTCCGTCATGACGTGGTTGGTGCTGCTAAGACCTTTGGACTAAGACTGCTGCTTTTCCGGTTTGCTTACCAAACGTAATCTCTTATTACCAAGAGGGGTTTCTGTCATGCTTTGAATAAGTTTGTTTTGTCAATGGTTGCGGAAACCAAGTGACCTAACCAGCAACGGCCCAGTGGCATTTGAAGCTTTTGACGTAAACTATTGTCGTTGTATGATGTGAATAGGCAATCGGTCTTTATTAGACAGTTGTTTTGCATGTGACTTGTGCGTTACTTTTTCCGATTGTTTATAACTTCGATTTAACCTGTACCTTTCATATATCATGTATCAACAAAGAAGCATAAAAATTTTTTCTCGTCTGTTGTTTGTTACGCCATTTTTCAAACCATTCTTAGCAGCGCGCTCTTGCCGTCCCACTTTTCCGTTAGATGCCGACAACGTATCGTTGGTGCAGCGAAACCACCTGATCTGCTTTATGGCAAAATGACTTCCGCCGGATATGTGCCAAAGACTCGAACACCCTATTGGATTTTTCACTTTAGTACCAAGTATTTGTTTGTGCTAAACCCTTTTGTAGGCATCACTTCGTCCCCGCACTTAAAGCTGTACAAAATCAACATTTTTGAGGGTTAGGCACTTATCGCTTTCCATTAAACTTTTTATCTCCCATCTCCAGAAAATACAGTCTCATCTTAAGAGACGTTTTGTGTGGATCACCTCAAATACAATGAGACTTCCCATATTTACGTTGTTCCACATGAGAAAGTTCTAGCGAAATTTAACTTGGGAGAGAAAAACGATAATCGACTGTATTTTTTGTTGTTTAGTGCCAACTATGAGCATGAATTCAAGCGTCGATGGACTGTACACTTTACTGTCGTTACATGTAAAAGTCTGATTCTTTTTCAAATTTGTAAAACAAATTTTGTGCACACTGCAAAACTAGCTTTCTGCCAAGTTTGGTGTGAACAGTATATCGGACAAAAAGGAATAAATTTATGAACGTAGCCATGGGTGTCGGAAGGATTTTTTCTAGGGGGGGCCAGTACGGGATTTACCCAAAATGTTTTCCAGGGGGGGCCAAAAGTGGTGAAATTTGGTTTTTACCCCTCGAAATTGAAAAAACAACCTTTTTTGCCAATAATTTCAAAATCCAGGAGGGGACCAAGAAACCCCCTGAACCCCCCTGCCCCAACCCTTCCGACGCCCACGAACGTAGCAAGCAAAGGTGAATATGAATGCAAAAAAGTAAAGTTAACCTAACCCCTGTCATGCTCAGACATAGATTGTTTTGAGCCAAAAACCAATAGTTAAAAAATTACAGTGCAGTTTAAGCTTTCTCCCTGGAAGTTGCTTTCGTAAAGATTTGTTAAGATACGATTAGTTTAATTAATGAAATCAGTATATTATCGAAAACGAAAGGGAAGTTAGTAAATATGCACGCAGAAATTTTAGGGTCCAAAGTTGTTGTAAAATAACCTTTTACTTGTCTTATCTTGTCATACTAAATCATAATTTATTTGATTCACCTTGTATCCTTTTCAAGGAAATTTGTAATGTCCCAAGTGATTTATCAATCAATAGTAAATACGCCTTGCGCCTTGACAAGACATCGAACTATTAATACTTTGTATCAAATTAGTTCAATCGAAATAACTTGTTTCAAGTCACTTAACCGCACCACTGGACACACACGCGGCTTTTTCGTGAAAAACCTTTATGGCAAAAAACTGCTTTTATGATTACGGACACTCAGTCGCTCACAAGATTTTACAATCTTATGGAAAAACATCTGCAAGGGAAATTTTTCTGACGTGACGAATCTTTCCACCACGGGGGGTGGCAGTCACGTTGTTTTGATGTCTCTGCCAACGCAAGCGGAACTGAATAAGAATATCTACCCTTGTGCCCTGTCGGTTTCGTTGTGTGAAACTGCTGACAAAGGTTGACTGGTCAGCTGCCAGGCAAAATATATACAGTTGATGTGCAGTATATTGGCTACAGCAGTTTGCATCTTTGCCGAACAGTTGAAAGGCTCGCGATTCAAGCCACATATTTTATGGCCATGCAAGAAACTTTAGCGCGCATTTTTCGAAAGTTTGTTGAATGTCCACTTTTAATTTTGCAACACCGCAAAATATTCATGCAATAAGCATTCAGTTAGATGACAGCAAATACTAATATTTTATAACTTTGTCTGAGACGTTAAGCCTATACATCTTTAACCAATTAGTTTAGCTTTTTATTAATAATAAGTATACTTACATTTATATTTATTGGTTTGTTGATCTGCAGTTTATCAATATATAATTATTGTAGCCTTTTTAATCTATTTCCAACGAAAAGGAACTTGATAACAAGATCAGATTTCCATTTGCGGACATGGAAAGACGAAAGGTAGCAGTGTATTTCAGGTTGTTTAACGTGAACGCAAGAACTCTTCTGAAATAATTTTAAATTCCCAGTGAGGATTTGCGCTCTTTTTCTTTTGACTTCTTTTATCTTCAGTGACCGACAGCTTAGTATTAACGTGCATGAATTCATCTTTAAAAAGTATACAAGTAGTGATTGCAAGTTCTAGGGCATTGAAAGTTTGAAACTGGATTATTATTGGCAGAAAATTAAGTATCTCCGATAAAACAAAACATAAATGTTTTCAATCGCTTTCCCATCAATAGTGACTGCGGTATTCTTTTATTGGTTAGTATTCGATTATTGTAGTATAGGNGTTATCTTGTGACATTGCTTTTGGCTGTAACAACAGCGAAACTGGCTTGAAACTTTTCTTAGTTTTTAATGCGTCGAGTCTNAAGAAAAGCGTACAATTTTGTTTTACAAAAAACACACAGACTAACTTTCTGTAATCGCTTGTGCAGGAATACACGCCGAAGATAGTTCTGCAAGTGACTTTGCTAAAATACAGGAAAATTTCTGTGTCATATTTCCACGATCGAGGTAAGATAGGATAATACTGTAAGTTGTTCAAGACATGCTTCTTGTTCCATTTGCCATTAAGATTATTGTAACTCTGTCACTAAGCTTGTTGTCACTCTGTCAATGAGATTGTGTTTCAAGCGTAACACACACGTCATTGATGGCAACTTTTACAAAATACTGCAATTCCTGAACACCTTGTTATGCTTTGAATATGACCCCTCTAAATTATGATTTTCCAGCGCAGAACAGCTGTGAACCTGCGCATCTTCGACTGCTTGAAATGATAATTATTTTTGCCGCAGTGATTGACACTCCGGACGTTTACTTTGTGGTTTCCTGCCCAAAACTGCGACCAAAAGTAAAGTTTTCCACAATCACCAAAAAGAACCAACCAACAGGGAAAATCAACGAGTCTTTCAATTTTGTGTTGTCAGAAGACAAGCATCAGGAAGAATTTCCGATAAAGGTGAGGTTTTGCCTTTTTACCAGTTTTGAGGACTAAATCCCTTTCACTGACCCCAAATTCAGAAAAAAACAGTCTGTACCATCTTGCAATGTTCACTTTGGACCAATCCCGTAAGTTTTCTCCGCTGCTGCTCAAAGATATCATGAAGACAAGCTATTGTTATGGCGATAACCCTGTGGTTCCAGTCCGCCTCTTTATAGAAAGGTTATGTGTTCGATCCACTGCCACTGAGTGATTCCCAGCAAAACTCCTTGGGCAAACTGCTCGTAATATAACCTACCCGTACAGTTATAATTAAGCCTGTGCTCTCGCACAACAAATGGCACAAAGCATGTAAGACATATAGGCGTGACCGCATCGTTTAGCTTCCCTGTCCGAGACAGGGAGCAAAATCTGGAGTAAGACGATATTGAAAGCATGCTGCTTTTAAAGAAACGTTTGATAAAACATTAGCCTTGACATTGTGAGCCGAGATTTCATGCGTTTTGTTGTTAGCAAACGTTCCGAGTGCAAAAGAGAGGAAATGACACGAGCGAGTAAAGTTTCACAGTAATGAGTAAAGTTTTAAAGCTTTTTTCCTTCATACACCAGAACACAATGCTTAATATACAATGCAGTGAACGAGGTAATTGAAGCACATTCACCAAGCCCCGGTTCACCAAATTCTACGAAGTGTTTGCTCCACTATCTATGTGTTTTTTTGCGCACCAGATAAAAGTGTATGACGAAGACCCATTCAGGAATAACTACATTGGAAAAGTGAAGTTTGATGTCTCTTCTGTCGAGCTCGGAACCTCAAGAGAAGCAATATTGATTTTTCCAAATGTAAGATGGTTGCCCAAGCTGCTGTAGAAGTCAACACTGGGCTTTTACTATTGGGTGAATAGGCAGATGCAAAGTCAAGTCTACAAAACATACGGTAGCATATGCTTCCTATTATATAGTAGAATAATCGCGATAGAAACGAGACACAAATTTGACGAGAAAGGGTTTTTGCATTTTGTTATATTTTGCAATTGGACATTTACAGCAAATAAGTTGCTACAAAAGTTCCGAGACCGGTGTATTTCAAGCTATGATCAACACCGTTTGACTGTTTCGCAGTAGATTCAATCTTAACCAAATAACCTGGTTGGAAATGGAAACCCACAACTTGGATTCGGGTATTCGCATTCTCAAAAACATCAAGAATTCACGCTGCTTCTGAAAGTAAAGTTTGAAATTACTTGTAACGGATTGTTACAGTGCAGCTCGTAGCTTGAAATCAATTTCTGACAATTTGCAGTGTTTACGGTTCTTTGCAATCACATTGATTTACTTTGCAGGATGCTGGCGAGCTAGACGTAAAGGTCTCAAAGATCTGTAGGTAAGTTTTTAAACGTTTTTATACAGCAACTTTCTTAGCTCCGGCTGACTATTAGAGCGTAACTTCACCCATTTTGGTTGCAGAACAGGAACTGACTTTCGACTCTCCACTGAACTCAACGACGATGAGAAAGTTTTTCGACAAAATCGAGCTGAACATGTTGCTGAAGCCATCAGGCGACTAACCAGAAGCGAATCACCACAATCAGATGTTGAGGTAAAAGTGGTATTTATACAGTGATAGTATACTCCAAATTGCAAGCAGGGGCACCTAGGCAGTGCATGCAATGTGATATCGAATAAACTAGTTTTAAACAAAGCCGCAGGTTGCTTGCCAATATACAGCATATGCAGCGTTTGTACAATTTCAACATTATTGAAAAACCATCCGTATTCTGTTTTCGTGATCAACGGCACAGCATAAGACTTTTGTTTTCTGGCTCAGTTTTGTGACTGAAAATAAGGGTACAACGCAGATAATCACGACACGCCGACTTGCCAGGGTTTCTTCTTTGATCGACTGACTTCTGTTTGTGCGAAGTTACTGTAGTGGAGATTTGAAAAGGTTTTTAGAACCAGTTATATCTTTCTGTAGCATTGCCTCTGTGAAGATTTAACATTTCAAAGCAGGTTCTCTGACTGAAAATGAATTGCAAACGTGTAACAACTCAAGTATACTTGAAAGTGTTTTTTCTGTTAATTTCTGTAGATCTCTGGTGTTCATGTACAAATCTTTTTGAAAGTAAATTATGTTTTTAACTTCTGCAGGCCCCGGAAATATCTGTTGTGGGCTCTGGCGGAGGATACAGAGCCGTGATTGGCATGAGTGGGGGAATGAAGGCCTTGAAAGATCACGGTCTCCTTGATGCTTTGATGTATGTTTCTGGATTGTCTGGATCGGCGTGGTAAGGATACCAATTGTTATTGTTTCATCTGATATTTGAACTGGTAGTCATGGCAACATTCCTTTGAAAAGAAGTTCTCGTAAACTTTTTGGCTGGATGTCCGTCTTGCTAAATACAAGTATGGTCACCTTGCACTTTTTCATCGCTTAAAGGTTGACCAAAAAAAAGCGCTTGAATTTTGTCACGAATGTGTTCTTCCTCGACCGTTGTCCCACCAGCTACTTGCTAATTCATGCCTCAACTTGTAGTTAGTCCAGTTTAAGCTATCCAGCTTTTAATAAGGACTCTACATAAGATTAGAAAATCCGTTTCACTGTTGCAGATTAGTAGTGGACCTTCGTAGGAAAGTATAAGCATGTGTCTGTAATGACAAAACAGAGTAAGCAGTACTCACAAAACTGTTAACTCTAACAAGCAGATAGCTTAAATGGAGTGGGGCGTGCAAAACGTTAGACAGTCTATTTGATTTATTAATAATATTTTTTAACTTTCTTTAGGTATATCACTAGCGCTTTATCACATGAAGGCCTGCTACCAAAGAAGCAAGACACTTTCCACGACCAGCTGAAAGAAGGTCTCAGTCGCAATTTGTACAAAAGAATTTTCAGCATCAAATTGCACGACGAGTACACGTAAGCTTAACAGAAATGTTGTAGAAGTTTGATTTTTAATATGACGTATGCAAACGAGCAGCTTGGATCAGCTCAACGCTTCTACTGGGTCGTCTGTGACCACTTTTGCAACTTACAGCAGGTAATAAACTATGGGCTTGTAGTGCGAAGCTCTGTCAATATAATTTAAAAGCCATAATCACAATGTCAAGTAAGATTTTGATTGGTAAGTGCTGAAGGCATTTTTTTTCAGGCACCATTACAAGAGCAGCAAACTCGCTCACCAGCAACCAACATCGTTCGTCGACTTTTTCGGTTACGCGCTTGGATCGCGTTTGCTCAGGGAAGAGGTAAGAACTAACAAACAAACAATTGCTTTGAAAATGATGTGGTATCGTTCACCTAAAACTGGACTGTTGAGTGAATGAAGACCAGCTAAATTTTTTGGAGTCAAAGTGATTTAGCTTGATACCTTTTCCATAATTTCAAGCACGATTGAGAATGATTAGTTGAAGAGTACGTTTGGATAACCAGTTAAAGTCAGACGCAATTGCTTGTTGCAAAACAAGCCTCAGAGTGTTTGCTTTGTAACAGAAAAAACAAAATATACATGATTTTTAATATCATGAAACAAAAAATTTTGTTTTTTTGTGTTTTGATTCACACTATGATTGCTATCGAATTAAGCTGGTAGTCATGGCAACATGACCACGGAGAATTTTCAACAAAGTCTTTAGTTCATCCGCAGCACAAAAATCTGGGAATTTCATCCTTTCAAAGTCAGTTCAAGCAAGGAGAGATGCCGTATCCTTTACTGACATCGATTCATGCAAAGCCAGAAGTACCTACGAGCGAATTTCATGGTTAGTTATGAAAATATAAATATTACAAAATGAAATAAGTTCATCAAAGAAGTTCATCAAAGAAGTTGATCAGTTGAACCTCTACCACAGTCGCGTGGTGAGCTGGTTGGTGAGCACATCCAGTTGAGTGAGAAATGCATGAAGGTTTCTCTATACAAGCAACTTTCGTTGTTGGCTTGGTTTTTCTTTACACGCGCTAATGTAAGTTATAAATTTTATGGAAAATTTGCTTTTAATTTTCATTAACGGTAATACAGGAGCAGAGATTTTTCAGTGACAACATTTTTGGCAATGCAAGAGTTTTTCAGCTTTGGAAAATTCAAAATAGGCATGGTCAGGCTCTGTTACTCCTTTGTTACTTCTGATATTGAATACTATTAAAATATTAAAATAAATTCACCCGCTACAGGCTACAAGAGTGCTTTTTTTAAGGTGAACGCTTTTTTCCTTTATGCGCTGAAATACTCCAACACACAAGTATTTATTTTAACTTACTATTGTTCTTCTGCTCCTGATATGCACAACATAAAATATCAGGAAACTTAGCCAATGATCATATAACAGACTTTACTGAACTTTATGCGCAGCTTACGTTGAAAGCTCGCCGTTTGAAATTTCGCTTCCGATCTACGGAATCAACATAAAACCAGAAATTTTTGGATCCCACTGGAATCAAGGTTTGGTCACCAGACCATGTCCTGAGCTCCCCCTCCACTTTTACTTGGGAAGCTGTGGCTGTGCCTTCTCCATACTGCTCAAGTCGCTGGTCAACAACGGCGGTGAAGAAAGTCAAAATTTCGTTCATTATATTGGTGAGTGATGCTGAGCTAAAGCAAATATTAATTAAACTTTTGATTGTTAGGATAGTGTCAACACACATTTTTGCATTAAAATTCACCTCTGTAAAACTGACATTGTACTATTTCCCCTATTGTTTATATTACAGAGGGCCTCCTTCACAATGCCAACACGTCAGTGGCCGTCGCTACGGTAAGTAGATTTACCTACTTTAGTCAGTAAGCTTGTTGTTGGTTGTGAAATTTTATCTTACGTAGTTGAGAAGTTTATTTCTTGTATGCTCAACGTGCAACAGCAAAGCAAAGAGTGTTTCGTAATGGTCGAAAACCTAGAGCAAGATTATTTTGTTTCCTGTTCAAACTTCAAAAACAAGTTGTTGCAACATTTTGTATGTTTCAGAGGCAAAACAGCATCGAAGAGGAAAGTGCTGGAAGCTCATCATCTATGGTAGAAAAGGCGCAAAAACTAATACCAAAAAGAGTTTTGAAAGATTTGAAGTAAGTGGGAAAATTAGAGCAGCGAAAGCGTTTTGTGTGTTTGAAAAATTTCAAGTACTCTATTTCAGTGGTGGGCAAAACGTAGCTCGAAAAGCTGCAACCAAACGCCTTAGAAGCTTTCTTGAAAATGACGCTAATACAACTCGTTTTCTAAGTAGTCTGTCACACACACTAACCCTGCAACAGAAAAAAATACCGGAGAGAGCTTTGTAATCCGGGTAAATCCGATCATAAACTTAAATACATTCAATGACAGGAAGTGATTTAATGATAAGATCGGACAGAGACATGATGGCATATCTAGTTGTGCGCAGCACTGCGAAAAAAATACAAAAGTGGGCAAACGCTTCCGAAGGGCTTATGTATGGTTTCACATGACGAATAACGCGTGCTGTGTCCATGACTGGTCATCTGATGCACCGCGTACCCTAACCATAAATCGCACTTGTGCAAAAATGCTTTATTCCTCTTGCGGTCACTAAGAGCAAAAGATAGCCTGTGAGCGTGAGAGCGCTCTCACACGCAGTAAGTCTTCCCCTTATTGCCCTATTAGATTTGAGCTTGCGTTCTAACATACGAATCTTTATGGCTTCTTTCGCTTTTTGTGTCAAAGTCAAAAACAGTTAGACCCGGCTGCCCCCACTGCTTATTCTTTGTTTTATGATCCGAGTTTTGGCAAAGGAAACTTGTTAGAGGTCTTTCTATTTACGAAACCCATCTGCATTTTTAATTTCACGATTGTTTTAAGCCTTGGATTGAGCGCCTTTGAAACAACTGCTCTGAGAATGTGTCAAAATGCCTTTTCACAGAAAATCGTGTTTCTTTCGAAACCGGAGATATTTCATAGATCGAACCGCGGAAGTAGTCAACTTTGCTAAGGAATTTTCTGATATCGAAGTTAACGTTCGCCCCGGAACAAGAACAACAACAGAAGACCAGCTTGGAGACCAAATAAAAACAACAGGTAGTGCTCAATCGTCGTCGAAGCACCGCTTGATTAGATCTTCATGCTCATACCGCTCAGCCAAGTTAGACTTCAAGTAACGCATTCAGCAAAAATTTTGTGGTTTCATCATCTAAAACCGCCAGACCATATGCCCCATTAAGAGGTCGGTGTTTAGGACACTCCAGGACAATAAGACCTGGGGATCGTTTCTGGAGACTACACTCGCAGGGTACTAATGGAGCCAGACCCCCTGTGTGCATGTTCAAGCTGAACCGTCGGACACCAGTACGAAGGTGATTAAGCCTAACAAACGATCGACTTGGGAAAGACATTCAAGCAACTCTCTCACTAACGTCGGGCATGAAATAACGCGATTTGGTGTTGCTGCCCACCAGCTGCATGTTCCCTGTTTTGTCTATCCAATGCGCAGAGCTATCGTCGATGGGATCGAGCGGTTCCATCAAAGTTGACACCAGTGGGTTCCTCACTGGCGCTTTCCATTGAACGCAGAACAATGATACATCAAAAACATTGAAAATTGCTGTTTTTTTTTGCTGGATTCAGTGTACTCTCCCCAGTAGTAGCATTCAGTGTTTATCGGCTCGGCTGTTCAATAAAAATTCACGAAAATAAATTGCNTTTTTTCGCAAATGCCGGTTTTCTACAAATGCCTATCTGAGCATGTGACAAAAAAGAAAATAAGTTTGTGATGAAGTTTGTGCGTCGTTGCCTTCTGTTGCTCAGAAGAATATTATGTTGACTTCAAATAATGGAATTTTTTGCTTTTCTAACGATGAAGCGCTACTATCACAAAACTACTGGATGAATGAAACACCGATGGCCTTAAATTTTTTACCCTAATTTTGTTTAAGGTTCCAAGAACACGGTAATTGAAAGGATGGGGTTCAGAGATCCGACGCCGATGAGCACAGAAGCAGATGCAATTTCAATATGTGATGCAGGTTGGTGATTGAAGAAAGGTTCCATGTGGAAACAAATAACGCTCGTGCCCGCAGTTCTGTTTGTAAACAAATATCATTTGCAGCGGCAAATCTGTTTGTAGATAGACTTCGTTCGTAGCCGCAGGGATGAAAGAAACATCATCTGTAGCCGTAAACAAAAGATGTCAATCAAAACATGGAGTACAATTTTGACGTAAGACAGCTATGTCCAAGCCAAATGGGTTGCTTGGCCAAAAATCATGTCGCTATCTTAACCAGGACAGCACATTTAATGACATATCAATGAGGGCTGCACATTTAATGACTTACTTATATCTGAGCAAACTAAATTTAGTTTAAGCTAATATACCGCAAGCGTTCGAATCCTAACTGTAATGGTAACAGACGTGATAAAGTGGCACTGAAGACCAACTGCATCAAAAATGTCAAATTCAAGGTTAACAAAATAAGGACAGGTTATCAGTATGTAGGATACTTTTACTACAGCGAAAACCTAAACTGGGCCACACAAAACCTTCGACTGCGGCCCGATGGCCGCGGGTTGGACATAGCTGGTCTAAGAGAACAAAAAATATTGCACTGTTTTGTCAAATCGTGTATGTAAGCTATAACACAAAAAAGTTGAAAGTTCACTCTTGAAAGCATTCCAAGTTATTTTCCTCTCCTAGCGAAAAATGATATTAAAAATGGGATCAAGTTACTGTGACAAATGACCCCTGGTCTTTCGCAACCTCCAATTCCCCAAGCATTTTATAAGTCGGTCTAGTTGGAGGTCGTCACAGCACTACATTATAACAACAGTGATGACGTCTTCCATGTATGTGACCTTTACTACTATCACATATCTGTGCTTGTGTTTCATCAAAGTAGTTGTGTTAGCGCCATCAAGCGTATGCTTTTTACTACCGCCACATATCTATCTTCGTCTTCTTTCATGTATTGGTGTGTTCCATGTTACCGCCAAGTGGCATGCATGCTTAAGTCTTATTGTGTTGCGTGTGGGAGTGAAGACGTTGTATTATAAAATTTACGCTCTTTCTTCTTGCACACATTTCTCATCCCTTACCAAGCCAAACCAAGATAAAACAAAATGCCTTAACAAATCTATAATGAATGTGCCTTGCGAAAATCATGAACGGGAAAGGTTAAGCTAACGTTAAAAGTTTGAACACCTCATTCAAATGTTCCAATCGCTTTTTCTGTTTTTTCAAGGTATTCTCAAGAATGTGAGCCTGGAATGCGTGCTGCGTCCTGAAAGAAGATCCGATCTGATCATCGTGTTTGACATGAACAGCTATCAGTCCGATGAAGTCTTTGACTACATGGTATTTAATTCACGCTTGACATTTCTGCGTACTGCAAGATGATTAGACAAAAATACACCTTTGTTATAGTTCTTTGACCGCCAGCATTTTAATCTTGATTCTTTTTTCATCACTAACTCCGACATGTCATGAAACTCTGAAGCAAATGAAATAATTGCAAATGTTACCTGCAGTGGACCCTTTGCATCTTGATTTTAATTATTTATTTTTTTATTCTGTGCGCATGGATATGTTTTCCTTTCACGTGACCATAAAACTAAAACCACTCTGGTGATATTTTGCAGAACATGTTTAGAAAAATGACATTTTCCGCAAAATGATATCTCTCTCTATCGCCGCAGCCAATCTTGCAGTCTGCCGAACATGCGTGGAGGAATGGACTGAAGTTTCCCAACATCGATTTTGAAGAACTGGTCAAACTTCCTCCACAAGATTTCTTGCTTTTTGAAAGCGATGACAACGACTGTCCAACCATCATGTGGTTCACATTGTGCAACAAAAACTTCAAGAATTTGAAAAACTACCAGCAACGCTCGACGTCCAAACCAAAACGTAAGTCACCGTCATCGTAGATCAAAGGCCAGAGCTTAAGTGTGCGGCCTTAACGTTTGCATCACCGGCAGAAAAATACCAATTACAGATAAAAAACTATCAACCTGAACTGTGACCTTCCGAGGCACGACCATAGGGTTCTGGGTGGTGTTGCGGAACCGAATGTAGTGGGTTGTCGGTGGATTACGAATCCACAGAGATCTCTACTAGTTCAGGGGTCAACCTAGTAGTTGCACGAGCACAGGTCAGTCTCCCAGCTGCGCGACCGGACGTCTTGAAGTTGCCAAGCCGATGCAATGTGAAATAAAAGGCTGTCAACACTTTGTCCCTTAATCTCCAGTAACACTCTAAGTTGATTGCCTCTTTCGATTATAGTCAGATGTACAAAAAACTCCAATGCACGTGAATGTGAAGTCAGAAAAATGTAACGTTGAACGGTTCGGTGTAGAAGACCGGTGAGCAAAGGCGTTGTGCAGCGTTCGCATGCGCCACAGGAAACAGCGACCAACTGCGACGATGTAGGTTTGCAGGCTAACGTGTCTACTGTTGGACTGTTAGTAAACAAGTGCATTGCGTTGAATCACGAATAGAATATTGCTTGAAATCACACAGTAAGAATGCACAAAACATTAAAGCACTAATATACCCACTATACGACCCCCATTCCACCACCATGTGTGTTCTAAGCTACTGCAACTGTTTGCCAATTTGCGTTTTATTTGCCTTCTAGAATAAACTGATGCAATGTGCATTTAAATGGGTTCACTTTCTTTGTCAGACATTCAGACTGCTAAAAAACTGCGAAGACACTAAAATCAACGTTGAAGGCCTATAAAAGCGTAAAATCATTTTAAACCATTCTCACAACATCAAGCAGCACACGTAAAAAAGTGACAGGAAAGCATATTCAGCAGTCCGGTTTCTATTTTGTTTCCAAATAAAGATTTAGCTTATAAAAAGTTAATGTTCAAAATTAGAGTTGCCCCTGTTAACTTATTTGCTCTTGCCCATGACAGACAAAAGAAGGAAAAGCTTCAACGATTTTCCTGTTTTCGGCCCTGGATCTTTCTGCTCCACCTACAACTTCAAATACAGCGACTATCACTTCGATCAGTTGCATGAGCTCATGTATTACAACGTTTCATCGCATGTTCAGGTTGGTGTGACTTGAATGCATTGTTGCAAACGATGTTTGCTTTCACAAACATGTTTATTTGAAAGGAAAAAAGCTTAACATTTTGTCTTGTGGTTAAGGTTATGTTTCAAAGTTAAATCAAAGATCGAATGTTTAATACTCTTCCAAAACACGACGTTTGCAAAACAATTATGCGGGAAATGCTTCCATTAGTTGCTTTTCAAGGACAAACTACAACCATTTTGAAAAAAGTGCCACTGAACAATGGGGTCGTCCATAAATGACGTCACACCCTAACGGGGGAAAGAGGTCACCAGATTTGTGACAAATTGTGACAAGGGGAGGGGGGAGTCAGTAGTTTTGTGATGTCACACGAGTCGTTTTGAAATGCATGCTACACGCACTCATACCAGAAAGGAATGGTGTGGAGGCCAAAATGTTGCTATTCCATTTACAGTAGTTTTTTGTTGCAACCAATGAGGAAACTTTTGTCGATATTGCTATTGGATTAATTGTTTTTGTAGTGTATTTCCGATAGTCCGTCAATCTTTGTTGGATTTACAGCTAATGGCTAACTATATTGTTGTACTCTCAATGCAGCCAAAGATCATTCGATAAAATTGATTGACTCCCAACTCCATCTATTGGACCAAAAAGTTTTAGATTTCGATTCTGTGCAGGATTTTTTTAGCTGTTTGGCAAGCATTCCACAGTCTTACTCTCGATTTCTGGCAAATCAATATAGGCTAGCTCTGGAATACCTGAAAATAAAAGCGGGCTTCATCTTTTCTTTCATCTCTATCTGGAGGTGCATTATTAATTAAGCTTTCCACTCATCCTGAAAACTCCAGAATCATTTGCTAGAACTTACATTTTTATTTTTGAGGTCAAAATTGTTGCAATATATGCAATTGCCACCACCACCTTCAGTATGTAGGGGCTTTTGCGCTGCACTCAATTACAGTAAACAGTTTGAAAGTTGTGACTCATAAAACATAACAATGCTTCAAAATGGTTCCAATTCAAAACAGACCCGTTTATAACAGACCACTCATAACAGACCATCAAAACAGACCACTTTCGTAACAGACCATGTTCATAACAGACCATAACAAAATTATTTCTTATGACCCAACAATTTCAGTAGGATGTTTTGTTTTATTTTGCTGACCAGTGAGTGTTTTCGTTGAGTGTCGCTGACTTATAACCATTCGGTAGTTGCAACAGTTTGTCGAAACGCCGTAACCTCTGTGAAAAACATAAGC
>JGI24021J15306_10004733_pt1 | contig 15928 bp, 13 predicted proteins | sample Ectturendosymbi1_FD_15306 | JGI IMG/M metagenome (IMG submission 15306) | reverse complement strand
ACAAACCCAGGTCTATGCATTTATTTATATAGATATTCGGTTTGTATGTGGGAGAAAGTAACTTGGGTTGATATTTCGCGAGGCGTTTGACAAGCGTCATGCCATCATTTTTGTAATAATCGCTTATATCATCGACGCAATGCTTGTCTGAAGGGCGCAACTGACAGCTGCGGCCGAGCAGGCACAGCCAGCTGATGATTTGCTTGCCTTTTGTTTTGCGGGCGGGGCCTTCCCCGCGGCCGATATGTTTACATGCCCAACAGAGCGGCAAGTGGTGCAATCCTCACACTTCCCTGTCCTTGAACCGCTCGTGTTGATTCTCTTTGTTTTCTTTGTTCATTCTGTAGCGCTCTGGTGCGTATCCTGCGTAGCGCGGCGTCATTCTCCGCTTCAGACTGCGCTGGTTGCTGACGGACTGAATTGGGAAGCAGATTCACCGCCTACAGGCTTTGACTTGTGTCATATTTTGCCGAATAAATAAAAAAATAAGCAGCATTCCACACTGTGCGAGATCAATATGATTTTTCTGAAACGCACATGTGCTGCTTAGTTAAAACTTGAAAGTATANCCAGTAGTAAAACGGATGGAAAACCACTGAACCTGGAATATGAATTAAAAATTTTACCGCAGCGACACAAGAAACTTGAAAACAAAGCCTACAGCTGACCTAGGCTTAAAGTACCCCCTGTTGTAAACTAACTGCGACAACGTGATGGTATAATTTGTTTCCGCTGAACCCCTCAGTTGATTAGTATCATGTCCATCTCGTGCTTTTTTATTAACGTCCAGCTTTGTGCTTTGACCCATAATCAAATAATTTAACAAACGTATCTTGTTAAATTTGATGTCGTGTCATTCGATATGCATCTGTCTTGGCTGGAGTTCGCTAAAAAACGGGAGAAGCTACCCAGTCTTCATGTTGCTTTGCTGCATGCTTTCCATTCTTTGTAGATGTTTGCCATACTTCTTGTTTTGTATTTTCGCTGAATATTTGCCAAGCTGTAAACTTTTCGACTGGATGATGTGCCATTTGCATTTGTTCCTGCTTTATCACCCAAGGGTGCGTCTAACTAAGGTAATTTTTCCCGTATTGATGGTGACTAATTCATAAATTTGATTCCAAGAAAAGTTTTTTGAGTCGAAGGTATAGTTGTCTTCACACTAATAAACTAGTCTTTTTACCCGGTGGCGTTTAGGCAGAAAGTAAAAAGACTTGGTCGTTGGTTGAATGGAGTCGAACAAGAACACAGACTGCGAATTGCCGTTATTGAACACAGCTTTCTTTGTCTGAAGGGCATTCTTACGCAGCAGTGAGCAAAGAAACACATTTCTTACGCAACAGTGAAACACATTCGCCGTTGCGTGCAGGCAAATAACTCCGCACGAAGCTGGTACGACAGCGGACAGGAAAATTATATTTCTGTGTGCGCTCAAATTGCAATGCCCCTTTGCAGCACGTAAGATATATTCGTCGTGCTACTGCGCACGAGACGTGCATTGTGTCGCGTCACAACAGTGATCCCGGTGGTACCGGCTGATTCCAATTTCTTTATAGTTGGTTTTAACAGAAAACGCAACAGTTCTTCTTGTGTTTCCACTGAAAAACGAGCACGTTTTAAAAACTATTGCAAATACCCTGAGGAAATCTTACGAAGCACGTTCAAATTGGTCTTATATTTAAACGTTGGTAATGCCAGCAAATTCTGAGAAATCATAAGTGCAGTACAAGGCTGTACGTATCATGACTGCATACTTTTAGCGCGCCAGTTTATAATGAGCGAGAGCTGCAGGTATAACTTAGCGTAACAGACAACAAATACAACGCGCTCGCGTTAACGACGTACAGTATAAACAATGCGATGCGCGCAACAAGCGATTTTGCGCCAGTGCCCGGTAAACGTCACTCGACTAGTTCCCCAATCCTTCCGGAACGAACGCCAACGCAGCTGTGCTTTGTTTATACTCGACCGTGCNTCCTCCCCCGCGGTGTTTTTCTGTGCGATCAGACACCACCTCGGGGTGGGTGATTTTTGAACTCAGCTCCTGTAAAACGCTCTATTTACTTTCTTGTTTAAGCGTCGGGCACCCGCTACTGCACACCAATGCCATTGTTTGTAAATAGAGAGTAACACGTAAAACTGTTTCTAAGCCCGCGAAAAACTGCTTTATTGCCGTGTTGTTCTCCAGGCTCTGTCTCTTCAGCAAGAGGAATTGAAACAAGCATCCCACGACGACCACAGTCAGGCTGAGACGAAACTGAACGAGCTGCGCACTGAGAAAGATGCCGTTGTCAGGAAAATGCAGCAGTACCAAGAGGAAAGAGATCTGTACAAGGTAAAACCTGCTTATCAGTGTTATAAATCACACTCCAAACACTAGTTGTCATTTTCGTTTTGCGCGCTACATGCGATATCTTTTGCGCTTACCAACTGAACTGGTGAGTACGGTTGTTTTGTGCTATCAGCTTCTATAACAATTTCTTTATACTGAAGAAAAACTGCAGAGAAAAAACAGCGGAAGCGACCAGTTGGAAAGTGACTGATGCGTTAACTGCCTTCGTCAACCTAAGCTCTTGCAACGTTTATCGTATTACTGTACCAATCGCCAACTTTAAGTTCATTGCTTCCTGGTTACGGTATTCTGGTTTGCGCCATTCCCCTTCAAGTGTTAAGGTTGTGAACTGATGGAAGGCTGCTTTCGTATCAGGTTTGAAGTTTGATGTTACGTCTTGTCATTCTCACGTGAACGTGCGAACTCTGAAGCTTGAAACTTTTTACCATGGGAGTCGCTTCCTTTGTTGACGTCACAGGCGACGTTTAACAAAGCGATGACTTATGAAGCTATCTCTGATTCATTATAATAAGAGATCACATCATGAAAGTTGTTCCTGTAAATTTTATTTAATAAAAAAAGTATTTTGCGATTGCCAAATTATTGCTAACGGTGAACTGCTGGTGGAGCAATCGCCATGGCAACGTGTTGGCGCCAGCTGCCGTATCTGAACCAGCGAAAACACGCGACAACAGTCACAACGGGGCGCGTTTTTGATATTGTTTGTTAATCTTTTATTTTTTGAAATTGATTGGAAGTATCTTTCCCTGCAGACCGAGTACAACGAGTCGGAGCTTGAACGTCAGAAGGCGTTGGAACGAGTAGAGGAGTTGACTCGACAGGTGGGTTCGGTCAGCCAGCAGTCGATTGAGCGTCAGCAAGCTCTGGAAGACGCAGAAAACCGGGCAGCCGCTTTGGAGAAGAAGACGGAACTTACCAAGAAAAAATACAAGCAGGAGGTTGGTCCGAACTAGCAGGTTAACGGATTAACATTGCGTTTGGCTTTTCTCAAGATTAAGTGTTTTTGTTTCTATCCCTCTGACGAAGCAGGGCATTTCCCAGTAAATAGTCTTCGCAACGGTGACGCAGTCAAAGCAATCAGCAAATGCTTTTTATCAGGGAATCGATTTCAACCAGACACATCGTCAGTCCTGAAGTCTCAATCAAGCATTTCCTGGTGATTGTTCTATAGCCCAGAGGTTTAGATCNGAACCGTCGCCAGAAAGTTATCAATAGGGGGCTTTGCGTTTGTGCGGGGGGAGCTTGACATAATGAAATTAACCAAAGCTCCACTTGTTTAGTGTTTCACGTTTCAATTTGGGGGGCTAAGCCCACCAAAGCCCCCCCGTGGTGACGGGACTGGTTTAGATTCGAGCTCAGACTTGAGTGCACACAATGCTGAGGGCTGTGCACTGCTAAGCGGCGTTTAGCAGAAAAAGCGCTAAACTTACGACACGAGTAACTTAGAACCTGCCCTGAGCTTCTCTCTTGAACTGTGTAAACCAGGGGTGGGGAACCTGCGGCCCGCGTGAACATTGGACATGGCCCGCACCAGAATATTCGTTACCGAAGTTAGGGTACAACATCACGTCGAAACGAAGCAACATGATATGCAGGTAGTTGGATAGTAATTCGCAAGAAGTCACTCTTCCTCACAGTTGATACCGATAGCACACACATCATGCGGCCCGCGATAGGAATTAGATCCCCCATCCCCGATGTAAATAGTCACCACGTCTTACTAAAGAGGAATGTGCCAACTTCGAATATTTAATTGGTGCAGTTATTTCCGCCCTTACCAACGACGACTGTACTGTTATTGCAAAAGGGACGCCGCCCGACTCTTCGGTGGCACAAGTCATTTTGTTGGTGATTGCAAGTCGTTGGACGGGTACCGTTTGCTGTGAATCGCAACAGGCAACGCGACGCCGCGCTCCATCGCAACCGCCCTCTTCTGTGCGTCATCAGTATCGATTGCATCTCACGTGACCTGTTTCACGTGACCCGAACAAACGCGCTTCCCTCGAAGCGACATTTGAAAGAAAACAGCGCGGAGGTCGCCTCAAGTACGAACGAAACGGGCCGTGACCTGCGAGCGCGACATTTGACGCAGCAGCGTTGGCACCGTTGCAAAGCAATGCAGCGCAGCTGCCTCGTCGCGAACGCTGCGTTTGTCAGTCACAGGCTGAAAAAAACTCGTTTGTCACTCACAGGCTGAAAAAAACTCGTTTGTCACTCACAGGCTGAAAAAAACTCGTTTGTCACTCACACGCGGAAAAAAACTCGTTTGTCAGTCACAGGCTGAAAAAACTCGTCTGTCATTCACAGGCTGAAAAAAACTCGTTTGTCAGTCACAGGCTGAAAAAAACTCGTTTGTCACTCACAGGCTGAAAAAAACTCGTTTGTCACTCACAGGCTGAAAAAAACTCGTTTGTCACTCACAGGCTGAAAAAAACGATTTGTGCTTATGCTCACCTGCAGCATGAAGGTTATGAACTCTTTTTAACGTGCCTGCTTTTACTTATAGTCCCGCGCCCAGCCAAAGCACTGCTGACAAGCTGCATGAGTGCTTTAGTCTGTAAGACACGATAAAAGTAGATGTTTCCTGCGGTAAGGAAGCCTTTCACGCACGGGTACTTCCAGCGGTGTTGCAGTAGCTTGCCAAACCCCATGTATTGACCTCCATTCGAGCGCTTCCCCAGGTTTTGTTTGTTGGGGAGCAAATAAAAACAAAGGCTCATTCAGCGAAAAACTAAAGGGAGGTTCATCATCACCTGCGAATGGTGGGCATCAACTGCAAAGGGGAGTCGGAACCACCGGCGACAACCGTGGCTCCAATGTTAGACACGATCTTTTGTCAAGAATATGATCAAAATCAACGACAACCTTATAGATGACTGCCGCTGAGTTACGCATTTGTTGCTCTGCATGAGTTTGAAGCAACACATTTTTCACAAAGTAAACATCTTGTGCGTTGTGTTCTTTAGATCGCGAGTAGCTATGAGTGCCATCAAAAGTGCTTAGTTTTATTTTTAGAAATCCGCGCAAAACTCTTAAACCGAGACGACTTTTCTTTTCTCACAGCGTTTCCTGCACAAGAACAACGAAAAAGTAGTCGCTTTAGTTCTTAAACGCCATTAAGTCTTCTCAGCCACGCTTTTTAGCTTTCCTCTGTTTATTCCAGACCGCGCGACGACGCCTGCAGGGCAATGACGTAATAATCGTTGCAACAGGGATCTCGTCCGTTTCTGGCCTCCTACTGGTGTAATTTCAACAAAACCTTTTGCTCGATATTTTTAATATACGTTCGTAGATGCAGCCCTTACCACCTTGGCTGCATGGTATCGCAGCTGGAGGAAGCGGCGTGATGCTTGAAGTTTACTATGTTCGCTGCAGTGTGCTTTTCATCACTAAGCCACACAGTAAAATTTTCGCAAAGCCGCATATTTGTAAGTGCCTTACTGCAAAAAAATTCGAGAGAAAATGTATCAAAATGGAAATTGGGCCTCTCAGCAATTCAACACAGGGTCTGCTTTACTGAAAAAGACAATTTCCAGGCCTCTGCCCAACCTCGGTCTTGTCGAAGCAAATAGCGCGCTTTTCAGCTTTTGCTTTGATGCTCTCGCAGATGAACAAGATGGCCGACGCCGTTCGAAATTCCCGGGAACAAGTCAACGCTCTGCAGACTTCTAAGAAGCTCTTACGTAACGAGCTGACTGACGTAACTCAGGCCCGGGACAAGCTCATGTGTGATATCAACGCATTGAAGAAGGTGAACTAGCAACGAAGTGTTAATATTTTACCATGTGGTACAGTATCCGCTGCTTTTACGCTTCAGTCGATCTGTGGTTGAACCGTTGATCCCTTCGATTGTGAAAGCAGTCATGACTGCCAATCGGCTACCATACGTTTTTCGGCCTTAAAGACAGATCAGGGGCGTAATGAGGTTAGATGACGCCCGGGGCAAGAAGCAAGTTTGGCGCCCCCATGTTCGAACCTGCAGTAGGTTCTTTCTGAAGCAAATGTACTGTATCTAAGGAGAGTACTTGTGGCATTGTTGGGACTTTACTGCGTCCTCTCAGTCATTCGATGCCCGGAGAATTGTTCCCCCTTTGCCCATCCTCGTTACGCCCCTGAAACAGATTGGCGTCTTTCATTGCAAACTCAACTCCTCACATTTGCTTAAACGATTTCTTCTCTTGCCCCAAATGTTGTGTCAGACGCTGACCACGGGGTAGCAGCAAATCTTGTAGCAATGGGAGACACATTGTTGATATCAGACCTGATTGCGGTCTTCTCATTGTATTCGAATGACGACAAAGTGAACGTGTTAAATCTTGGTACCATGTCGAGTTACTTTCATATTGGACAACGCAGCATCACGTTGTTTTGTAATGTATGAAAAATGGTAACTACTAACGCAAAAAATATCTTTATTTGCGTGCCAGGTAGACGTTGATACTGTATCTCAACCATCACGTCGTATGCCCAGATGGATTTGAAAACAAAGCTGTTTAAGCCATTTAACAAAGCAGCTCGTACTGAATAAAAACTTTAACCTGCTCTTTGTGCCGGAGTCACACGATCTTTCCACTCCGCACATTCTCTTAAGAAGGCGATGTATTGTAACCCTATTGTGAGAAACGTGAACAAAAGCCATGTTCGCTCGCACAGCTGTTGCTGGTCGCCGTCTCGCCTCCCGAGTGCCGAAAAAGGTGCCACTTGGCGTCCGCCGTCTGTTTTGTCAGTTAGCCTGACAGCAGCGGTATTCGCGTCTTCACCGCACTTTGTCGTTATTTCACGTTACGCAAAACGTCCCGTTTCGCAAAACGTCCGGCTGCGCAAAACGTCCCGTTGTGCAAAATGTTCACATTACGCAAAACGTCTTGTTGTGTAAAATGTTCACGTTACGCAAAACGTCCGGTTGCGCAAAACGTCCCGTTGTGCACAACGTCCGGCTGCGCAAAACGTCCCGTTGTGCAAAATGTCCACGTTACGCAAAACGTCTTGTCGTGTAAAATGTTCACGTTACGTAAAACGTCTGGTTGCGCAAAACGTCCCGTCACGCAAAATGTTCTGCGCACTGACGGCTGGAGAACGTTTGCAGAACAAAGAAGCTGTCGACGGAGACTTGCGCGGCGCCCGCTCCACCTTGACCGCCCTCCAGTTCCAGCTCGAGACGGTCGAAGACAAGCTGGAGGTCGCGGAGAAGAAAGTACAGCTGTGCGAGGATGGGGTGATTTTGGAACGGAACAAGGCTGAAGAGGCCGAACGCGAAATGCTGGTTAGTATTTTGCGAACCTCATTCCGTTATCATATTAGTTTGGGAGAGACGCACAGTACCTTCTGTAAAATGCTCGACACGCGATCGAAGGAGTAGGGTCATCCTTGGCAAGGAGACTTGGTCTTCATATGTTGAACGATCATGAAAAAATATTCATGCTCATCTGGTCCCTCTGGTGGAGGAACATCGTCCCGACCCTGAATTTCATCATTAGTTGCCATGGCAACGGCCGACTTGTCACTACAAACTCCTTTTTTGTTCATTGCAAGTGCTTTGCAAAGTTTAAACGAGCCAGAACAAAGCACTAAACACAATTTTGCAAATGGTCAAAAAATCAGTCGTGAAGCTCATCATTTTCATCAGAGTGTTGAGATTCGAACCGAAGACCTCGACATCTCATCCAAACAAACGCCGCTGGTTTTTTCATGCGGTTTCACCACCGCCAGAATAAAACGACAAGGCAGCAGCTTTTCGGTTGCGACTGCGTGTGAATATATCAAAATACCCTGACTTTCAAAGCTACTATTTGCGCTTTTTCAAACCTCGGTAGCTGGGGCTACGCCATAGCCGAGAACAGAGCAGCATTCTTGATTTTAACGACCACAGCAGACGCAGACTCAGAAACAGTAACCGTGACACATGGACGATCGTTTGCCGACACACAGTCGTTATGATTGCACGATTAGCAGGTGCCTTCAAAAATTATTGCGTATAATATCAATTTAAACTTTGCGGTCGTCAGTTCGCGATTCACGGTGCTCTTCAGCTGCCAATCAGCTCCGCCAACCACCGAACGTCAGCTCATCTCTTTCGGAAGAGCAATATGCCGACATGCTGCTAATAACCAATGTAGCGCGTTCTTTAAGCGTTTTCTCCTTGAAACGGGAACCGCATCCGTGTTACATGTTTTTAAATATTGCTCACAGGAATGCTTGCCCAGACGTCTTTATCTGCAAGACCTCGTCATCGTTTCAGTTCTGTTTTTTTCAGCAGCATTCTGTGGCCAACACCCACGCAACGGCGTGGCGCGGCATAGCATTCCGCCTGCTGCGCTTTGTGTACCCACCGACCGCATTTGCGTTGCTCTTTTACTCGGCATCGTCACAATGTTTGTTATGAGATCGTCACAATGATTGTTGAAATCATCATAATGCTTGCTATGATTAGGACGAAATCAGGCTGTTGCGTCAGCAACTGGAAGAAGCGGACAACGCTGTGGCCCAGGCCGCTGCGCGGGGCCAAACTGCCATCATGGTCACAAAAGACCAAAGGACTCAAACGAAGAAACAGCGCCAGGACAGCGCCGAGGTGAGCGACAATCTTTCGCTGTGTCGAACTTTCGAAAGTAAAAAGTAAAGCAACTGGCCTCTACCGTCTTCCTCAGCTCATGATCCAGTGACACAAAAATTTACCACAACTGCAATCGCACACGGGTGAGTCCATATTTTCAGTTTAAAAGCGAACGAGGACATTTCGTTACTAGAAGTAGTAGTGATCCACCTTTTAAATGCGGTTCTATCCCCAATACGGAGGCGGCCGGAGTAACCTCATGGCCAATAATTTCAGTCCTTTCCACTTTAATCGATTCAAAGCGTCCTCTAGCTAGACTCAGACCAATTTTCCTAATTTCCTCTTCCGCCCGCCTTCTCCATGTTTTTGTGAAAACATACATCGTCGTCCATTTACTTCGAAAGTACTCTCTCATGGTAACGTTTAAAATGCAACAGAATCATCGGGTTGCTATAGAAACCGCTCTGGCGCGTCTGCGCGGCAAGAATACGGCAAGCTGATAATTTTGAACTGACGTTAATGCGTGTGCTTCTGAGCGAACCGCTGATAAAACGAAGAGCCCGCGCAAATTTAACGTTTCGCGTAGGTGCAGACCAGCGATGTGGAAAGTGGCGCTGAAGCAAAGCTCGCCGAACAGGAGGCTACCATCGACGATCTCACCAGCAAGGTAAGCCTGTTGTCCCGCTGTATAGAGACACAGCGGATTGAATGTCTGTGCACCACCTATGGCCGAGCATTTATCGATTTATCGCCACAGGGGTTTGCTCACAGCGCGCGGAATATTGCCATTATTTTGCTTTAAATCGATTTTCATCGCTGTTGAAATACGTCGCACGCCTGTTCCGCCGTAGGTTTCCGCATGCTGCTGTTAAACGTAGCCCAAGGCTTTAGCGACTATCTATGTCAGTGAATGTTATCCTTGTTTCTGCCACGCCTCCCTTGAGTAACTGTCCTTTATTGCAATCCCCCTGATTTTAAATGAGTGAATCAGTGGGGACACCTTGCCGTTCAAAAACATTCCCTGATGTAGAACGCGTAAGGGGATTGCTCCCCCAGGAAATTTATTGACTTCTCCCTGGGGAGGCGTGCCCCCCGGTTAAGAACCACTGATCTATGCTGTGGCTAGCAAAGACTTTTTTCGATACATATCGCATGAAAAAATGAACGAATTTCCACGGCATGTTTTTTACTTCGTGGTGATGCCATTTTACGTTCATTCCTTGTGTTGTCGAAATCCTCTGCCACGTGTTTATAAACAATCTCCAGTCTGTAAAACTTCAATGCCTTGAGCTATTCGGATTATGCCTCTTACGCAAGCTCGGGCAGATGCACACCAAAACGTTCGCTTGTTTCAAAGCACGTCGTTTTTTCCTTGAAAATTGCTAGCAAAGTCACTTCAGCCGTTTCATTCTTCAGCGCTATTTTCTGAACAGCAACTGTTTTTTGTTGGATGTTTCTATCGCGGAAAATATTTGCGTGGCCTGGTAAGGTTCCGGTGCAATTTTCGGCACGAACGTGATTTCGGTACAGTTTCCGGTACAAACGTGATTTCGGTACAGTTTCCGGTACAAACGTGATTTCGGTACAGTTTCCGGTACAAACGTGATTTCGGTATAGTTTCCGGTACAAACGTGATTTCGGTACAATTTTCAGTACAAACGCTTGCCCCGTCGCGATCTAAGAAACGACTCGCTTCGAACTGTTGTCGTGGCAGGTCGATGATTACAGCAAGAGGCTGGCGATGGGCGCTGACGTTTACAAGAAAAAGAGCAAAGAGTGCAGTGATTTGGAGAAGAAAGTCAAGAAACTGACGAAAAAGCTGGAAAGGCTGGTGCGTGGCTTGCGTTTTTCTCTCTGTGTGTGCCCTCTGTAACGATCTTGTACCCAGTTGCCATGGCAATGAGGGCATCCGGGTCTTTTTCTCCGGTTTGTAGAAAAGTGTCATAATCATCGTTAAGCAGCATTGTCGTCTTCTTGCTGCCATGATCGTCTGCCTGGCTAGTCGCAATACTTTATCATTGGTTTAGTGAAACAAATTGTGCGTTTTGGCGGCCACGGTTTCCGGAAAATCCTGCCTAACACGTCGAGCATTTTTCTGTGTTATGCACGGAAGATAAAAACTCCCCCTGACATCACAGGGAATGGATTGGGTTCGAGTTGTTTGTAGCTGATTAAAATTTTCTCGAATTTCGTATTTTCTACAGGCTTTGTCATCTCAGCTAAGAAACAGAATAGATGTGATCGAAAAACAGCAGTGCTTCGCGCACCCCCCTAGTGACCTCAGAAGATAACGGGCCTTCAAACAGAAAGTGAATTTAGCTACCGACTATTGTTTGCCGGCTAAATGGTACAGTTGGTTTACCACGCGCCACCAAAGCTGGTGGTTTGGGTTCGATTCCCGATCGGGTCATTTGAAAAACGGTACTTGCGGTCTGTCCAGCCTCAAACTTGGCGTTGATGCTTGACTCGCCGTCAGTCCAATCACTGCGAAAGCAGCCGCGTGGTCCATGGCGCAAGCAAGCGGAGATGGGTTCCTGCAGATTACGCGTGACGCTCCGAAAGGAGTACACAAACCGAGTGCGAGCGAAACTGAACAGAACAGTTGTACCACTGCGATGCTTCTATCGTTTGCACTAACTTGCACTCTATCCTGTCGCATCATGCACTTCACCAAGAACGGAGATTCCGCTGTGATCCTAAAGACCCCCCCCTTTTTTCTCCCTTGCAGACCAAAGCCACCGCGCCCGCCGAGGACCAAGCCGTCGACGCCGAAAAACCATCCACCTCCGTTCAGACCGAACTCACGACTGGCGTCGCCACTACCGAAGAAGGGGAAAACCCCGGGTTCATGGGCAGCATCGGCAAGCTGCTGATGGCTATCGCCGATCCGGAAACAGTGAGTGAGCTAGGAACGGTGCTTTAAAGCTGGGTTCAGGTTTTCGCTGCTTTTCGACGACGTTGACGCGGTTACAAATTCTTGAACATCGAAAAGCTTTGTCCAGTTGACATGTGCGAATCCACCGGCTCCTATAGGCCATGTTTTTGCGGTCCAGCTAGTCGCGCCGCCACGGTCTTTTGTGGGCTTACCCCCCCACACCCCAAACAAAGCTCCAAGACCCCCAAATTGAAGTATGAAACACTATGATTCAGTGGAGCTTTTATCAGATTTGCCGAACGCCAATCCCCCCTGCACAAACGTAAAGCCCCCCTATTGAGGACTTTCTGGCGACAGTTCTGGTTCCAGCTGCCGCTAATTTTCGTCGCAACCTGTTCAATTGCGACTAAAAGCACATGTTTCCTGTGCGGTGGCTCTGGACAATATTAAAGTGATTCAAAGCAATGGTAATGTTGATAAAGCAAGTTTTAAATTGCGGCGTTGCCTTCTGGCGCTGCGTTGATAAGGTACAAAAATCAAAACAGCAACCAAAGATAGTGCGGCACCCGAGGACTGTCTAATGGCCCTGAACTAAGTGGCAAAACAATGCAGTTCGTGCGCAAACTGCTGAAGGAGTGCTTGACCAGGCATTGCTTACCTGCTTCAGTGTGGAGCTGACAGGTAGTGATCGACTTTTTTACGATATTTGTTACCAACCACCTTCTCCCCTGTGACCGTAACCCACCACCTTCTGCGCCCCCTTAAGACCTTCCCATTATTTTTCCATGTCTGCGCCCTGAATTCGGACGTAGCGTAGTCAAAGGGANCCCTTATTCACTTCCGGGTTTCTTGCGCTTCGCACATTCAGTTCAGCGGTGTACGGTGACGTCCTCCCGACGAAACAATTGACTTTGTGACGCAGGATCAAGCACGGTCGATGCAAACGAAGTTAGATGAGATGGAGAAGGTCGTGCAGGCCGAACACGCCCGCTACACGAAGTACAAGCAACTTTACCACGTAAGTGTCCCCATGCGTCGATTGAAGGATCGAAGCTATATGCGGTTGTCCACCTCAAAACGAAGAGTTACATTTCTTGTATTATTGCTTTGAAACTATTACTTTGATTTCTGATTGCCTTCAAACAATGTTTCCTACCTTGTTTTGGCTTTGACCCACATAATCATCTCTAAGTCGTGATGCTCATCCCTATGACGTGTAAATGTTTTTATTTGAAAAACGAACTATTTATTCGCACAGCTCTCGCCATGTTGTCCAGTCGGCTGCTGGCAGAGGCGTTAAAACCATGTTCCTTCGATGAACCGTGAATGTAACATCTAAACAGCCGACGTCGGGAACTTTTAAAGAAGCTAGTCGAACTGCGTGGGAACTTTTAAAAGCAGGTCAACGGCGAAAACCGCCAGAGGCCGGATCGCAAGCTTTTGCGCAGATAAAAAAATTACGCCGTTTGGCATCAACGCAGGCCCGTAGCCACGGGGGCAGTGATCCCCCAATTTTTTTTTGTCCTCCCGAATTGTGTTGTGCCCAGAAAAAATTGTTTTAACATTTAATAAAAAAAAAAGTCTTTCCCCCTGAAAATGTGCATTTTGCCCCTCCAAACCTTAAAACCTGGCTACATCAACGTTAGACGTAAAAGCCTCTGCTTATCAGAAAGCAGTAATAGCAAGAACGTTGTATTCAAGTAAATTTAAATATTGTTTTTTGTGGTATAGGACGAAAAGAAAAAGGTCCAGTCCTCTATTTCCAAGTCTACTGAAACAGAAAGGGACTTGCAACAGAAGCTGGAAGAGCAAGGGATGAAGTGCCGGTTGCTAAGCGACGAAAACAAGGTGAGTTGTTAGCTGCACGCGTAGGGTTTCTTTGAAACCAGCGTTACTAAAGCTTCTTTAGAAATTGTTTTGAAAGAGCAGAACAGTTCCCCCCAAAGTCCGTTCGCTGAGTGTTATTTGCGCCTCGCTTGCGTAACAGTAGTCGATGTGAAAACGCGTAACGCGAGTTGTCCGTCATTGCAACCAGGGCTGTGGAGCCGATACTCAATATTCAGGCTCCAGCTCCAGACATCAACATTTTTGGCTCCGGCTCTGGAACGATTTGGTCCATTGAAAACTAAAAACCATTGCAAAGTTTTTACAACTCGCTTTCCCCGCAAACCACAGTGCGCTTGTGGAACCGGAAGCCAAATTCCAGGCTCCGGTTCCACCACCTAAAAGTTTCTGGTTCTGGCACCCACAGCCCTGTGTGCAACGCCGGTCTGGCAACAACAGTCCGAACCATGACCTGGCGTCCTCCCCTGTGCAGATGCTCAAGGCTCAGCTTCGGGAGTTCATCGACAACTCGACGGACGTCACCGGCGCCATGGCTTTCCTGCGTCGCGGCGGCTCGGCCGAAGGTTTGTTACCAATGTTCCTTTCTAAAGTGCGCGCCAGCACCAGATCGTTTGCGCAGTGAAATCTCATTCTCGCGCACTTGCAACATTACAAAATATTGGAAAAAACAGGAAAACAAGAAGTTGTTTGACTTAAATGTGTACTTCCTTCGTATTTTGATAAGATTTTATACATAATCTAATAATTCACGAAGTTTGTACTTCATTTAGAACTCTGCCAACTCAGCTTTAAAACATTCGTACTCATTAAAACACTTTCTCAGTGTAGTTTTCCTAGATGGAATACTGTTCGTTACTGTGACTGACAACAGCGGTTAGAGCAATTTCTGGCGTTTAAGAGTTCATAAATCTACGATTCAGGCGGATCGTTTGATGCGTCCCGCGCGACGGGAACAAAAATTTTTAAAACTTACAATTTGAAAGCTCTGTTGGGTGAAAGCGCATTCTCTTGCTTTCAGATGACTCAGCCGGTTCAGCCACCGACCCCGACTTTCCAGCCTACAACGCAGCTGCGTGAGTGTCATGCGTTGTTGTCTCTTTTGCCGCAGGACGATGAGATTGCATTTCTAACCACCTTAGTTTGCGAGCTGCCTGGACGCGGAAGTTGATTGTTGTGAACAAGGAGGCCAGATATTGGTGGAATCGAAGTATAATAGCGCAAAAAAGGAAAAAATTCGCGATAAAATAAATCGTTAATTTAACCTTCAATTGCCTTTTTTCGGCATTCTACCTTAAAAAACAAGAAGAAACTTACTGGTATACTGGTTATTGTCAATCTTTCTGGCTCTCGTTAAACCGTGGACTTTTAAAATCGAGGTAGACGATGCTTTGAGGAACGGCTTGCACTACCTGCCATTGTAGCCCGAACCCGCAACCTTAGGCTCCAAAGCTACGTATTCCAAACCCAGGTTCAGCAGACGCTTGCTTTGCAGTGCACTGGGTGACGACGAAGGCCATTTCGAGGACGCCCCAGGCTTCCCGATGAACTACTCCCCCGAAGAAGCAACAGCGAGGTGGGTGGTTAGAACACTTAGTGGAAACGTGCCAAGCTCGCGTTGTACTTCTTGATGGTGTTTGTTACGTCATAAGTTCCATATTCAGTACATAGTTAGGTCGAAGGCGTGGATGACCACTGCCTCAAAGGAAGGTTTGCGCGTTTGGCCTGGCTCATATGGATCGTTTTCTTGGTTGTAGCTGAATCAGAAATCCTTTTAATACCAGCAGCAGATCTTGTGATTATCTTCGACACTGCTATCAGCGGCGGTGTCTGTGAGTTTGCCCATAATTAAAACAGCGAGTGATAATTTACCGAATCGGGCTCACGTGAATGCGAGTGTGTCCTTGGGTTGTAACTTAAAGGTCAAATCAGTTTTATTTATCAGTAATTCGACCTTTCCTTGACTAAATCATCAGCTATGCCTTTTACCTTTTTCACGCGTGACAATAGTTGTCTCAATAATTTCCAATGTCTTGTAACATAAATGAAGTTTATCTGGAACAAGATATCAGTGCACATGTCTCAGTGTTGTCAACCTTGAAAATAGATCTAAGATTTTACAGCCAGCCTATGATGCATAAACTAAGTATCCTGCTTCCAATAGCTTTACCGCCAAACGCGAGAGAAAAATGCGTTACCTTTACTAATTCCGTCGCGTGGGTTGTGCATTAACTTCATCTGTATTCTGCCGTACTTCCTTTCATTCTTTCATTTGCAATATACAATCATTAATCTCGGGGGGGGG
>JGI24021J15306_10004732_pt1 | contig 15929 bp, 9 predicted proteins | sample Ectturendosymbi1_FD_15306 | JGI IMG/M metagenome (IMG submission 15306) | reverse complement strand
TACATGAAAAGTGATGTTTTCTACTATAAGAGTGATATGCACGTGCGACCAATGCGATTCAGTATTTTGTGCACTCCAACTGACAGCTCTGATAAAAACCAATTGATGTATTAGCGTGATTAGTCTTGCTTTTGAAACATCTCTATAAACAAGATTGGAAATCTGTATTTAAAAAACTTTACTTCTGCATCGACCCGATGACTTCAATAATTTCACGCTAAACTGTCCCCCCCACATTTCACGACAAAATTGCGCCCGTGTGTTCATCACCAAATCATATAAATGATGAGGTAAATAAATGCAATCCTGAAAAGAGTGTGTCACTATGGATAGCAAAGCCGTATGCCCTCAAACCAGTATTCTTCATTAGGCCTACAGCTTGTAATCATAACTATGCAGTACAACTTCTAAAGTCACGTTATGAAAACCAAAAAAACACTCCAGTTTAGACAGTTGAATGTGCACTTCACACAGCATGCTAAGAAGAATTTGCAATATGGAACTGGTTCAGACATTAATGCTGCACCCTATATGATCAACTACCAAGGAATGTGTACAAATGCAAATTTCCATTGACAAATGGTTTGTAACCTCAACAAGAATATTTTATAAACGTAGCAGTGCTTCACTGGACTGCAATAGTATTAGTGAATTATGCAGTGCAATAAATAGTACAGTTGCTACTCTTCATGAAAACTTAACTTCACAGCATCAAATTGAAAAATTAAAATTTGGCAGGATACAACATGTGAAATTCATCGCATGAAACAAATGGAAAATATGAAAACCTAAACAGTATGAAACCACAGCTACACTACTACCACACAACATATTGCAGCTGCAGTTACTTGGTTAACTGTATTCATGAATACTTCACAGCAACAGATTCACACTTGTAAATCTCACAACATCAAGCAAGTTTAAATCACAAAAGCCTTACAGTATCATATCACAGCTACACCACATTATTACCACAAAACAATTTGCAGGTGCACATTAAGTGGGCTACTACTTCCAACAATGAAAACTTCACAGTATTGAATCAAACCTACAATATTATAAAAAAAAGCAATTCACAGCTTATTTTAGCCTGCTAGGTAAGCCTGCTGCTCCCTATGAAAGCATAACAGCAACAAATGCAGCCTTGAAAACTTCACAGCTTGAAACATGAAAACTTCACAGCATCAACTCACATCATTTGCAACTACAGTTTTGTTGTTATAGCTCAAAAACACTTACCAGCATCAACAATTTGCTGTTTACAAAAGTTAGGGATGGTGGGTTACAATTAAATGTTGCTAAATTTAAAATATTTCTAAGTCTACCCGAATTTGTATGAGGCTGTTTCAGGAATTTACCTAAATGTTTATAATAATATGCAAATCTAAATAAACCCTCTTCTAATTTACCCAATTGGACCCATGCTTGAATGAAGCTGTTTCAATTACCCAAATTTCATTAAGGCTGTTGGAATTTACCCAAATGTCTCTAATTGTGTCTAAATATGAATGAAATACTTATACATGTTACCCAAATTTGAATGAAGCTGTTTGAAGTTATCCAAAATTGAATAAAAGCTGTTTGAATTTACTAAAATTTGGATATAGCTGTTCTCCTTGGCCCAAATTTGAATGGAGCTATTGACGTTTGATGAAGTTGATTTAGTCTGTTGGAATTTACGCAAACTTTTCCAATTTATGGAAATATTTTAATTTCACACAAACTTGAATGAAGTTGTTCTAATTTTCTCAAATCTGATTGAGGTTGTTAAAACTTACCCAAATGATTTTAATTTTATTTAAATTTGAATAAAGGTCTTATAGTTCACTTAGGTGTTTCTAAATGTACTCGAATTTCAATGGAGCTATTCTGTATGCCCCAACTTTGAATAAGACTGTTTGAAGTTGCCCACGACTGAATGAAGCTATTGCACACTGCCAAATTTGATTTGGCTGATGGACTTTACCAGGCCCGTAACCAGGGGGGTGCAGGGGAGGCGAAGCCACCCTAGAAAATATTTCGCCCTCATGGAAAAAAGTGTTGGACATAATGTAAAATATATTGGACATAGTTCAAAAATTTTGGGCCCCTCTCGGAAAACTTTTCGCCCCTCCTGGTGTCGCAAGCTTGTTATGGGCCTGGACTTTACCCAAATGTTTCCAATACATGTAAATGGTTTTAATTTCACCAAAAATTGCATAAAGCTTTTCTCATTGGTCCCGATTTCATTGAAGCTGTTGGACCATACCCAAATGTTACTAATTTTCCCAAATGTTTCTAATTTTACCCAAAACCTAAATGGAGTTTTTTAATTGGTCCAAATTTGATGAAGGCTGTTGGAATCCCCAAATGATTCTAATTAACTTAAAGGCAGTAATTATTGCCCATAAGGCAGTGTCTATTTTGCCATCAGGCAGTGTCTATCGTGCTATCAGAGGCAAAAAAGAATGGCAAAATAATCTCAGCAAAGCTTTCGCCGTTGATGGCAGCATAGACACTACCTCACATAGACATTACCCCATGTGAATGTAGCTGCATAGTTTGCCCAAATGTTGAAAAATTTTGCCCGACTAATGGCCAATTTTCTAGCGTTGGGTATGCGACGACATTCCCTGCATCCCCATGCCGTGCGCTTATGTTGATAAAACATGTAATTACCCATGATACTGTTATGAAAAACATACCTCTGCCCCCGCTGCCCCCTTTGAAAGGCCAAAGGGGAAATGCCTCCGTTATTTTCCTACTCTCCGGCGTCTCTGCTCATAGTAACCAGTTGCAGTGGAGAACGTCATTTTGTAGTAAACTTAAAATGGTAGAATGAATAAAGGAGCACAATTAGACCAAACAAGCTGAACAGCCTGATTCTGAGGAGTAAAGAGCATGAATTTCTATGTGAAATAGACCCTACCAGCATTATAAACAAATTCGCTATGGCAAAATCCAGATACTGCGCTCTTAAGCAGTAAGTTCGCTGCTTTTGATAATCGACTTTGACACATAGTCTACTGAGACTACAGTATAGATATAGCAATTATCAAATTGTTGATGAATCAGGAAGCATTAATTACTGTCTCTGTAATCCTCTTGTGAGCTGTAAAATAATGAATTCTTCCTAGGTAAAAGGATACGCATTCACATTTTTGGTAAAAAAGATATGCAGCTCATAATGTCCACCAGTTGCTATTTAGGACCAGGTTTTACGTACTTACAAAATTCAGTATGCCTAATGACAGGGCCGGATTTACCTGATTCGAGGCCCTGGACTAATCCACTTGTGAGGCCCCATCTCCCACTGTTACGAGGAAAAATGAAAAAGCGTTAATCAATTTGCGCAAAGCCGAAAATGATAATAGTTACCCACTTTACACTGCACTTGTCGGATTGACGCGTGAGCGATTCGTCGCCCTTGGCTTACCTTCGTGAACGCACTTGCGAACTCGGTATTGGGGCGTTTTTACACTGCAAGAACTCAAAGATTTGCTTCGTGGGTTTGGGCTATGGTATTGCGAAAGCTGGGGAATAGGTGAAAATGAAAAGGTGAAGCCTGAATCCACTTCACAAACGTGCTTTTTGTAGGTGTTGTTGGAATCGCCGAGATGTGATTTTATTTAGTGTGGTCCGAAAAATAACAGCTAGCAGAGATAATCGTGGAGAACTGCTGGGCGATGAGGTCATGAAAACCGCGTCTCATCGTAATTGCACTCGTCAAGCGACTTTAATAGAATTTGAACAGTTTCTACAGGGCATGAAATGGAAGTTAGATTTTACATTGCAAAGCCACTTTGTTGATTTCAGTCACGATCATTAACCAGTCTTTTCTCTGCAGTACAATAAAAACGAGTGTCAAATACGAGGATACACAGCACTTGTAAGCAGAAATCTACGAACACTAGGTCGGCTACTGCAATTCACAAAATTGCAACTGTTCCACAAACTTTTATGCCACATTTTATGCTACTCAATGCGTTCCATTATGAACTGAGGAAATCATAGCCACATAACTGAGATACGAAGTTCTCAAAGTGTAGCTAGCCTATACTGAGGTCTTCCACTTCCAATATTAGGCTACATATTTTGCACAGAGGTTGAATCACTCTACTATACCACGGTATAACGAAAACCTATTAAATCAGTATTGGGGTAATAGTCCTTCAGCCCAATATCTGATGTCTTGTAACCTACCTAACAATCTTCCAATTTGCTCAACCGATTNAATTTTGCTGATTGTTTCCCTAACTANGTGTAGTTTAAGTTAGCCTACAGGCAAAACTAGTAAATAAATTAATCCGTCATTTTTTGCTACATATTAGCTTTAATAGGCTAATCTGTTCCACGGTNGTGGTTTTAGCATCAAACAAGTACAGAAAAGGTTGCACAAGACTTAATACAAACCACCCAGACCCTTTTCCGCTCGAATCCCTTATTATCGGATTCCCAACCTACCCTTGCTAGTTGGATTCGCTGAATCGCATGTGGTTGAAAACATGCGCGCTCAAGGAGCTCGGTGAGACACTCACGTTCGTGCTTGAGTGATTTATGGGATTCCCAATCCAACGTGAACACGATAACAGTGCAGTGTAAAGAGGGTAATTGACGCTCTAAAAGCACGGTCAATAAAAAATTCTAAATCATTACTAGAGTGCTCCGCGATCACTGCGCTTGTTACTGTCTTCGACGCAATAGCGTTCAATGATACGGAATTGTTGAAATCGTACTTGGCTGGCGGGAACAGGATTATTAATTTTTGCAGGCAAACCAACCGAAAAACTCACGGTTAAATATTTGACAAAACAGATGGCATACGTTTTTTGTAAGTTTCACATCTGTTCTTACTTATCTGTGCTCAAAAAACAACCAAACACACTGCACATATGTGTNGCGGCANGAAGACATTAAAGCACAACGTGAGGACCACGTTGCGACTCGCTTACCACGGTTGTAAAAATCCGACACACATGAGCAAAACGTAGAACACACCCAAATTGTTGCAACTGTTAGGTTCACGATTCGCGTGTTTATAACTTTTTCAGAGTGCAAAGTATCGAACGTAACGAGGCCGTCATACGAAGGGATGTGAAGTTTAAACAAGAACTGTCGCCAGAAAATCTTCAATAGGAGGCTTTACATTTGCGTACGGGGCTTGACATTTTGAAAATTTGATAAAATCTCTTCTGATTAAGTGTTTCATATTTCAATTTGAAGTGCCTGAGCCCACCAATGCCCCCCGTGGCCACGGGAATGGTGTGGGGGTATCGAATATAAAAATTTTAGCAAAAATGGTTGTTTTCTTAGTTTCGAGTAAGAACAAACAAATTTCACCACTTTTGCCTCACTCCTAGAAAAATTTTTAGAAAAATCCACTAGTGGCCCCTCCCTGGAAAAAATCCTTCCGACGCCCATGAGTTAGGCTGAACGTAGCACAGCACAAGTAAACAATAAAAACGGATTTGTCCTGGCCTTTTTCATAGCAATATCATTAGGAATTCATTACAATTTTGTTTGCCTAAGTTTGTTGCTGTTAAGGCACCGAATGCTTGGTGTGGACAACCTCTCCTGGAACAGAGCAACCCNTTAATTCATTNTTTNATCTTTTGANTCTCGAAAAAGACCTTTCGCCTGAGCAGTCAATGACCATCAAGCTAAGAAATAAGGGTCCGCGTGGTTGGATAAAGAACCACTAATCTAAGGCATGGGTCTCCGAACTACGACCCGCAGGCCAAATCCGGCCAGCGAAACCATTCATCCGACCCGCGAAGCTATTTAATTCGGCAGCGAAGACATTTTAAAGTAATGAAAAAGTAATACTGTATATTTACGAAAAATTTATTGATTTGGGTGGAATGCAACCACGGCCAGCCCTAGCAGATGCGGGTCCAATGCAAGACCTGGGCGCGTGGCCCAATGCAAGACCTAGACGCGGGGCCCCTCTCAGCAGTGATATTATGGCGTCATCGCGTTCAGTCAACCGTGTTACGATCGTGGTAGAGCTCAGATATACAGTGCAGCACTAACACGAGAAATGAGCACGTTTGCTAACATTCGAGAGGAAATTTGCTAGTTCTGACGAGAGCGTTCTTTGTTAGCAATGAAATTTATGTGGCGTTTCTACTGAATTCTCAAGCGCAAGGTGTATCTGGCAAAAATGAACAATCTACCCAAACACTATGGCGCGGGGCCCCAGAGGTGCGGGCCCAATGCAGCTGCATCGGTTGCATCGGGTTAAGGCCGGCCCTGAATGCAACATTTCCCGAAACATGACATTACGTAAAATATCCGGCCCTTGAACTTTTGTGTAACAGCTTATGTGGCCCTCCTACAAAAAAGTTTGGAGTCCCCTGATTTAAGGCATCAGATCCAAACGAGCTTTTGTCATTTTCTTGCTCCTTCCCTTTTATTTGTCTCTTTGGAGTAGACTAGAGTTCTGTGGTTGCCAGTTGGCAGAGTGACTTTTGCCTGCTATTCAATTTGCTGTTCAAAGATCTTCTCTGATTTGCTTTGAATGGAAGCAGTAGGCCGACAAACTTTTGAAGTACTCAATAGCAATCTGATTTCTGAATGACTTTGTCAAAGAAAATAAAATGGAAAAAAAACACATCTGGAAAAGAACAAATGAGCTTTACGTAATAGAAATGCTAACAAAACTACAGTACTGTATTTCACAGACGAAGCAACTATGTTTTTGTTGTAGGATACTGTAGGTAGCCCTATGCAGTGCAACCTTAAGCTTTGATCAAGTCGCCTGATTGACACGTAACAATCAGCACGATTCAGCTACACTCAGGAAGCAGCCAACCTGCTTTGGGTATGACGACACTAGTCACTACCTCGTATAGTCAGCAGGGCCTCCGAGAAAAATTGTGCCAGCGGGTTCGAAAACTGAACCGGATCTCCTGGCTTCTCCAGCCCTCGCCGAAACTTGTATAGCTTGTTTGCATAGTAATCAGAATCAGCTACCATGCCAAGATTCACAAATAGATTCATTGTTACACTGGCAGCCGGTTTTGTTATACGGACCCCAGCACCTACCGGGCCCGGGTACAATGTACCTCTTGTACCCCCTCTCGTAGGCCATGATAGTCGGCATGTGGCTTTACCAACCGTCATATTGAAATTCACGGAAACTCGTTGAAAGACGCTGACGTTATCAACACGAAATCTGACGCGATAGGAAGCAACAGTTGCTGCCCTTCATTTGATTTTCTATTTGGTGAAGATTGATTGGCGGGCTGTGAACTTTACAATGAAATACCCTACTTTTATGGTGACGTTTTGGCTGAGAATTCCTTGCAGCTCCCGTGAACCGTTTTAAAATGCCTCTCCAGATTACCTTTCTTTGCCAATGACACCGTTGTATTGCAGATCAAAAAACAGGCTTTGAATGAGAATAAGAAAAAATAATCTTCCTCCCAGTCAGGGTGAAAATGGTTGGTCTTGACTCGTTTCCCCTCAGCCATGCCAACTTTTAGGAGCGCGTAACCGCTCTGATTGCAAGCTGCTAAACAGATATTTATCTGTGTGACAACTGGCTGTAGAATAGGTAAATTCGTAAGTCCCGGGATTGATGTATTAAATGTGTTTATTCCATGAAATAATGTACTTTGGACAAATGCAGTATGCATGAGTTCGAACTTGTTGCAATACGTCGTTGTGGCTTGGTTATTCCTATATTTGCAAATGTCTATAAATAGCAAATAGACGGTTAATTAGAAGCCACTGTAGAAAGAAAACAAATATTTTAATTTTTTTCCTACACCCCTCGTGATCGGCTTGCTTGGGATATTCACGGCCTACCAGCGGTAGCGTAGCTAGCCCAAACATTTGGGGACCAACAAAATTTGAGGGAGCCAAAATGTTTGATTTTAGGCGAATAACACTATTTTGTCGGATAACCCTCTCAAAGTACAAAATGACTATATGTTTCGAAAATAATTGGGGGGCATGGTCCCGTAGGCCTCCCCTGGCTACGCCTATGCCTACCAGCAGTCCGCAATCGACTCATTAGAACCCTATGCTAAGTCTTGACTGTACAGTATAATTACACAAACTTAATAGACCTCTGAAAAAAATAGCTTGAACATAAACTTAAGCATGCCAAGGAGTTTCATACTCCAGCAAGAGTGTTATTCTGCAAAATGCCGATGCCGCAAGAAAAAGAGAACAACTTTTGAAACTTTTAGGTATGGGTCAGTGCAAGCGCCAAGCCGGGGTGATCTGTAGACCACCTATCCCTCAGAAAACGCACCATATTTATACGCCAATCTGACCACCGAAGTCGTCAGTGAGTTTATTGTATAGGCAAGGCGATCTATGAGCAACACACATTCTGAAGCGTGTCATTGACAATTTTTCACTGACGGCTTGTAAAGTCATTGACAATTTTTCGACTTTGTGAGTCTGTCATTAGATGTGACATGTCACATTTTTTCATTTAGCACAAGTTTAATCAGTTCAGCTTTGGGTGAAGAGCAGCGCTTCAACTTAAAAGGCTGCCACCTGTCCGCATAGTGTTTGGCTTGACGTGTGAATATACAGAACAACATGCTGATCATAAACAGAAAACACTGTTAATCAAATCTATTTACTTGTTAACGGTGGCGTCTGGTTCAGACAAAAGCAGTTTTTTTCATTAATTGTGTAAACCGAAAAAGGACCTATTTATTTTTTAAAATTAAACCAACTGTACGTGTCGTTTAATAAAGTTTTTGCAAATAAAAGTGAAAACTGGCTATATATAGCGATTGTTAGTTAATACATAAAAAATTGCCGGAAATTTTTATCATTTGCGATGGTGAAAGGATTTCTTTTTCCTCTTTCCTCTAATGCATTTGCGTTGCTGCTTAAATCAATGCTGTTCGGTTTCTAGGAGCGATGACTCAGAGCACTAGGCGAAGATCTATTATCAATTCGAAGATTTAAACATCCGTTTCAAATGCGTGCATAAATTTTTTATGAGAAAGTTTTAGTTCGTGAATCTTCCCGCTGCACACTTAAGCTACAAAAACTGTTCAAGGAATAGGAAACATCCTGTATTATGAGCGTTTCTCCAGACATTTTCATAAGATGCCTTTGTAATGGAAATGATCATCATTTTATCTTCTTGCAATTTCAAAATTTTTTTGATTTATATACTAATATTAGAGCGAACAGTGATATTCTGAAGAACAAAATTAGTAAAGTTAGCTATCAAAATTGCGATCAACAATATGAAAGGCATCAGGGGTTTGTCAGGGGCTTCTATGTCGTAAACATCACAAGTTCTAATCTACAGTTAATACTAGAAAAAACTTAGGTACACCGGGTGCCCCGTAAAGCCAAGGGTAGCAATTGTTGATTTATTAAGCAATTACGGTAAATGTGATAGGACAAAAAGTAGCATTGTCGTCTCTCGTTTACCTACACCGTGAATTCTTTGACGTGACCACTGATATTCGAGCAAACAGCGCTTTGTGGTTCTTGCGTGTTAGAAGTTAAGATAATTCTAGAGTTAAAACTCAGTTTTAAGCTTTATCGGTAACCTTTNAAAGATACCGCTACAAAAGAAATAGAAAAATAACTACACAAAAACCAACGGTGTTTGTTGCGGTAACCTTTGTACGACTTGATGAAACNTTCAAGTGTCGCTCCGTTCCAAATTATCGATGCTTTCATAATTCTATGTGTAGAGAGGAAAATATCATGTCTGCACGGTTTTAACGGTCCGGTTTACCTCAGTAAGAGATCTGTATAAACGGGTATATTGTGCTAATTTTTCTTTCGTTTTGATTTTCTTGTCGTTAACGAGCTCAAACCTTTGCAATCCTCTGAAATTTGAACACTTTGGTAAGGTGCAATCAACTTCAAAAAAGTACTTGTCAGAGTACTCCCTAGTTCACTATAATCTTATTATTAAGCAAAAAGGCAATATGCATGCTACGTGAAATCTCTCCAATGGGATGGAAACAGACTACGAAGCACAAAGGTGCATCTTGGCTCACTGCTTAGCTTCTCTATTAAATACTGTGTGTAGTACCTACGAATTGATAGTGTGGTGTATTTCTGCCGATTTTTGAAATGGTGAACACAGTCTAGCTTTAAAATCTGTGCGTTTTCTTAATCTTTGGCGCACATGGCGATACATTCTCAGAAATGTGAATGCTCGATGCATGAGGATGCACATTTAAACGAAGTTTTTTTTATGCTTGTCGTTCCTTTGGTTGCAAAACGTTCCTTGAATTTCAATCAGTGATGGGCCATTATCTAGCACAGCGTGGTCCAAACCCCGGCACGCGGGCCGCATGCGGCCCGTGAACACTTTGTGTGTGCCAAACATTTCACAAAATCATAAATACAGTGTATTGTATTAGTCACACAGCTCTAGTAAGTCACACATCATTGAAGTTCAGGTCAATATGCAACTATTATGGGGTAACAATATCTATTTGCGATTTATGACGTTACAATAACTAACCTCTAGGTCAGGCTTTCTGTGACCACAAAATACGCGTTTGTGTTTGATAATTAAAAATTGTTGCAAGTATAGACTCTGTTGTTTAGTTGCAAGTAAGATTAGAAGATTTGCATTGTGGAAGTAATCTCAGTCAAGTGTAGCATTAACAAAAAATGAGTGTCAAAAGAAAAGGGCCAGAGGTGTGAAAACGTCATTCTGCTTTTTAAGTACTGCAATAATCGGCTTCGGCTTTTCAGCCCGGTTTTTGCCATAACTCGCGAACCACTGTTAGCAAGATTGACGAATACAGTACAGTAAGACATTGTAATAAAGGTTTACGAGCGATCGCTTTGATAAGCCCTAAAAAAGGTATGTTCGCATTTGAAATTTTTGAGAAAAATTCAGTTTTTTTGTTTATTCGCAAGCATTTTCGAAATTTTCCGTTATTTTCATAAAATCGGCTTCACGCTTACCCGTCACCATTTTCGAAACACTTTTTTGGTTTGGACTCCTGGCAAGGATCACAACTAACCACAAACACCAAAAAAGTCACTCATCCTTTCTTTGCGGGAAAATGTTTGGGCGAAAAATGCATTTTTTCACAAATTTGAACAAATACGATTTTTCAGTTTTTACGCCAAAGCTTTTGCCAAAAGCATTTTGAGAGTGTAACATTCGAAAGAAGGTGAAAAATCCTTAAAAAGTCAATATTTTTGATAAAAGGTTTGTCAACTTTTTGTGGAATTTCTGTCAATATTTTAAAATGCCATGACTTTTTCCTCTATTTTTACTCGAAAATTGGTAAAACGTTAATGTCAACATGTTCTGCGAGTTTCAGATTTTTTCGTTATATGGAGCTGGTGGTATGGGCCTTCGAAGACGAAAAATGATAAAGACGTCCAAAAAAACTTTTCTCCCTGGACCCCAAAAACATGTTGAGGTTTTTGGTCTACATTTTTTTAAAGTTTTAGATATGGTTGAATTTTGTATGAAGAACGAATTTTCTGCCGTGTTTTGTTTTCTCTCCACAGGTCGTTGAATAAAACCACTGTTTTGCAGCAAGATTGTTTTTTTCCCTACCCGACATCACAAATACGCCTTTGAGAGAACAAAGGATGTGTCGCCAAAAAACCTTGCTTACAACGTCTTACGTGTTGACGTAGCTTCAGCGGTTCGCGAGGTATCGGAAATATCGCAATGAAAAGCCAATATATTTGCTCCAGGGTCAATCAATTGTGGCACGTTGTACATATGACGTAGATAAGGACGACTTTTGCATCGTGCAAATTTTTAGATGAATACCGAGTTTATTAGAACACAAAGTTTATCAAAAAATTATCCGCACAAGTTACAAGTGTTACTGCATTCATATAAAGAAAAAATCTAGCACAGGCCTCAAAACATTATTACAGTCCCGTTGCTACAATCTGGTAATGTAACAATCAACGAAGTTCCACATGCACAACAAACCTCTGACCTTCGCGGACATCACCAAGTTGGTTATGGTGCGTAACAGTTGGAAGCTGTTTGGTTAAATAAATTAAGGTGGTGCGTCCAATAATTCAAAATCGAAACTTAACTGGTTAACTACAGTACTACTAACGCCAATAACGCTGATTGGCCAATAGCGACACCTGGAACAGAATGGCTGATGAAACCTTGGATGCCTGCTTGAGTCTGTCGACTACCAAAATTAATGCGGACATTGACACAATAACCAAAACCAAGAAACAATAATTTGTTTTGTTATTTTGTTGGTGTGTTTTGTACCTGTTTTCTAGCAGAAAATCTGTATTTTGAATCCCGAACAATGAAACAGAAAACTTCAAAGTGAAAATTACCCTCGAATCCAATATTGCGTTAGGCGTACAGCAAACATTAGGTCTGCTGGAACAGCAAACCGTCTCCTAATCGCAATGGAATTCCTCTTTGCGGCCCGATAATTTTTCCTCAAACCGTAATGTGGCTCTTCATGCTCGCAGTCTTAGACTACCCTGATCAAGCATCACAATTTTCTGTAGGGGTTTCAGGTGCTTGATAGTTTTCGCAAGTCTTCAGGTTTGCTTATTATGTAAATCTGTGGTGCGATGATCAGAGATTGCTGGCTCGCTTACTAATTTTAGATACTTATTCTCATTCAGTAATCTTCATGTGCAAGTTGCTCATCTGCGCCCAACCCCGTGCCAGTGAGTATGCGAGCAGTTCGTTAAAGTTGTGCTCTGCGTTCTAACTGTAACGGTATGGTCCTGTTGTTTAGATGGACAAATAATAGCAATGAAAACAACACCAGATTCTTGATTATTCCACTGTTTGCTTTATTGTTCCAACTTTTCCCCTGTGACATCTCTCGTCTTTTGTCATAAGAAAAACTAGTCCATCAAAAGTTGTTTTAAACAATTTAGTTTTATCAATATTTATGACATTTTTGTGAATTGTGCCTTTCCTTGCATTGTGCCGTTTGTATGTGATAGAGCCCGATTTCAATCAATCCGATGAACTTCAGTAAAAACGTCAAGATTTTATAAAAAGAATTAATTCAAATTTTCAGTTTGATCTGTGCCAACAATAATACATCGAAATCATCACCTTTGAATAACGCCTAGTATTTTATCGTATGCCCTACAAAATACGTGCATAAAATAACCATGAATGTTATTAGTAAATGGTCCTGCCCAAAATATTTGTGTCAGTAAAAGGGCATCACTTGTTTAACAGTCAAAAATCCACCAAAAACGCTCTCAGAAAGCAGTTGATAAATTCATCAACATAATGTTTAATGTAAAATCGATTTGGGTTTAAAGTTTATCATCATTTGTATAAATTCTTAAGAAGCCCCAACTAAATGAAAGAGTAGAGCCGTTTGTTTCCTCCAAATCCTGCAATACCCATACAAAGTTTCACAAAATGATTGCATTTCATTAATTTAGGTGATGAAAATATTTAGCAAAACATTTGCAAAAGCTCAAAATACGAATGCAGCATCATAGCATTGACTGTAATAGTACAGGAATACAAAAAGTGGGAATAATTACTAGAAGCCCTTTAAAAGCTTTGTAGAGCAAAACCTTGTGGTGATGAGACAATATATCCTTTACTGCGGATACATTTATTCAAGATTGGCCTGGTTGTCCCTACCTGCTGTCTAGCTTGAGGTACACTGAAGGCCTGGCTTCAAAGACAGTAAAACAGCGGACATGTGTGAAGTGCAAAACATTAATTTTTGTGCACAAAACTAATTTTTGGGTGCACAAGGGTTATGAAATGGTGAACGGCCAGACGTTTTGTGCATATCTCGCCGAGAAACCATAAAAAAAATTATGAAAGGAAGGGTGACACTTGGGAAATGAAGAGGAAATAACTGTATTTTGATGATGTTGTGCTTGGAAAATAAGAATGACCTTTGTTTTTTGCTCTTCACGTTATTTTATGGAATGTTTCACCAGATTTTAAACGATACAGATGCACTTTACACCGCGAAAGCCAAGCGTCACAAACAGATAGACATACTTTCATTGTTAATGGATTCCACCGCTTTTAAAATAGCCTTCAGTACACATGTGAGCGCAATATACTTTATCTACTAGAAAAGCATTTTAGATGTACACCTGTAAATAATGCTGCTTTTGTAGAGTGCACAGGGAACAAGCTTTTCGTAAAGGCCTGAAGGTGACAAGAAAGTTTGAAATCGGTAAGATCCTGACGGTTTGAGACATGGAAAAGCTATGAAAATGGTTGGGCTTACTATGTTTGGGGCTTTTCACCGGGTTTTTGGAGAAAAATTACTGAATTTCCAGCAAATTTTAAGCAAACAAACGACTACGTGCCGAGGATTCTCAAATTATTCTTGTCCAGGCTGATGAAATTCCTGTCGGGGGTCCTGTGCATGTCATAACACATTGTAATGTGAACAATAGATCGAGGGCAATGCATTCCCTATTCAAAAATCGATTTTAAATATCGCTCACGATTATTGGTATCCGTAGCACTATTCGCCTTAACAACCTTTACATACTAATGCAGTGGTCCCCGACCGGGGTGTGGCGGTACCTTGGGATATCATTTACAATACTTAGGGGCCGCGTGATTTAATATATTATCCAATAAGTCAGTAAAATGCATTTTCAAAATGTTATCAAACCTCACAGCAATTGCAGTGATTACAGATATAAGGAGTGAATAGAAAGAGATGATTCATCATAAATAAATAGAACTAAAATTGGTAAAAGCTGCCCTACTATCGGCTTGATTTCCCAAAGTTACGAACAATACTCCCAATATCGCCAGCATTTGATTATACTGTACATCGACACATCACAAAAGTTATCACTGTAGCTCAGGGGCGCCAACCAGCTCTTCATTTCGCGGGAGTCAATTTTCATGAAATTTCATTCGATGACGTCATCGTGCTTATTCAACCGTAGTACAACTTTTTCGCAAACGGTCACATATAATAATAATAATCTATTTTTGCCCGCAGACACGAAGTCCATAATACACAAACACACACACTACACAACACTGGACAACCCTAAAACAGACGAAACAGAACGTTTTACAACAGCGTTGGAGGCTGAATCACGAGTGTCAAGCGAAATTTCTGACTTCACGCCATATGCGCATGCACAGAACAACATTCAACAAATCAAATACGCTGAGCAAACTGGTGATTAGTGCTTAGGATTTGGTGTTTAGGTAAGTGTGTCGGGTTAGGGTTTATGTTACAGTTAGAATAAGAAAAACAATTGAAGTCTGAGATTAAGTCCTATATTTTTCACTGGTTTTACTTATTCCCGTACTGTAGCTTGTTGTGGGTATCTGACATCTAACCAAAAAGTTTAATTTACACAACACACATCAAAAAAGTAATCGACAAACTTTATTCCTTTACTCTGAGAAGCAAAATAAGTGACGAAAAATAATAGGTCAGAAATTTCGCTTGACACCGGGCTACAGAAACTTACTTAACAGAACGTTTTGTAACGGTGTTGGAGGCCTAGCCTCAGGTTTACAGATGTATTCTTAACACTATTTGTTCACTTGGTACAGCACTACTTCAGAGTGGGACGCTATTTCCTTAACTGGTCAAGCCCAGGTGAAGTTCGAATGCATTGTGGCATGCACGCCCTCAAACGAACAAACACTGCAATGTCCGAGCACTCAGGCACAAAGTAAAATGCGGTTGTAGTGTTGAAAGAATAAGGAATAATATAAACAATCTGCCTGCATCAAAGCAGGCAACTATTGCGTTATTTGACCTTCTGCTTCTTTCGAGAAACAAGTGCATATTTTTTCGGCTTCAAATGTAAGAATGTTACATTGAACCTGATGAGTCACGACTACTAACGTTCGCTCTCCAGGGCAGGTTGTAGAGCCTAGAGTCCTACGCGGAGCGGGTTAACCCGCGCGGGTTGTGGGTACCCGCATTTGCGGGGCGCGTGCGGGAACCCGCACTGCTTTGTGTGCGGGTGAGGGGCGGGTTGAACTTTCTGCGGGGCGGGCGGGT
>JGI24021J15306_10004730_pt1 | contig 15931 bp, 15 predicted proteins | sample Ectturendosymbi1_FD_15306 | JGI IMG/M metagenome (IMG submission 15306) | reverse complement strand
AGTTTTCTGTTTCGAAGGACAAAAAGTACCGTATCCCGCATCCAGTTTTCTGCCAGATATAAAACTGAGTTGGAGAACATCTCACTACTATCAACGTGGTCGAGTGGGAAGTGGCTAGACAATCCTCAGTTCGAGTGACTCCTTTGTTGTATTTGGTTTTTCTTTTGATGTGTTTACAGTACACAAGATTGTAAGGCAATAGTTTTGGACCCCTTGTGATGTACATTTCGAAAAGCAGACAAGTGTTGATAATTACATTAAGCTTTTGGACTAGGGTTAGGTTTAGAATTTTGGATGAGGGTTTTGTGTTACTGTTAATGTTTCAAATTAGGGTTTATAGTAAGCATTAGGGTTAGGGTTCAGTGTTAGTGTCTAAGGTTATTAGGGTTTAGGATTAGCGATTGATGTTGATGGTTAGGTTTGCAGTTAAGGTAAATGGTTAGGATATAGCGTAAAAAAATTATGGCCACCTTAATCCTTTATCTGAGAAGCAACTGACATGCATTGCAGTGATCAGCAAATTCATTTGATACGTTTTTTTAGTCTTTTTAATGCGAAAACCGGATACGGGCGTTTAGACACTGCCAAAAGTTTAGATAAATCACTTTGGAGTTTGAGCAGGTGTGGGTATGATACGGTTTTTTAGTCTTTTTAATGAGAAAACCGGATACGGTCGTTTAGACACTGCCAAAAGTTTGTTAAATTTACTTTGGAGTTTGAGAGTCCAAAACTTTAAAATGTGTCGGAGCGGAGTCCGAGTATATTCAGCAGAAGCAGGAGTGGAGTCGGAGTCAAAAATTTCAGATTCCGTACATCTCTGGTGCAGACTACAGACCACAAAGAGCTAGCCTGCTCTAGCTAGTCTAGACTACAGATCATGTTAGGCCTAGGGTACTCTCGCTAGCCCTAGTCCAGTTACATAGCAAACAACTGCCGTAATGTATACTGAAAGAGCCGTATCTTGCTACAGCAGCAACAGATTCATGCTGACAAACTTATTAGCGTGTTCAATCAGTAGGGCATGCGACATACACTGCGGTACTGGGATTACACCATACACAGTCTTGGAGTCATGGCACAAGGCTGAAAAGATCCTTCTGGAGGTACTAAATGAATGGTTGTGCGATGTAGCGGATGTGGAACTTTTTCCAAGAGTGCGAGTCCTCGAAATATCGAGAAAAGCGTTTCGGATATCCGTATCCGGTTCCCATTTCAAACTGCTTTTCGATATCTTTATCCGGTTGCAAACTCACTATCCGGGCGGATATCCCACCGGTAAAAGGGATAGTGATAATCTCTTGTGTATATTTTGTCATCAATGGCCATTGCTCTGCTGGGACTATTTTGCTATTCGAGTTGTATCAACCTTTGTCCACATATAACGTTGAGCTCGTATTACTATAGCAGCAAGGTGAACGAAGTCGAGTGTTTAATGTCAAAGCCTGCTCTGCGAATGTTCAGTGGTTCTAATCTCAACATTTGCTTCGGCTTAGCTGCAGCAGTAGAGATTACACCCGTGATGGGAGCGCTTTTATGTACTTTTTCTAAAAGTTTCAGGTTGAGGGTTATCGTTTAGGGCAGATATGTCCAACGGAAATGCCTTACTAAGCCAAAAATTATGTCACTGACTTCGTGAGGGCCGCACATTGAATGTCTTACTTTCATGTTACACTGGCAAACCAAAGATTACTTTGAAGCTACTGCGACCAGCTGAATACCAACTGCAATGATAACGACTTTATGCTGGTAGGCTATTTATTCTTGATCTGTGATGCTATAGGCAAGATTAGTGCTACTGGAACAACAAAAATACATAGTTAGAAAGCAGTTTAGTGCAGAGGAACGCATGAGTAGAAATCAGAAAACTAGATATCAGCATTGCACCAGGGTTGCGGAGCCGGAGTTGTAAGGAGCCAGAGTTTTTTTGGGTGGAGTCGGAGTCGGATTCCTAACAACACTGGGAGTCGGAGTCGGATTTTTTTGTCCGACTCCGAATGTCCAATTGGATCATTTTTTAAAATACACTCTTAAATTGGGAATTCCTGGTGTCAGCTTACTGGGCGTTCATGTTGATTGTTTTATGACTCGGTGGCACTTAACGGGAAAAAGATTGAGAACCCCTGATGTAGACAATAGACACAAGACCAGTTAAACGTTTCGAAAGGGCTATGTCATGTGTATACGATATCAAATTTTGAATGTTGCAAGTGCGCAAGAATGAGATTTCACTGCGTATGTACTCTGGTGGTTCTGCGCGGTTGTGCACGTTAGAGGGAACACCGGTTACCAGGAAGTCTGAGCGATTTGATAACAACCACTACGACAGTGAACCTGAATCGCAAGTTAGGCTACTTAAGTTCCCAGAAGAAAATTTGAAATTAAAAAAAACAACGTATCGTCAAGCGCATGCTGTCCTTTTTACAATGTCAGAATGAGAACGACTGTTTTTCGCAAAGAAGCAATTGCAGACCACAAGGTGGAAGAATACTAAAATAAATTGTAAGACTACTGGAGGAATTCCAAGCCAGATTTGACCATTTCCAAGAGTTAAAACCATGCTTAGCATTCCTCTTGTAAATCCATTCAATGTTAATGCATCGGTGACGATGATGACTGTCAAGTTCGCCAACCGTTTGTTACAAGCTTGTCTGCTGTAAAAATAAAACTGACCGAAATGCACGAAAATTTGGCTCAAAACAAACTTTAGTCAATGCCATTCTACACTTTATTTCTGGCGACAGGTTCCCGAAAGTAACTACCCAGAATTTGAAATACTAGTGTATAACTTATTTCTGTGTATAGTACAACATACTGCTATGAATTTTTTTCTCTGTAATGAAGTTTGTAAAATTAAACCATCATGTAACCCTGAAAATGAAGACTTGGGAGATTTAATTCGCACAGCTTTAGCACGTAATGATCAGATTTTCGGGGACTAGAAAATCAAACAAAAAGTTAATACTGACATAACTGTACATCATTTAATGTAAAACTTGCATTCTTTACCGTATTTATATTGACACTACAAACTGTTTTTGCGGCTCGCTGGTGTTTTTGGTTTTCTGCAAATGACTCTTCCATTGAACAAGTTTGCCCACCCCTGGTTTATACAGAGTGGCGTAACTGACGGGGAGGACAGGGGTGCGCGCCGCCCCTCCCTGGCAAGCTAAATGTAAAAAATGGGCCCCCTCAGAGGCTTCATGAACTGCAGAATATGAAAGTGCTTCTATAGTGCAGTGCTCAGCAAACCAACAGTCATCAAATGAATCGTAAAGTCAAAGTTGTTGCAGTGTAGCGGCATGCATTGCATGATCTTGAATGTGCATACTGTGTGTGATGCAATAATCGCCCGTAGGTGTGGAACTTTGCCGCAATTTGCAGCCATATACCTCTACTTGATTTGGAATGTGTAATGGAGTTGTGAATAAGTTTGTGTCTGAAAGCTGTCATGTGCATTTCCTTGAGATTAGGCAGTGACTATGAGATTAAAATACAGAGAAATTTGTGTAGTGACACTACAACTTTCTTTTTTGTTTTGTAAAGCCAATTAACAAAGCTGTTTGCAATTCACCGCTGGATGTTGAACCAGCGGTGTTAATTTTAGCATCTCGGCTGAAGGTGATAACTTCGTTTTTCTGGCCATCCCAGCGGGTACCGCGGCTTTCGTCTGCGCAGCGCACTTTACACCTCCTTGAAGCGAATTATGCGATTAAGCCCATAGTACGGGTTGCGACTTCACAAAGGGTCAGAAAATAGGTTGCTTCGAGGCGATCAAAAACCTAAACCTGAGTGGTAATTTTTCAAACTTGTCTGTGGCTGTTTGCAGTGTAGCGTAGGCACTTGAGAAAAAAGTAGAATGCTGAGACTGAAAATAAACTTAGCAACCTACTGCCAAAAATCATCCATACAATCAACATTTTTGTCATGTTAACATACGTTGTTTGAGGCTTGGGGCGGAAGATGTTCACCAAACTCAGATTTCAGTCACGCTCGAAAAAGTTTTGGAACCGCAGGTTCATTAAGCAATATACAATTATTGTCAGGAGTCGTCTGATAAACACCCACATCAGGATTCATTATCATTTCTCAACTTTTTCTGAGTATTGCGACCCACTACATGGCAGTTTGGCACTAACGTTATCAATCAAAAATTTTGGTGTGTATTCCATCTCTTTACTTAGTGATCTTTGTAATGTTGATTATGCAGTACAGATTGCAGTTTTGACAACGAATTACGAATATTTTCTTGCCTTTGCTGCTGCAAATTTATTGAATATTTCGTCAAAAAATGATATAATTTAAAAGGCCACATGTATTAACCTAGGAAATATCTAACGCCATAAACGCTGCGGAGATGTTTTAGGTCAAGCCATTTTGTGATCTGAATTTCGACAATTAAATGTCCACGGAGATGTTCAGTTTATGTGTCAACTCAAATAAAAACACATGTAGCAGTAACTGAAAAGTTAACATTTATGACTAGTATGCTCAACGCAGTTGCACATTTCAATTAATATCTTGAAAAAGTAGTCAGTATTTAGCTCCATTGCTCCACCCCCGCCATGTTGAGGATTTGCGCAAGAAAAATACGTAATTGAATTGATTTTATAATTAATGCCAACCGTCAAATCGTGCTTTAAATTAAATGAATGCAAACGGTTGTCCGCTTCGTGCTAAAAATATCTCGCAAAAACATTTGATAGCTTGATCAAAACAATTTACATGCTTTTGTGCACCACTGAGCGTCCCCATCCGGCATTTTTAGCCATTTACTTCAGAACTTGATGTTAAAATGTTTTCATTTCTTCCCACTGCTGGATTTCTATTTGATGATAAGTGAAAGCAGGCATAGCTGGTGCGCTGTGTCAGTGTTTGACATTCCCCTGTGTTCATGGGTTTCCGCAGGGAAGACAAAATGGGAATTTGCCACCACCTGGAAATTGGGCCTAGAACCAAACATTTCTAGAAAACTTGAAGTCAGCAGCTTAATTGACTTAATTCTTGCAATGGCAGTTTTATTTTCCGATATGACACTCACACTGCGCAAGAGCCGGGTTCGCTGTTGTGGTGCCATGCAATTCAGAGCTTGCAGTTCACTGATGTCCGCTACATTGCCTGAAAAGGACGGTTGCGAAACGTGGGTGCGGAGAGTTCTAAATTGGCCTTCATTGCGTAACAGTAACATGGCAACAGAGGTTCACTTCAAGTTGCGGTAGTAGGCACTGGTGCCACGCCTGGTGATTTTTCACTAGATCTAGTGATTTTTAGACTAACCTAGTGAACTAGTGATTTTTCACTACAAACTAGTGATTTTTTGCAAAGTATGTTTTTCTGAGTTTTCAGCCCTTTTAATGCATAAACAATGGATTACGTGAGTCGTTCATTGCTGCAATTTACCCGTGGCGGTATTTTCATTATTTGCAGGATCACTGCAGTAGAAATAAGTGATAAAATGCTATGTTAATTGGTCTAAAATACTCCACAAGTGGTGTCGTTTTCAGCTCTTGAAAACAGCCTGACGATTGTTGGTATGAGATTTTTCAGGCTGCAGTATGATACAGTTGTATTTTAACAAACTTGCAAATGATGTAAAGGTTTTTGGGTATACATCAAATAACTAAATCATTTTAAGCAAAACTGCGAACTTTGACCCAAAAAAATCAAATCTAGTGATTTTTTTTCAAATCTAGTGAAATATTTTCTGCGAATCTAGTGATTTTTGCAAGCAGCACTGGTAGTAGGTGTTTAGCCGCATGTGATTTTGGAAGACATCCGTGGCAGGAAACGCAGCGAGACATGCTGATGGCAGTAAGTCACTTACTTTTATACGTTGCGAAAAGAAATCTTGCTGCCAACGAAGCACATTTTGGGACTGTTGCCGTAACGTAGGTCATTTTCTTTGTGGTGTAGAAAGGGTAAAGCGTTATGTGAACGCCCATTTGCATTGTATCGTCAGCAGCCCGATATGGGCAAGCAAAATGTCGACTTTGCCGACCAATGGAAAAGTTTCTGTGAAGGCCTATGCCTGTGTTGTTTATGTTTATAATGTAAGATCTGCTTTGTACTGTGCTATAAATAACCATTTTTGTCTCATTCGAGTATCCTTTGTGGCAACCTTTCGGTCAGAATGTCGTTGAATGTGCGATTCACCACGAACCAGGTGTGCATGAAGACTTACACCCATATATATGTGGCGCAAACATTCTAAGACTAAAGCCCATACATATGTAATGTATGTGAAGTTTTGTGAACTAATTACTGCATTCCCAAACGGTGGCCAATGGGCCCCCTTCAGCAAAGTTTGCCCCCCTGGTTCAAACCTCTAGTTACACCACTGTTTATACAATGTGTAAAGAAGCATTGCTGCCAACAAAGCGCATTTTTTACAACCAATACTCCCTCTACATGTGCGCGAATGCGCAATACCACCAGCTATCATTTGCGCAGTAAAATCTCATTCTCGCGCACTTGCAACATTCCAAAACATTGGAGGAGCACGATAACAAGGATAAGCTATTTGAATTAAATGTGTAATTTGTTCGTATTTTCATACGATTTTATACTTATTCTAAAATTTCACAAAGTCTGTATTTCATTTATAACTCTGCTAACTCAGTCTTAAATATCCATGCTCACTAAAACAAACATTTGCTCAGTGTAAAGTTTCTTGCAAGGAAAACCATGCATGCAACTGTTGCCGTAACACTGGACATTTTTTGTATACGTCCATTTGCATTGCCCACAGCCTGAAAAAGATAAGCAAAATGTCGACTTTGCCCCCCGTGGAAAAAATTCTGCGGACGCCCATGAGCATAACATATCTTGATAATAATGTGCAAAATTAGCTGCGTTAGACGAGACTGTAGAGAGCTTCAGAAATTAGTCAGATAAGATAGGTTTCCCAAACTGAAAGATTTCGCACTAAAAATGCGATCGACGTTTGGAAGCACATACGTGTGTGAGAGTACATTTTCTAACATAAAGCAAATCAAATCTAAAAACAGAAATCGAATGGCAGACGAAACACCGGACCATAGTTTCCGACTTGATACCACTAACATACTGGTATTGTTGAAGGAACGATAATGTCAGAGAAGCCTCAACCACAGGAATCACGCTGATACAGATCTGTAATAAATCGTTTATTGCTACAGTGCAATAATTTCAATGACACACACACTAAACTCACTTATTTTCCCTTTTCAATTTTAAATACTGTGAATCTGATGTTTTATACATCATTTTGTTGGAAGTGGCCCGCGAGTTGTCACGTTTTTGTGAAATGGCCCGTAGGTCAAAAGCAGTTGGACCACGCTGCCTTAGAGTATTTACCAACGCTTTGGTGGTATCATGAATGAGTTTCTATAGGTCACTGTGAGTTCAGATGGGCAACTGTATGGCAGAGATGAGTATTGGACTGCACTTGGATTGGATTGGGTCGGGACTATGACGAATTTTGTTGATTTTGGATTGGATCCGCCGACTTCTTAGCCTTTTTTATAGCGCGAGAAGGATCAGGTCTTCTAGATTCGGCAAGCGAGCGTTTTTCGTCTGTCTATCACAATGTCTGACCGTCGTGTGTGTCACAATACCACAGTTAGTTTGTCATAATACACTAATTGATGGTGCTGGTGCAACTCGCCCTGCATTATTTGAAAGCGCTGTGTTGATGCAGCTTTGCTGTTTAATGGTCGCATGGGGCGCAGGATAGAGGTTCGAGAAACTGTAATCTCAAATTATATTTTTGCCATACAATTTTTGTGCCCCTGTCAAAGTGGCGCCCATGGCACGTGCCATGCCTGCCATACCCTAGATACGCCACTGTATATGACACTTTAAATTAGGCAACATGAACATCAGGATTAGGCACAACCACATGCTTTTAATCATTCGGAATTTTTATTACGACCCAACGAAGCTGATTCAAGCACATAATTGAATTAAAGTTGGTGAAACTTAAATGATTTGCTTCTGTGCTTAGTGAGCGCGTTAGGCTAAAAAAAGTACATTCCTTAGAAAGTCGTTGGGACTGAAGCTATGCTTAGTCTGCTTGTCGCTGAGATTGTTCTACTGTACATGCGACCATTTGAGAAAGAGATTCTTGAAAACTGTGTGTCATACAAAAAGGAAGTAAGCTGCACGTGAGTTGCTCAAAATGTCGACGGAAAAGAAATTGTGGGCCGAAAAGTGTGGTGGCCAACAAAGTGTGGCTGTTAAGCACGTCGATGATTGGAATTACAAGTTAGTGTAGTGGACCAGACAGAATGGCTACCTCTAATAGAAATGAAATGGAAAGCTGAGCACCCTAACTAACACTTGCTAGGACACAGAAACAAAGCGCAAGACTGACGTTCGAACTCTGAAGTTAGCAACAGACTGAGGAGAACACACTGCCACACTGAACTGAATCTCAGCAACTACAAATGATCACTTCAACTCCAACTGGGAACTCTAAACGCCACTGCATTACTTTAGTTTGTTTGCTTTGTGTTTTTTGGCACTTTGCAGCGCGTAGGCTATGTAGTGGTAGCACAGGGGTTGGGATGTTTTATTATATCGGTTTCTCTGTTTGTTGTATGTAGGTCAGGATATAGCATTGCGATCTGTTCGCATGAGTCAAAGTTTATTTGCGGGGCGCGGATGTTTCTTTCAGAATCTGTGCTTTGTCTGTTGAATTTGGAGAAATGAATCAAAAAGCGTTCAACAGTTTCCGGAGTGCCGCACTGCATTATTGTTTTCTCACGGCAAGAAAGATTTGCAAAGAACAGCCTCAAGCAGGACATCTGGCATCAGCACAAGCATGAGAAAAAGGTGTTGATGTAAGTTAATCAAGCCGAAGTACAAATTTGATTTGTAAAAGAGCGTTCGCCTAAATCAGAAATTCCCAAGCTTTCTCTGGCCATGTACCCCTTCAGGATTTCGATGGATGAGCATGTACCCCTAACATTTCTTATGTTAAAAAGGCTGAGGAAAATAACAAAAATATAGTTACCAATAAGCATATAATGATTTTTGAAATTAATATTCACTGATATATGCTCAAGTAAATCGAAATGAATAATATGTAAACATATTTTTTCCTTTTCATTACTGACCTTAAATGTACCCCTTCAGATAGGCAAATGTGCCCCTAGAGGTACATGTAACCCAGTTTGGGAACCCCTGGCCTAAATGCTGGCTGTTTGAGGCGCTTGCAATTCAACGCGCACGTTATCGCTGATACCAACTGTCGTCTCGCGAACGTAAAGAACTCCATTTTATAGAATTCAGCAAAATGCGTCCATTTGTCCACAAAGCTTTTTTCATTCTTTGAGCCACATCGAAACGAAGCTCAAAACACTACAATACTTTACCTTGACATGTAGGCTCTGAAGCAGACCACTGAAAGTTCGATTCGCAAGTTATGCTTCGAGCACCAATTCTTCTGTAACCATCGTTGCAAGTGAATACAATGGCAGATCCCTGACGAAAGTTTTCAATAGGACCAATACGTTGCATTCCTCCATGTTCTGGAGCGCGTACTTCACGACACTCGCGGGGTCTTTCAGCTGAGCAAAAACATTCAACTTTTTATAAACGTCGTCGATGTACTGCATTGACGCAAGTCATGTTTTGCGATAGCTTTATTTAGCAGTTGGATGGGTTCAGTCTGTATGTTTTTTTTGACTTACTATTCATCCAGTTTGCGTTGTTCTTTAGAAAGTGCCATCAGAGTTTTTAAAAATTCGATTGAAAAAAATTTGGAATCGAATTATTAGACTGTTTTATCAAACTTTCAAAGTTTGTGATAGCTGGTTCTGCATAGCAATTCGCACAAAACGTGCTGATAGATGCGTCATAGAGCTCAAGACGTTTTGCATTGGTATAGAAAGAAAGTTACCTGTTATTTATAACCGATATCAGTGGAATATTATAAGAGAGTATTATGTTTAATTTCATTTGACTACGCATTGGCATAGGCAAGGGACGGGGGATGGGCGGGACCTTCTGAGTGGCTGCACATGGTTGATTAAAAATTAATTTTTTGAAAGGAGTTTAAAAATATAACTTTTTTTTTTAATTTTAGATCAATATTTAAAAGTTTTAAAAGTTCTGATTCTTTTACGTTTTTCTCTTAGAAGCCCTAGACTGGAAGGCTAGCCTAGACAAAACAAGAAATGTGGTAGTAGAGTGAGCAACTTGATGAAATGTTTTTTTCCAACACTGTGGGTAAAATCTAATGTGCTATAAGTACCTCATGAAATCATAGCTTTTTGAACACACTTACTGGGAGGTAAATGATCCCTGATCCCTACACTTTTTCTCTAGACAAGCCATATTTCCCCCATTCCAATAAAAGGCCCTTTGAAAAAATGAAAGAGATGACAATCGACCGCAGACTAGCAAATATTGCTGGTCCGTTAGTTTGAGGTTCATACTGCCCCTCCTCTCAAAATCAGATAAAAAAGGCTCTGCATGAAATCACGGTAGTCAAGGCTATCTTAATCCTTTTTCTCCTATCGTTCGATTCTTAGTAACGCCCCAACGGCACATCATTACATCACTTGACACCTAGGCAATGGCGACAAACACTTCTTGTTCTTGGCACATATCATGACATTTTTTTAATTTTCAGTGGAATATTTTCAAAAAGTGCCACAAGCTACAGCCTAATCCAGTGTGGTCCAACTGTAGGTCTGGGGGCCGCATATGACCCGCCACAGCGTTATCACTGGCCGACAGAAGCATTCAGGAAAAACCTTAATATCTGAAATATGTTGAAAAGCGTGTGAGGTTACATTTGTCTCATTAAATTGCGCGCGCTGGATAAACTGCATTTGCACAAGAACAATGAATAACACCTTTTCTATGTACCATAATTGTATTTGTTTTATTTAGTTATTTTACGATCAAATTAGAAGGTAGGCCCTCCGCTAACCTTCAGCTGGAACACATTACTGGACAACCTCTGTGTTTTTCGTTGCCTCGGCTTTCGTTGTCTTGAAGAGTACATCTGGCGCAATGATCTCAGTACAGCCAAATAAGTTTGTCTATCTGTCCGCTAAACGCGGCCTACTTGAAGTGTCCCTCGAGCGAAATTAACTATCCATCCCTGCAATTGTGTAACTTTAATTAGAACAAGCATAACACCTTTTAATAAAAATGTACAATAGTAACGGTGATAGAGACTATTGATAGCTTCTGGAAATTAGTCAGCAAAAACAGATTTCCCAAACTGAACTATTTCGCACTGAAAATACATTCGAAGTTTGGAAACATTTACACCTTTTTTAGTTTTAAAACTGTTTTATAGTCTAAATAATTTTGTTGGAAGTGATTCGGAAGTAGGCACGTTATTGTAAAATAGCCCATAGGTCAAACGTACAGTAGTTGGCCCACGCTGGCCTAGTCATTGGTTGGACTTATCAACAATAAATTTTGTCCATTGAAGTGAAGAACTCTGCAAAGGTAACATTGCTCAGTTTCAATAGAACTGCTGTTTTTCTATGTGACCTAATAGTGGTGGAAAATGCCATTCTTGAAGCGAGATGGTGGATTTGGTGTGTTTGCGTGGGTAACTTAGAGTTCAGATTGTAGGTTCAACCTGCAAGTAGAGTGAACCAGAGCCAGCCAATAGGCAATGTGGATTTCGTAGAAGTCTCCTTTCTTCAACGGTGCACGTAACATTTACAGTCATAGAAGAAACATTTCACAAAGACAAACTTACAAAAGGTGTTGCTTCCATTTTGATGAATTGAGGCATGAACCTTTGTCTGAAAACTTAACGCAAGCACAAACGATATGTTTAGGTGTGATTATGGTGAAGGCTTTTATTATAAGGGGTGTTAATCGCAACAGTTGCACAACTTCACAATGACTGTACTGAATAAAGTTGTTCAGTACAATTATCGTAGAACGGAAGACGTTGTAATCACTGCTCAACATTAAAAAGGCGTATATGTCCCACCTGACAGGTTTGGTAATACAGTTTCCGAAATAGACGTACGTTGGTAACGAGCAAAGGCAAGTGGTGACACTATGCACGACTAATTTGATCAAGCCTACCAAGTTTGCAGGTCACGATGAAGGTTGGAAGCCAATGCTCAACCAGAGTCGATATTAAACCCTTTTTCATCAAAATGGGTCCCGCACCTATGGAGGGCCCCACGCAAGTGCAGTTAGAGTTAACATTTGAATTTTTTTCATATTCCAAGAGAATTAAATCCAAAGACGCCGGAGAGCGGGCGCATGACGGGGACACTTCCCCCCTGACCTTTCATAAAAGGGGCAAGGAGGGAGGCGGTGCCTTTTTGTGAAAATGTCATAGGTAATTTCATGGTTTACTAAGTTCGAATTGAAACATATTTATCGCAGATATTCGCGCATCCAGAAACTTCAGACTGATTTTCTATATTTTCTGGTATTATTTTTGAGGTCAACATCGTTGCTAAACAGAAACAAGCATAATTGATAACGATTTTCTTTTTTTTAATTTATATTGCCCTCAACTTTTTTACTACCTTCCCCTGCACTATACCGCTTTTGCGGCATCTCTGATTAACTTCACGTGGAGTGAACAATGACATGTTTTTTACATCACTTAGATCATATTATCAAATCTATTATTATAGCCTGCTTTATGCAGTACATATACTTTTTTAGTCAAAGATGGGGATACTACGCGAAATATTAACATACAGAAATGTTTATTTCTGTTAAGTAGGTATGCCGCCATCACACCTCGTAACTTTTTTGTTTGATATCCTGGAATGAGCAAACGATTGGAGTTAAGTGGTGGACTTGGCGGAAACGAAAAACCACCAGGGAAGAAGATTTGACGAAACATGCCAGTTCTGTACATGCATATGTAAGGAAAGAAGAAAAAATACACAGAGCAATTATGAGGAAGATGGCGACAAGCAAAAAGAGTAAGACTCATAATCACAAATAAAGAACAAGACACGTTTCAGTTTGTGAGTGTTTGATGGTGATCTTCACGATGCTTTATTAATCCTTATATCTTCAAATAAGCACGAAACATGGTCTACTTTCTTTTTAAATTTTTGCAAGCAAATTTTCGGGGTGAAAAGGGCGGCAATTTTATGATAGGCCACGGGTGGCATTTGGCCTCGCTACGCCACTGTGACTACGTACTGTTTTTGTAAAATGACCGTAGCGGATACCTAACTTGCGTTTCAGCTTAAATACCCACCAGGCTTCATTTTATTGAAGGAAAGATTTGACCTTTGGGTACCGGTGTCTGGAATGAAAATGCGGAGTCTTGTGGGGTTGTCCGCCTACTCCGCATTCCAATGTGCCGCACGTATGTTGTTGTCAGAAAAACTGATAAGTTGTTGTGCGGCGGGTACAAATGAGTGTCAAGATTTGAGGCGCCGTGCACCTGCACTCGATGGACGGGTGAGCGCTGAGTGGACCAGGTGTCCAGGCTCCACACTAGAGACAGCGTGGCTCTATTGCGACGAAGCTCAGCAGGTTGGATGCCTGCGAGAATGGGAAGGTTGTCCGCTAGTGTAGGACGCAGGCATCCGGTCACAATTCGCAAGGTGCCGTTGATGAGGGGATCAATGAGGCGGGTATGAGCACTGCGTCATCAAACAGGAGCGCAGTACTCTGCAGTTGAATTTACCAGAGCTAGGGTAGCTATTCGCAGAGTTGTTGCTCCAGCACCACAACCGGAGCCAGCAAGCCGCCTCAGGAGTGCGACGCGTTATGTTAGGTTCCTGCGAATTGACTCAAGGTGTCGGCGATACGTGAGCGACCTGTCCAACGTTACTCCGAGATATTTGGGCTCGGAGCAGAAGGGCACGGTCTTGTTGTCAATGTTGACATTCAGTTCACGCTTAGGTCTTTGTGGTTGATATGGAAGACTGCCGAAATCGTTTTTGTAGTGCTGAGCTTCAGCTTCCAAGTCTGGAGGTATTTACCTAGCGTTGCCATGTCCTTGCTCAGCACCCCTTCCAATGCCTGCCAGTTTCAATCAGCATGCATGACTGCTAGATCGTCAGCACATGCATACTTTCTGGAAAGAGTAGTTGACAGGTCAGAGATGTAGATGTTGAATAGTAGGGGAGCCAGGATCGATCCCTGTGGGACTCCTTTCTTGAGGCGTCGTAACCTGCTCCTTTGGCCATTTCCGGTGATAAGGGTAAAGCTGCGATTGCCAACCATCTCCATGATCATGTGGACCACGTGTCTAACAGGCAGCAATTTCAATAGCTTGCAGGTAAGGCCGCGGTGCCATACAGTGTGGTAGGCTGCTGTGAGGTCGACAAACACAACACCGGCCTTCTTTTTAGCTGAAAAATTATCCTCGATATCCTGTGTCAGCAGGGTGACCTGGTCTACGGCCGATCTCCATTGTTGGAAGCCCGCCTACTGTGGGAGCAATGGGTCGATAATTGGTTCGACACCAGCGTAGATGAGTCTCTCGAGGATTTTAAAGGGAACGCACAGCAGAGATATAGGACGATAGCTCCTTGGATCCCCCAATGGCTTTTCTGGCTTAGGGATCGTAACTGCTAGTGCTCTCCTCCAGATCTTTGGAATTTTGAGTTGGCGTATGCAGGAACTGAGGAAGTCGCAATACCATGAATTGAGAGCCGACCCGGCGTGGAGTATAAACCCCGGGAAGATGGAATCCAATCTCGGAGACTTTCCTGGCTTCAGGCGTCTGAGGGCAGCAGCAAGCTCCACTGGTCTAATGGGTTCAGAGATACTGTGACCCTCAGGTGTTGGAATCTTCTATAGGTAACAACGGGCTGGGAGCGCTTGAACTGAGTTTGTCACCAGACGCAGGTAAACCCGAGGTACGCCACTACTTGAAGTGTCGTTTGTTTTCTGCAAAGTGGTTTCATGTCTGTTGATGCGACATGATACTGTAGATAAAAATGCTGTTTGGAATCTACGTAGTGGTATTCAATTTCGTTCAAACCAGCACGAAAAACCTCTTGTAGCTTACCTTTGAAATGAAATGTCACTTTTCTGTTACATCGCACGTTCTTTTTCTTACAGGCGTCACAGCCTTTCTTTCATATTGCAGTTAATTTGGGGAAACGCTGTGTTTGTAAACATGGTCGCAGGGGTCTTCACTTTGAGCTTCGTGCCTCGGATTGTGCTAACTAAACTCAACAACTACATAATTGCCCTTTTTTCTAATCTGACGACTTTAGTCTCTTGAAAAAAATATCGTCTTCGTGAACCATGAATGACATTGTTATTACTCCACCTTAATAATAGCATTGTCTGTTTTCATTACCATTTGCATTTTCTTAGATGCTTACAACGTTCACAGGCCCAGCAACAAAAATTTTGCACCCGTGAAAAAACAAATTTTTCGCTGAACAAAAAAATGCACATCAACGTTAAATAAAAATCGTCAGTTTGTCTACTAAACGATGTCAATCGTGAGCAACATAATCTATGCCAGTGCTTTTCAACCTTTAGAAAGGCGGTTCGCACTCTTTTGTTCAACACAAATTTCATTCGCACAATGAGAATTTTATTTTGCGTTCACCGCTAGCAGAGGCGTAAGCAGAAAATTTTCATGTGGGAGGGGTTCATTCAGTGGCATATGATGATCATTTCCACTTCGTGTCCCCTGTTTATGACGTCACAATTGGACGTCATGTTCATGTTTCCAAACCAACGTTTTGGCGAAGTCTGTTGACACAACGCATATTCTTCTACACGCACTCTCTGTGTTTCATGTGTCACTACACTTAATATAATTATAAACAAACTTTTACAGTAGTTTTCTTTTTTCGCTGTTGAGACATTATCAAATGCCTGAATGTTTCTATGTTAAGAAACTGGTATTGTAGCCAATGCGGTCAGTGCAGGGCCGCAACCACCCGGTATTTTCGGGGGGGGGGGCAAAATGATGCAGTTTGTTGCTGCACCTAACAAATACATACGTTTGTGAAAATTTCGG
>JGI24021J15306_10004729_pt1 | contig 15932 bp, 14 predicted proteins | sample Ectturendosymbi1_FD_15306 | JGI IMG/M metagenome (IMG submission 15306) | reverse complement strand
AATGTTACTGACCCCCCCCTAACCTCACTGTCTGGACCCGCCCCTGCTATAGTGTTAGGCCTATACTCTTTGCGGAAACGTTTTGGAATTGGAGGTTGATACAAAAAGAATTGCTGATTACTGTATAAACATTTCAGCTCTTGTTAAAACACTGCTTCAGGTGATGGGGATGACGATGCCAGTGATGGCAGTAACGTTGGTGTCCTCATGTTTCTGCACGTTGCATGTTCTTTCGGCCTTATTTGGTCTCACAATTGCAAGAAAAAAATTAAGCAATTGTGGCATGCCTCTAAAAATTTCACCTTCATGTTTCCATATAAATTCGTGTTGAACAACCACTTGATATAAACTACATAGGATTTCTTTATGGTACCTCTGTTTTGCTGGTACCATAACGAAATCCTGTGCAGTTTACATCAAGCTGCATCTTAACATGAGTCAAATATAAAGCTGATGATTGCTGTGTATCTCACACAAAACAAAAGACAAACAGTCGTAACCAGCTTACAGAAAGTATCCAAGCATGATTTCAATTTGCCACTTTGACAGAAATGGTTTCAATTATTTCGACTGGATTTGCGTGTAGTTGCTCGTCTCCTGTCGGTTGCGGTCCAAATTCTTTATAAGAACAGCAGAATCTCACGGATTCATATTGTCACTGGTTTGCAGTTTTTAAATTAGAAACTGATTAAGTTAGTCGTTTAGGTTCTGGGAAACATAAAGAGATGTTTGTTTACACAAAAACCTGACTTTTGCAAAGTTAGTTCCCAAATAAGAAGCGTCTGTGAATTACACTAATTTGTGTTGGCTGATTAGCTTTAACACAATTTTACACCGCACACCGCTCACTATAATTTTAGAAGCAAATACTTTTCAACACGTTTAATAAGAATGCCCCTTCCGAACTTTTAACCCAAAATCAAGAGTTATTCACTTCCTTGGCCGNATCATCTTNGCTTGAAAAGTTCTCGATTTCCCAGAAATCTTTGAAAGACTTTGTCAGAATAAGATATCATATAAAACAAACTCTCCAATTCGAAGATCACTCTCGTTTCGTGACATGACCTCGATTGTTGCTGCGGCTGTGCGATGTCAACCTTGCAATGATGAGCACAGACAAACTGACAAGCATGCAAATGTTTTATGAGCTGTGTTTGAAATTACTAAACAATGTTCGTTTTTTTCTGAAATGTTGAACATAGTTTGCCTTTAAACGTTTCCTGTGCAATTCGTATCGTTTTCAGTAAACGATACGCATTCAACATTTGGTGTTCTAACCGATTCACGTACAACCGCAACGCCAACCTCCAGACATGCTTCAAATTTTGGTAAGTGTAGTTGCAAATGTGAAAGTTCACTTACTCAGTTGCGTGAGTTACCCTACTTGCTACTGCATTCCGGATTTTACTCGTGCAAACCCGTTTGGCTCAAGTGAATCTTAAACTGCATGTGACTTGAAAATAATGAAAGAAAATCAGGTTCTGATGACAATTTCCACTTTTGGAAGATGTGCTTACCAGCTAAAGCCATGCTTGTTGTTCATAAGAAACTTGATTTACGGTTTCTGCGCATTTTGTAAGTGAGGGAGTTGCACATAGACCACTCATGATAGCAACAAATACCTCACCAGATTTGTTTGGCGAAAAAAAGTTGTAAATGGTTATTTGTTCAAAATTAAAACTGGCTCACTCTTTGTCACAGCTTCTACAAAGGCAACAACAACGAGTTTGGCGAGCACAGCACATTTGTCGACGTTTCCAACAAATGTTAATAAACCTTGTGAGATTTTGCCTTTACTTTCTGGGGGAATGCCACAAAAATGCTTCGCTACCTGTTGAAAAACAATATCACAGAGCTTCAGAGGTTGAAACGCGTACCTTAGCGCACGCCGTTGCGTTTTACTTAGACTCACAGGGGGATCTAAAGTTCAACAAATGTCTTCAAAACATTGCACGCATCTTTAATAAATATTTCAGATGAACTATATGCGTTCAGCTCTTCAAACAACGTTGGGATTGGTTTACACGCTCGCAGGTGACAAGGTGTAAATCATTGTTTCTTGTGGGTGAGAGTCACAAGTGGAAAAATCGACAATCATGATTTATTCAAGCGTTTTTACAGTTCTGTTGCTCTGCGATTGTCTGAAAGTACGATTTAGTGAACCTCGTTTGTTCAATCTCCGAAGAAACAGATGGTGCATTAGAAATAAGCGTCAAATGCAACTTTGAAACGGATAGAAAATTTATTGGTTTGCTTCATTTAATAGACCACGGCGTAATACAGGAAAAAATTCACTAGGTTCAACTTATCAATACAAAATTTTACAACAGAAGAATTTTAAGAAATGAATTGAATGAATTAAGTCTGACGGTCAACAGTCCAGCTTTAAGGGAATATTATGTAACGCTGTTAGGTTCTAAATGGATGTAACCGAGTCACAAAACGCATGTGAGGAAACACTGACCAAATTGAAAACGTTTCTGATTAAGCAGCATTTCTTAAACATTTGTGGGTCACGGGCCCCTATTACATCTTTATAAAGGCTACGGACCCCCCGAGAAGAAATGTTGTAATAATTATTTGAAAATCGGTCTTAATCACCTTAGTAGCAATCGAAATGTCTGCAAAGTCTAAACCCTTTCGAAATTTCAGAGCAAAGTCTATTGACGCTTTAAATCACATTCATGAACCCTTTACATCACCTTCACGGACCGCTTAGGGATTCACACACCCCACGTTAAGAACCCGTGGATTAAAGCAACAATCTCAAATTTTGTAGATTTTTCGAAAAGTTGTTGGCGTGTGTTTATACAGTAAGAAGAAGGTTNTTCTTCTGTTTNTAATTGCGTAACTTCTGTTACGAAATCTTTCATTTAAAAAAGTTCAAGTAATTTCTGTGGCAACCGTTTCAAANCATTTTTCTGCACTATCTTGTTCGCAGTCTACTGCGGAGCTGGTTTAATTTTTGTACCTGTTCGAAACGCATCTTTCCACTTTCCACGAACAGAAGTTGGAGTGACGTCGGAGTCATCAGAAAAATGTAGTAATGGTTGGTATCGCAAACTGAGCTAAAAGCACAATTCTTTTGTAGCATCAAAAACAGCTGTAACTGCAAGTGCCAAAATCTCGGAAAAGATCCGGAAAAACTATGCAAATCATGGTGCAAAAACAACGGAACATTGAACCAAACTGTAAACCTATGTCTCGAAAGTGATGTTATATATTTATGCTAGCAATACCTGAAAGAGATTGGGTTAAATACCGTTGATCAAGTTAGGCAAAGTTTCAATTTGCAGTTGTTCTTTCTCTGTCTTCAATGGTCAGAATGTTTTGTACAAAATACACGCTAAACAGCTTTAGAACCAGATTGTGTTACGCGTGGAATATAGCTTTCGAAGATTATATTCCACAAATTATATTCCACGCTCTTGTTCACTTTCTGAACAGAAGGATAATAAAAAAATATACAATAATTTTTCGGTTGTTTCATGATAAAATCTAATTTGGTCCTGTCAGTTAACGAACATTTCGCTTAAAAACGTTTTTTAGACATCCCGGCAGCATCGATCGCTTGCTTGCACAACTCGTCACATCCCGGAAAAGCTCATTTTGGAATGCCCGTTTTGATCAAATGTGGGGCCAGCATCGGTTCAATTGCTTCGCAAGTATGAAACTAAGCAGAACGCGCCAGACATGTTCATTTTAAGATTGCTTTCAAGCAGCAAGCAGGCCTCATTTTCTGTATGTATAACACTGTAGGGAATGAGAGGTGTGATAATGAGTTTGAAAGGTGTGCTTGTTAGTCAAGAAATGCAAGTGTTTGTGATGTCGCAATATTTCTTTCATTTGCTTCAATTTGGGAACATCTTAAGTTAAAGTTCCGAGGCTCTCTTTTTTTCAAAGGCTGCTTACACTTCTGTTTGGGTTTGGGGCAAGCAGAAAATAAATTCCGGCTGCTTGTCGGTTAGTTTCGAGGCTTTGCGTTATGTGCAAGTACGCGTTCATCAATGTTTTTTTGCAAACTTGTCTGTCCGCAGTTCAATCCAAAAAGTGCCACTACAGAATCGGTAAGAGCAACTGTTGCAACTCTCAAGGTGCTAGCAAGAAATTCAAGTTCAATGAGCGCCAACGTTGCATCTACTGCCGCAGCTGTATTGGTTGCTCTGAGCCATACCGATCCTACCAAGGTTGCCGTAAGTGACAGATTTTATCTTCTCAGTTTCTGTAGAGATTGGTCTTTTGAGAGCACCTGCAATTTTGGACAAGTGTTAACGCTTTGCAAATACACAGTATTGCCGTTTATCAGATACGTCACCTCTCACCTCGTGACGCATGTGAGTAGCCCGATATATGACCATCCCAATGCCTTGAGTTTTAATTTAAAAGTAATGATTAGAGATAGAGTTCAACCCTGATATGTGTAACTTTCGGGAGGAGCTCATGGACTTGAATTTGGCATTTGCTCTATTATTTCGTCGTTGACTGTACGAGGAACTCAATAAATGAACATACGAGAATACATTAGACGTTCGTTGCAATAATTGGGGAGCTTTGCAATGCCAGAACCTGCTCACCACTGATAAGCTTTATAGTAGAGGAAAGAAAATGGGAAGAAGCAAATATCTGCTACACATCACACAAAAACGTAGCCGTAGTAGGGCTACTTTCTGTTGGTTTGTATTGGTTTCGTTACAAGTGGTGTGCTACTTTAGTACGGCACATGCAATATGATTTTGTGGCGAGCGAAGAAAAATGTTAAATTTAACATCATATACGAGGATATGCACCGTGAGTACTTTCAAAGCCTGAATTGCGTCATCCTATATGCGCAGGTGCTGAGCTAAACGTTTTTTTAAATGGGGCGCGAAATGCACTGGCGAAACGATGTAGGACTACTAAAATGAAACCCGAATTTCTATCTTTGGGCAGTTGAAGCCGTCACAGAGATAAACGTCGTCTTCTAACTACCTTATTATAGGAAGAGCAATGAGGTAACTCTTAATAAGTGTCACGAAAAGATATAATATCAAGAGAATTGTGCATTTCCGAAGAAGACCTACAGTACAAGGGAACGTGGATGCGAACACCATTGCAATGAGATGCAAATTTAACCGTTTCTCCCGCAGTCAAACGTACAAGGCTGTTATTGAAAGCTTGCGGCAGCTTATCCATCTCACTACCAATGATTGACACCCATGTAGTCTTCATATTCTATTCATCTGATTACCCTAAAGATCGAAAGGTACATTGAACTGATGAAATTAGCTATACAGCAGAATAACTGCAAATGTTTGCATGAGCCGCATCAACATGGGTAATAGTGATAATTATAAAAAATTGACTTTATTGCCCAATAAAAAGAATATTGACCTGACGGTAAAAAATTGACTTTTTATTGACCTATCAAATTAAGAATATGAACTTACTCTTTCTATCCAGAGGTCTTGCAAAAAATCACGTCATTCAAGCTTACTATCAAAATTGACTTTATTGAAAAAACTTGCCCCAGCAATGAAATTTCTAGTCTGACTGAAACGAAAGCTCTCAAAGTTGATATAGTTCGTATGAAAATCCTGTCTCATCATGCATGAATTAGACTTTCCAGAATTATTCCGATATAGCAAAAGTCGAACATCTGCAGGGTTTTGGTCAGCGGCTGTTCAGAGAGGAAACTGGCCATACGTACTATATTGAAACTTGATTTAGTGTGTAAGCATTTCTGTGACATGGAAAACAAAGCGTAGTGTGATTGCTGCATCTCATCTTCCTTGCGACAGGAGCTTCCTGAGATCCCTGGGGCTAAGACGTCTTGTATGTTGACAGTTTTTTACAACAGGTCGTGGCATGGATGCAATGGTAGGCTGTAGATAAAGTGTGTTTTTTCTGATTAACACACTGAACTTAACAAGAAAGTCTGCTTTTTTTGAATGTTTCAAACATGTTCTTGGTTAAGTGGTATTTGAAGAGGATTTCGTCGTAACGTTACAGTACTATATTGGAGTAAATTTTGATTAAACAACTTTAGCTTTCCATGAAGATGCAGGGCCCGTTTGAATTTTGAATTCAATTGAGAAGACCTGTATTTGTGCTGTCAGCTGTTCCAGGCGCCCTACAAGTTGAAAAAAAACTGCCCCAATTATTCAAGGTAACAGTTTTCAATGATTGGATGATTCATCATAGTATCGGTATCATTAAGAACAAACAAGAACTGTTTCAATCCAGAAACAATATAGCGGAATCTTTATAGCTGCAAAGCCAGCCAACAGGATGCTACGCAAATGTGAAAAAAATGTTGAATTGCTTGGTACAAAGGACAGGCAGACATTTCAAGCAACTCAAAAGCGAGCCTAAACCAACGAAAGTAAGTTAAGAAGCGAATTAACAGAAAGTCATGCAGAATAGCTTGTTGTTTCAATTGTACTTGTTACTTTCATTGATCAAAACTTGCTATCTAATTCACGGAATTAGTTGCAGCGCTTTCGAACAAAAAGTTGAGCAAATGTTTGGATTTTGCAGTAATATTTTTGAATAAAGTGTGACGTGAAAAATATAAAAAATGTAGACATTAAACTCAGCCAAAACCACCAGATGAGTAATCGGGAATGATTAAACGTTACTATCGTCTGTTGTCACTTTTTATGATTAAATGTGACTTTTTGACACTTTTTGGCTACATTTGACACTGTGTCATCAATAGTTTTTCTTCATCTAACTCTATTTCTAATATACCCTCACGGTGAGACGCATTTTAGATTACCTGACAAGCAGCCTCCTTGCATGGCGTGCTTCCAAACGAAATGAAAGAATCACGAAGCCAAAAGCCATCTAAGCCTTTTAATTCCACGTAATCTATTCCACTAAAAATATTGCAAAACGTTTGAAAGATCTTCTGCAGACGATGGATGAATTACGTTACTGCCAGCTCGTCATACTCTTCAGTCAGGTGTGGGTTCAGGTTCAACTTTCAATCAGAAAATAAAGACGCAACACGTCAGAACAAAACTTGCGTAAAACCATGCCACGAAATTGAAAAATTTTAGATACAGTTGAAATATTTACTGAAAACACTGTGACACTATACACAAAGTTTTTTGGAGCATGTGGAAAGTCATAGATCACGGCTGCACAACCTTTTCGCTATTTCCGGCCGAATTACGTCTATTTTGATGAGTTACGGCCGCCAGTGAGTTCCAGATATTTTTATTTTTCTTGAATTGCTTCTGTTCTGCTTCCACACACTGAGCCTAGTCTGCTTCCACACGTCTGCTTGGTCGTTTTTCTACGAAGCATCCTCATACAATAGACAAAGATTTCTGATTAATGCACAGCAGCAATAACTAGTGTTTTTAGTTACATGTGCACGGCCACATAAAACTTTATCAATGGTCACAGGTTGTGCACCCCTTTCATAGAGAAAATCCAGGGAATGTCCTGGAACATTTCCAACTCCGGTATGATGTAGAAGTAGACGGAGATGCATTCTGATTGATGTGCTTTGGTTTTTGAGTCTTTAGCTGTCGTACTTTTAAGTCTGTTGACGTCCTCAAGTTATTCGCATCAGAAACGTAACTTGAAAATGATGAACTTGCGAAGTCTGCAGTCAATTTTTCATTTCATTTTAAGTTTATATTATCAGATAGTGCTCCTCCAAAGAGACACTATCGCGCATGGTGTTCCTGAAAATGTTGCTATGCTTCTTTTTAAGCTTAACTTTTCCTGGCAGATTGCATCTGGAACTTTACATGACATACTGGTGGCTGTTGACAGTATCAGCCAAGTTTTTGCTCGAACACAATCAATAGCTCAGTCTTTCACAAACCTAAGGTGAGAATTTCGCATGAATTTTAATAATATTGAGGTTGTTGTTTTTGAATTGATACACTGATGCTTTCGTTAAGAGCTTGTGTTAAAGGGGCTGCACCTTGTCAACTTAAAAACAGTTCTTTCAACTTAAAAATAATTCTAATTTTCATCAAGGAATGTAGCATATGGAGAACTAACAAGCGTGCATGTTCCGCTTTATTACATACCATATAAAAAGACTACTAATAAGAATGATTTACGGTGATAATGGCAACGATCAATTTTTACGGCTGAAATAATGATATGCCATTCGACAATGTTAACATTATATTCAAATGCCTGGAAGGAAATTGCGGAAACGTACCCTAAAAATTTAAAGTTGTCTACATGTACATGCAATGCTTGTCACTTCGCAAAATTGGCGGTTCTTTGTTACTATGCTTTGTGCAGATTTCCGAAGTTACATCTTGCATTGTAATGACGATACCTTCAACCGTACATTTTGAGCAATGAAAAAGAGATTTTCCATTGTTCCAATTCAAAAACGTTTTAGCATTATGTTCGGCTAATGTCGTGTTGCATAAAAAAAGAAAATTTTTGTCTATGTTTAAGGCAATGGAAAAATCAGGCAACAGTCCCGTTGAACGCTCTGAAATTCCTAATTTGGACCAAAACTTGGTTGATATATCTCGGGTTTGCATAATGTGCAAAGTTTGATGTACAACATTTCTGAATTGATGCGGCTGTAATTCTCTAGCAAATGATAGCGCATTCAAAAACCTTAAACATGCATTGCTTCTATTTTCAGTTAGTGTTTCATTTCAGTGGTAAGAAAGTGTAGGCTAAATGTATATGTGTTTGATGCACATTTTTTTGAAAATCAGTTTATTTATTTAACGGACAAGTGCAAGAAGAATCTACTTATGGACATAGTTCATTATGATGTCTGCACCAAAGTTATAATTTCAAAAACATGGTATTTTAAAAGTAACTTGCACATACACTATTGAGCTTCGTTGGTAGAGGACGCATATAACCCTCGTTTGTGCGGTATTGGTGAAATCTGCTCATCGAACAAACCTTTGCCTTCTTCAGAACCACCATTAAACAACGGCAAGCAGTTGTGAGGGCTCTGCAGCAATTTGCCGATCGGGTTTTATTACCGCACAACAAAAGCGAATTGCAAATGAATGTAGGAGGATCTACAATTCAGGTTCGTTCATCTTTGGTACGGTATATTTCAGCAGGGACACTGACTTCTTAAGTTCCATTCTGACGATTTCGTTCGGTTTAAATGCTCTCTCTGTTCTTGGTTATGGCAATCATGGCGTGCAAAGAAAACGGGAAAAATAAAACTAAACTAGTTGAACTTTAGGTAATCGTACGTCTAATTATTAAAATTCGTTCCTACTCACCAGGTGCAGATGTGGACTTTCGTACAGTCAACTGCTTGTAGAGGTTTTACTTCCACCAAAAAACAAGATGTATTTCCCCTGCCCAAGACCTGTGTGCCCGCTGGTGAAACGCCCAGGTTAAGAATTTCGTTCGTCAGTGATGCTGCACATACAAACGTCGAACACAAACGTCCCCAGCTCTGCATACTGAGAATGAAGGACCTCCATTAATGCTTATATGTATAAAATGTTGTGCAGTGAAAGCGGACTAACTTACATTTACAGACGTTTCAGCAACGACATATTCCGAATGCGAAATTAATGTCTTTTCAGCAATAATATAGGGCACATGCCAGTTTGAAGGGCATACGAAAAGCTTCAAAACTCGTTTCAGTGCATTTTGTTGTTGCCATGGGCAACAGCCGGTGGCAAATATTTGACACAACTGAAGTTGTTATTGACAATATGGATGAAACACAACTTATGACGCATGTCATGTTTACTTGAAATCACGATGAAAACAAAACAAATACATGAAAAAAATTTAAACCAAGGTAAATGGCTAGGCATTCCAATATTCTTTGCGCAATTTAGCTCTTTCGAGAACTTGTATCACTTTCTGACTTTTCATACCCGCTTTCTTTTCGAATGGGTCACCGGGCCATACGCCGGTTCGTAAGCCGTAACCGGATTCTGTGTGAAGACACCTTTAAGTCTTCAAATATCTCTCAGTTTTCAGCAACCTGTGACAGTTTTGCTGGCTCTACCTCAAAGCTCGAACAAGTAAGGTGGGAGATGTAAGTAATCTTGCTACCCGGTCTTTGGTCCACCTCTGAGTGCCGTGAGCGCAGCCAGCATGAGTTGAGTTGAGTTTATTTGGCGAAAATTGGGAATTTCAAACACGAGAAAGAAACATAGCAATCTGCAAAACGCCAGGGCACCGAAAAAACGGAAGGTTATCGAGTCGTTGCCTCTTGGACTCTCCTCAACAATCTATTTTGGGGCATCTGGTTTACATGGCCGACCACCCTAGCGGGGATTTCTCTATGCGGAGATAATGTGGTTCGTCATTCAGGTTTCGCGATTTTACGGCTGCGCACTTTGTCGCGAAGTGTCGCGCATTGAACTCTAAACAGAAATCAACTTTCTGCTGCTTGTACATGACATAGCGCTCTTTCAGTCATTACTCAAGATCATAGGTGAGATCGCAACAAACACTGATTTAAGAGCTGAAACCTTTGCAGTGTTCGAAAGACCCCGTTTTGTGACTACAGAATGATAAAGTTCATGCAGAACTGCGTTTGCTTTACAAAATCCGTTTATCAATCTCGTTGTTCTGCTTTCTGTCGCTCGTGAATACCATCTCAAAGTTTTTGAACTTGTCGATCTGCTGCTGCAGTGTACCGTTGGGTTTCTGGAGAGACTTAATACATCGGTCTTTTCAGTGCTTCTTTTGCTTCTCTCTTGGTCACGCGCAGCTGAAAACCAATCAAGTGCACGTTGAAGGCCCTGTTCTGAAGTTACTAGAAAAACCAAATGATTTGCAATAGGCAAAAGGTTGATCCCGCAGACTCCAAGAGTGACACTCCCGTCCACTACCCAATTTATGTAGACTATGAAGAATAGTGATGACAGCACAGCACACACTTTTGTCGGAGTTCAACATCCACAGTGAACGGTTGTGATTAAACTCCACCGGCACGGTCACATGCTTCTGAACAGGAATACAATGGCTTGGCTGTCACTAGCTGGCGGCCTTATACACCGCACTCTCGCAAAGCTCTCCAAAGCTTGTCTTGAGAGGTCTGGTCGTATGCTTTCTATAGATTGACCAAACGAAGGTAGACATCTTTGACATACTCTCAAGACTTCTCGAATATTTGCTAGAGAGTGGTCGTTTGTTCTGTAGTGCTACCGCCAGGACGAAAACCGCGCGGGGTATCCTCAGATTAGCTTCAATATTTTGTTGATTCTTTTTTTCAAGGCAATTAACATGCAATTTTCCAGAGAGGCTAAGGAGGGAAGTTATCCTGTAGTTCGTGCATTCCTTGCTGTCTCTCTTCTTGCATATGGGGATCGTCACCATAATTTGCCAATCATTCGGTGCCCTACCGAAAGCCAGGCCGCTTGACGCACACGAGTAAGTCAAATGAACACATGTGTTCAAGGTTAAGCATTTCAGGTTTCATGCACCACAACTTGCAGACTTTACAGCCTTCAACGTTTTGACAGTCAGGAAGACTGCGGTCGTAGCGCTGGTATTTTCCTCCCGCAAATGCACCTCCTGTGTGTCTGGTGGCATGAAAGTGGAAAAAGTGCTAAGTGATGAGCTTGGCAAGGCGCTTCAAATAAGGAAATAGAACAAAGAAACTGGTTAATTTCCTGACGACGATATTTGTAAGGTTTTGCTTTTCACTTATTTTCAGGTAAGTGATGCACACACCGGTTTTGCTCTCAGGTCAGCGAACCTCTATTCCGCAATGGACGTCACAGCGCCGCATTCTTCACCCCCTCTGCTCTACCAGCAGGAACAATCAAAGCCACTGTTCCTGGGACGCTGTTAGACCAGCTGCAAGCGTCAGCTCGAGCGAAGCGAAGTGTCACGTCGACCCAAAATCAACGGGTTTCGTTCATTATGAACACAAACGCTGCGCTATTCCCTGCAAAGAATCAGGGCGTGAACTCATCAGCGGTGAGTGCGTTGACTGATTTGGGAAAAGATGAAAAAAACTCTGATTACTGGCGTGAAAAATTTACAATTTTCTCTGGATTATGAAACATTTCTTTAAAGTGTTAAAATGTTTTCTGGCTTATCAAAGTGTTAGGCCAGATAATTCATACGGTTGTGGACGTTTCCAATCTTGAGGCGTTTACGTCAAGAATATACTGTAGCTGGTGCAGTGCTTTGGTGCCGAGGTACTAACAACGCACCATTAGCAGCTGCTTGCCTCATTGTACAGCTGGAGAAGTATTACTGATTCAGAAAGACTAACCACAAGAGGAAATCAACGGGAAGTCAAAAGCCAACCATCGATACAATCCATCTGTTTTCTACAGCTGCGCTCTGCAATTGGCTTTTGCGCTTTTGAAGTTCTATTAAGAGGATTATGACATGCCTAAAGATTACCTTATTTTTCCGTAGCTTTTCACTGATTCCAAACATAAATAATCGTTGTAACATTATGAAAATCTTTAGAAATATTCGATACGAGCAATATCCAACCCTTCTAGTTTTCGCGATGTATAATCTTAGCATTATTGATCTGTAACGGATATCATCCGACATTTGTTTACAAATACATTAACTAAAATAAATGTTTCTGTTCAGATCAAAATTTCTAAATAAATAAATCATGAAAATGAATAACGGAGTGCATGGGTGTCGGAAGGAGGGGGCGCTTGGTCACTTCCCGGATTTTGAAATCTAACAATTTCCTGTTGAATGTTTACCAAAAACGTTTGTTTTATTAATTTTCAGCAGGTACTATGAAATTTCATCACATTTATCCTCCCTTAGAAAAATCTTTTTGGCTACTCCAGAAAAAATCCACTGCTCCCCCATGGAAAAAATCCTTCCGAGGTCCATGACAGAAGGATTGCCATTTCACTAGAAACTATGGTCGTATTTTGAGGGAGTATGTGCAGAAAATTGCTTTCCTTGGCTAGTCACTAGCCGATCCTATTCCAAGTGATTAGCAGGCAGCTGTTTTAGTGCACGTGCGTGCAACACTTGGTGTAAAAACACGAAATGCATAAAATACAGCCTCTGACAAAAGTTTAAGACCACTTGCCATTTTTCACATTTCTGTGTCTAAAGCGCCATTCTAATTGTTTGAACGAGTAGTTTTTAACACATATTTTCATGAAAGTTTATTATTAGACCATTAATTCACAACAAACAGATTCAACTCATATTTGACAAAAATAAGTGCTACAGTTAGTATTTTGTGTGGTCACCTTTGTTTGCCATCACTTCTTGCAGGAGACACGGCATGTTGTCAATGAATTTGCAAAATATAATCCGGAAAGATCTTTACTTCCAAACATGTCTGATGGTGGTTTAAAGAACTTCAAGACCAGAGGGATGCTTCTCAGAAACCTTTGCCCTTGTTAGATTCACAAACTTTCAGTCACATTCAAATCCGGCCTATTTCCTGCCCATTGCAGAACTTGAATATTTTTGGGCCCAAAACTTTCTTCACGACCTTGCTTCGATAAAACGGAGCACCATCATGTATGACAAATCGGCAGTTATAAACTTGTGTGTGGAGCTAAAGCTTTCCCTTTAGTTATTTAACATACTTTTCACCGTTCATGCTGGTTACTGATGGCAGGAAATGACGTCCAACTGTTCCCAATCGCATGCTGGGCATTGCTCCACAAAACATTTGCCTGGGGATGTTTTCCAGTTTGGGTCCGGGTCGCCAACCTTTTCGGAAATAGAAAGGCTAGTTTGATACACTTCTGAAATAAAACTTTTCTGAATTTGCCTTTACTTAATTCAGTTCAGTTTCACTTGTATTCGTTTTTTGCACTCTGTTCGGGAGTGTCACGAGTGGTCAGGGGCGCCCATCCCCACGTGCTTGCCCCAGGGGCATCCCCACATGCTTGCCCCAGGGGCAACGCGGATATTTTTGTATTTGGTAGTGCATTGATCAATGGCAGCACTGCGCATAAAACATTTCCTTGCACCTGTCTATTAACGCCAAGCACGAGGCAAGTCTACCACCTTTGGTGGTGTGTGCTTAACCAACTGTGCCACTTAGCCTGTTGCCTTTACTCATGTTCTTATTAATAATAATTAATGATAATCATCTATGTGATCATGTTAATACTATTTTTAGAACATGACCGCGGGCGACGCCACGTGGTCTTTGCCGGCAATATGGTGACCGCCGGTAACACATTGGTGACCCCTGGTTAATGTGGTGCATTTTTCATTATGCTATTTTCAACCAGCCCTCGAAACACGAGATTTTCGAACAGGCAACTGCTTCATTGAAGACTCATCCGCAACAAGTACCTTTGCCGCATCTCTATTGTCGTAGTTGGTGTACCTCTTGGCGAATGTCAAACGCTTCTTTTTCACTGCTTCAGTCAAGTGTGGTTTTTGTGCCGGATTGGGCGATTTGAGTGCAAACTGCAGAGACATCTGCGCTGAATTATTATTTTGGCACTAACTACTGTAACTGTTCCTGTCAACTTGGCCTGGATATTTTTGGGGACACTCATTGGAGAGCGGTTAACCACTCTATGCAACAGGCGATCTTCCCTGTTGCTGTAAACCAGTGGTGCTCAAACCGTGGCCCGCAAGGCCCTCTGAAGTGGCCCGTGAAGCAATTTTCATTGGAAAGAAAACTTAACGCTTTAATCATTTAAGAGAATTTTTTAGAGAATTTTTATTGAGATTATTAATTCTTGTGGCCCGCGAAGGGTTTCTGAAAGACAAATGTGGCCCACGAGCCAAAAAGTTTGAGCACCACTGGTGTAAACCCTTGGTCGGCCAGACACTTTTCTGTCCTTTGAAAACACCTTCATTGTGGTATGTCATGGTTGCATTGTGTACAGCTGTTTTTCTAACCTTCATTTCCTGTACAGCCCACGTTCAGACAATTTCAAATCGCCTAAGGTTACGATTTGACACCTTTTGTGTTCGCTATGAGATGTTTTTTCACCCGTAATTTGTATCTTTGATTTGAGATGATGTCGACTGAAACGCTTTTTCTTCAGCAACATACAGGAAAGTAAATGAAAGAACGTCGGCAAAAAGCAATTATGCAATAAGCCAGTAATATAATTAGGTGCTATGAGAAAAACACGCGTTATTAATTGAGATAAGAGCTTTTAGAGCTGCATGCCTTGATTCCTTAAATGTAGTCTTAAACTTTTGTCACAGACTGCATTATTACGGAAGCTTTAGAAAATTCAGAATAAAATGCAAGTCTTCTTATTTGCCTTAAAACAAGAAACGTTTCGATATACCGAACTTTACTTATCGGATAACGCTTTGCAAATCGAAAACTAGTAAATATATATATTTTTTTTGTTGATTTTTTGGTGACGGCAATTGACGGCAGGCCGAAGCCTGAATTGCGCTTCTTGCCGGGGCGGTTGAGGTGACCGCTCTTGCCCAAGGAGTGCTGCGGCAATTCACTCAGTGACTGTGGATCGAGTACCCATCCTTCCAATTTGGAGACAGACACTTTACCACTGAGCTATTGCCANTCCCTAAATTTTCAAAAACATTTCGAAAGTGCCAAAACTTTTTTAGTTGTCAGGTAAAANATCAAGTTGTAATCATTTTTGCCACTCCGAAAACATCAACNNGTTGCGGCCCTGCACTGAGACCTGTAGGCTCAGCGTGCTAAAACGTTTTGTAGGCTCAGCGTGCTAAAACGTTTTGTAGGCTCAGCGTGCTGAAACGTTTTGTAGGCTCAGCGTGCTAAAACGTTTTGTAGGCTCAGCGTGCTAAAACGTTTTGTGCGTGACAGCTAAACCGACGTAATATTGGGAGTGAGATTGCCGTTGAAGATTAAAAGGGCTTTATGCAGCATATACTCGTACATCTGACTTGTTTGGAGTATCTCGAATAGTTTGTTCTCAGTGCAGAGCATACCCCAACAGTATCTGCGGTATGGATCTTGCGAGAATCAAACGACCATGGGGGTCCGCAGGGGGGCAAACGCGCATTCCCCCCCTGGAAATTGGGACTAAGAAACAAAAATTTCTAGAAAA